>Ga0056128_1002556_pt1 | contig 21671 bp, 9 predicted proteins | sample WorMetLIZISLAND2_FD_71113 | JGI IMG/M metagenome (GOLD analysis project Ga0056128, IMG submission 71113) | Marine gutless worms symbiont microbial communities from Max Planck institute for Marine Microbiology, Germany - Olavius geniculatus... ... | reverse complement strand
TCCCCCAATTCACATTTCTGGCTATGCCACTGTCTTACTGTCAAATCTGATACTGCTATTAGACTCACAGCTGTAGCCGAGGAAAGTGATGTAGACATAGTAGCTTGTGGCGACAAGCCAAAGACTGTTTCCAAATGCACACGATATGAACCATGGCTGATTGATAAAAGCTACACAGATTCAGCACAACAACACTCTTTATAGCGAGCATGGCATTAAATTTCTAACATTCTTCTATTCCATGTTCGAACAGCAGTGCTACAAATTCTGCACCTGTTCGCAACAGTTATTGTTGAATTGTTGCACATGAGAACAATAATCATACAAACTGTAAATCAATAGTTTGATGTTAAGGCACCAACCTCCGTTAATTGATAACTTTTCACACGTACCATTGAGAAATGGCAACTGAAACAAGTGCAGAATCATCAGCAACGGAAAGAAAGCGTTCAGGTGAACATCGAAACAGAACGCCCACTCAACATCTTGTCCTTGCGGTGGCTGCAATATCAGATGATGGTTTGTCAAATACCTGTCAACATGCCATGTGCAGCCATTTACAGCATACAGTTGCTAATGACATTTTGTCCGGGTGTTGAAAACACAGTGCATCACGACTAACTGATAACTATAACCTTCCAAGTTAAACAGTGAATGCAGTACCATACTGCCAGTTTAGGTGGATCTGTGGCTCAAGCTGATTGGCTTGGTCCAAAGGTTGATGGCTGCTTGACACTCATGCTATATTCATCAGATGAACTGGGTGAGCTCTTGTAGTGGCTGTGCCATGATGACAGCACCATAAACAATGCTGTTCACTATTACTATTACTATTCGCTTTTACTTTATAACCAGTTATAAAGAAGTCGAACAGAGTCATCACATATCCAATAAATCAATTATTCAATTTAATCCCTTCATAAGCATCAGCCTGTAGGAGACAGTCAAAAACTATTAGCTGTCCAATTAACACCAGCTGCTAGGGATATGCAGCAGTAGCAATGCCCACAACAGCTCATGAGTATGGTTTGCATCATAAAATGAATTGGCATGTATTCAGAACTCAAAAGTCCATTACCGTAAACTTTCACTGAATAGTTTGTCTCAAATAGATGGTTTAAGCTTATCTAACATAGGGTTCTAAAAATATGGTCTAGTAAATTGCCACTAGTTACCACTACCTACACGTATTCATGCCACATCTTTGTCTGATCACATACTTAGCAAAAAGGACCAATTTGCAAAAAGAAGTGTAAAGTACTTGCATGATATATAATTTAAGCTGAAAGCCTGATGTGACTTTTATGATATCAGTTCCAAATGAGATGACAATATTAACTTAGGAGATCTACTGACAAAACAGCAAACGACCATCGACTAACCAGAAAAGTGTAGCAACACAAACACCGACTCCTATGCAGTCGATGAGCACAACCCATATTAGAAACTGGAAAAATCCGACAATGCCCAGCCGCAACACGATGGCAAAGCCGACGGATGACACTGCACACATCAGTGACAAATCACTCTTACTGTGCTCATCAGTGCAGTTTAACATTATCACAAGACACATAGAATATGGTCATACTTCTAAGATGGAATGAGTGAAGTCTAGTATATGGTCATACCAATGATTGGGATGGCCAGACGGCTGGCAGACGTTCTGAAGGCTACAAAATATGCAAGGGAAAAACTGATATGTTATAAGTCTTACCAAATACTTCACCAGTGTGACTTAACAACCAAGTGACAGTCCATGCTATCTATTGAACAACACATATGCATGATTTAGTTGTAGGCCAACACTGCACAGATATGAACAAAACAAGAAATTTGAGCTAATGCTCACAAGACGCGCGAAAGCCTATAGCATGCCCATGCTTATCTGCAACCGTTTTCATGAACGACTGTGACTGGCCAACAGAAAAATAGCGACTTTTACAAGGTACCATTCTTTGATGCCCTTGTGCGCAGGTTTCCTTGAACCTAAAAAATCAAAACTTGGACCGTTGAAATCTACGTTCAATGCTGAAAATTTCATATGCAGCTTGTCCATGCCTGTCTCAATTGGTTTCGGCACAATTCGCTCTTGAAATGTGTCTCGTAGCCCAAAATCACCAAAAAAATCCACACAAAAAACCTATTTTAGCGTTCAAGGTCATCCAAGGTCATTGAATTTAGTGGCAATCGAGAGCCATTGTACGACTTCCTATTAATGATTAATAGTAACCTAGGCCTTATCTCGCACCGTTATTGAGATACAGCGACTTATTGGCTAAAAATCACAAATTTTTCCCATCCCCCTCTCATTCAGCACCCTCGTTCGCGGGTGACCCCCTTCGAATTTATGGAAAAGCTTTACAGTTCCTGAAACTAGAGTCTTCTGGGCAGCCGACGGTGAAGATTTGGTGATCCTAGCTTGCATTGTTTTTGACTGATCCACCAATGTGATAGACAGACAGACGGACAGAATTGCGATGGCTAAGACGCGCTGATAGCACATAATAAATGGGTCCATATTTTTGCCGAATATTGACATAGTTTCAAAATTTCATTTCAATCAAACTCGGCAACAATTCGTGAAAAGCTTATCTGTGAAACAACTTTGCAGTGTTATAAAGTCCATCAGTGGCGTATTTAGGATTTGGCAAGGGGGGGCATGGCGAGCGCGCGGAGCTCCGCGAGCCTATAACGGGGGTCTAGGGGCAGAGCCCCCAGCGGGGTCCAGGGCAGAGTCCTTGGTTGGGGGATCAGGGGAGCGAAGCCCCCCTGAAGCTGAAACACTTTGCTTCTGAATGTTTAATGGAAACCGCAAATTCGCCCATTTTTCTGAAATTTGGAAACACAAAAGACCATCAAACATTGTTGAATTTTGCAATTCTTGCTGGAAAATGACAAAAAACGCACCTTTTCGTATAAAGTCGCCTGTAAAAAATTTTCATGGTCTGGCCAAAGGGGGGGGCCATCGCACCGTGGCCCTCCCCCTAAATATGCCACTGAAGTCCATCAGTTGATTAATCTTATCTATAGTATACATTACAAACCAAAATGTCTTCTTTGTTAAATGCAGACTTGTCAAACAACTCTATCACATCCTCATTCAATCTAATTTCTTGCCTATCTTTTTTGTTTAATCCCCCCCCCTTCTCCCACTTATAGCCAACAGTTCTCTTCCATCAGTAAACAGTGAAAACAAATGTCAAATAACTATGTGACTCACCAAAAAGCCAGACACTGAGTAGTACAAGAAATGCTGGGTCATCCCGAGCCCACTGGTCTTTTGTCTCTACCACAGCACACATACATGTACTTTCAATGTTATAGTTGTACAGTTTTCAACACCTAATAGTAATAATTGTTTCAAATTAGATGTTTCAGGCCTTAGAATCTCAACTTTACCGGGTACTGCAAATAATAATAATAACAAAGTGTGAAATAATAATAATAATAATGTTTACTCTACTGTCATAAAGGCCAACTGATTAAAGCAGAACAGCCTATCTGGTCATCAGTGAGTGCTATAAATGGCTATAATCATTGTCTTTTAGTGTCTCAGACAGAGGCATGCTACAATGTGTAACTTCATTTATTAAAAAACTTCATAATGCACACTATACATCTGTGTATAAACTGAGTTACATATTGCTGAAAATGGCTACTTACGTTTGCGGTAGGCAAAATTGCGATACCTGCAATAAATGGCAAAAATATATTATTTATTATGCATGATCTTCATCAGCAAGAAGACACTTCAAACTAATAATCCATAGCAATAGGGCCTAACAAGGCTTACTGAGCAGTATTATCTGATGGTATGTAAAAATACATATATGTTTTATCATGGTCTTTTACAAAAGTGTAATGGAACATAATAAACTCTAAACTGTGATGAAATATATCCATTAAACAGTGTGTTAGGCATGAAATATCTACATAATAAACACAATTGAGATGCGTTTCGACTGTCATACTTGACAGGAGTCAGATTATAGATGGTTAAAACAATGTGGTAAGAGACAAGAGAATGAAATAGGGCAAGAAACAAGCAAAGTGTTATCTGCCGTGGAAATTCACAGAAAATAAATAGTCGATTTTTGCTATATGCCGTGAATTTTCATGGAAGCTAACATGAAATGGTTATCTGTTGTGAAAATTTATTGAAAATAAATAGACCTATCATTAGGCCTACCTGCTGTGAATTTGCATCGAAACAAAGTATAGTAAAATAATTGCCAGTGCTACTTAGTACAGTATTATCCGATTATACAGGTAATAATAGTAAGTTAGCAACTTTTGTAGCCTGTACGTTTAGACTATATAATTGATCACATCACTAGTAAGTGGCCATGGCTTTTCAGATGTATTTCTAAAATGTATAAACTATACGCAAAGAGTCAAAACGTGGCACTAAACTCCTGTCTATATTTTCGCCCAGACATCGGCAGTGAACGAATTTTGCAAATCAGTCAGACTTGTGACCGTGGCAGACAATTTGCATTGAAATTTCTATCTTGCCTAAAGTAACTATCAGATACCTCGCATAAAACTGGCAGAAACTGTGGTGACAGAAACAAGTTAAGCTTCCTCAACATGCAAATTTGTCACTATACCAAACTGTTATTATTAGGCCCTAATTGTGTGATTATTCACTTATTTCTCAGCTTCAATATATACGTTTCCGTACACCAATTTTCACGGCATATATCCGAAAGTAAAAAAGATGCTTCCGTGAAAATTCACGGAAAGTAAGTAGTAGATTATGACTATCTGCCATGAATTTTCACGGCAGATATAATCTTCAAAAAAACAAAGCCACTTATGAATTTCCATGTGCAAAACAAATCAAATTGCTGCTAAAATATACAATTATGTGTCCGAGCATTGGACGACCTTAACGTTTGACCTTTTGACATCAAAATTACCTTGAACCAGCACAATATTCAACACAAGAGACAGTGTGGATAAATTTATCAATGTTTTTTTTTAAATTTTCAAATTCATCAGCTAATCAACACCATCACTCAAGGAGATCAGTGGCTAATGTACTGAGTGACAAACTCAAATACGTACACTTTCTGTGGAGATACAAACAGATGCAGCATCTGCCAGAGAGCATATTCAAAGTCCATATGATGAAGGTGAATAAAGCGACGTAGAAACTTGTAGCGCTTAGCATCGGCAGTTCTTGGCGATGTGACACTGGGCTGCTGTGACACAGAACGGCCGAATGAATGACTGGCAAATGGTGATGCAGCTTCTGCTGTTGGTGTTGGAGATAAGTGTTCAAACTTCATTCTCATCTTCAAGCTATCATTTTACAATATGAAACGATAACAATACCAACAAACTTCTCATTAGAACCGATAAGTCTTATGTGTTCTGCCAATACGTATACCGATACACACAATACAGTAAATCAAAAACTGCCAAACAGATGAACATCACTGCACTGCAAGAAGTCAAGAGTTATGGCTTACAATGGAGCTATAGTTAGAGATGAGGTTAGCTTTGAATCATGTATTTCCTGTTTTTACAAAAAAATAACAAGTTAAGTCTACAAAGTGTGAGCGACAAACACCCGTCGGTGTGATGCCCCAGTCCTGGGGCCCTGTCGACTAACTATCCAGATCCAGATCCAGAATTAGACTAAACAGGCTGAACCCATATACGACTCGTTCTACCACTACGCTACTTATACAAAGCAGGAGCCACGAGCAAAAAAATAACACCACAGAAAAATGTTAACAGCGCACGTACTGTCAGCAATAACTCTTCTTTGTAAATAATGCATGTCTTGTATGCTATGCCAAATTTACGACACTACTTACTATAAATGAAACTTTAAAGACCAAAAATGATCCTGTCAAATGTGACGTCATGTAAACAAAACAGATACATATTCTTTGCTGGCGAAAAGAATTTCGTAGGAAGTAAGGTGCAGTGCAGACTGCAGAAGTGCGGTGCCAGTGCCACTTCGACGTTCGAGTTCAATCTGTTTGAAAAGCTTAGCCTGAGAAACATACGAGTTAGGAGTCTTGACAGCAAAGCCGCCCAACCAAAAGTACATACTTCGTCGGAGGCCTTTAGGCCTATCTTTTACTGCTGATGTCTCTTTTTAGCCGGCCGTGCTAATGGTTATACGCTTATACGGCACGATGTTGTGTCCGTCTGTCGTTTGTCTGTAACATTAAGTATTGTGGCTAAAGAGTACGTATTATTGAAAAACTGTTTAAAGAAACAAACATCGTTGCTCGACTGCTATTCATTGGTATCAATTCCGACCTTCTACATCCAGGCCCGTCGAGAGCCACAGCGGGGCCCAGGGAAACATTCTCGCGGGGCCCCAAACATTTTCAAGGGCCCCTTTGGGAAGAAAATTTTTGATTTTTTAAAATGGTACATTCTGGCATAGGCCTACTTTATATTTTTGGCCGACGGCGCCGGGGCCCCCCAAACGTCGCGTGGCTCGGGGTAGCTTACCCCCTTTTATCCCACCCTCTCGACGGGCCTGTATACGAGTATTTAAAAACTAATACACGTTAATTTTTTTAAATAAGGGTCTTTATCCTCTAATTGGCATAGTGCATTGCAACTAATTAAAACTATATCAGCACTTCAGCAAAATGGTTACTATTAACGGGCTACAGACATTTACCAATATATCATTAATGTCGCCATTGCTAACCCTTCTTCCCAAGGGTCGATTTATTGGTTTGAGTTGTCGTCCTTCCGTCTGTCTGTCTGTCAATGTATTGTGGCTAAGTGGTGCGAGATAGGGTCTAGGTTGCTATTAATCACTAATAGGAAGTCGCATATTAGCTTTCAAATGACATGTAAATCATGCACCTTGGATGACCTCAATCAACGTTTTACTGGAGGCCATATCGGTTCATAGCGAGTTCTGCTGTCTTAAATTTTTGTATAGTCTGCCTACACTTTATGCTATAGATAGTCGTTGTTGCACAAGTGCTACTGTTAGCCTAATCGTAAAACTTAATTTTTTAAAAGTTTTACTTAAACAATAAATAGGCCTATTTCTATTATTGTTTTTAGCCTATTTAAGCTACTTCATAGACTTAGGCCTATAAGCTTATCAAGTAGTGTAACAAAGTTTCTGTATAATAAAAATTTCTAAGAACTGCAATGGTATATATTTCGTACTCACGTCACAAAAAAAATACCGTTACTAAAGTGCTCATTTCTCACACAAAATCAAAGATCTGTATAAATGTTCTGTAATTTGATTTTTTCCGCTACAGCTAGCTGCCAGCAGAAATATTGTGCTATAGCTATCGTATACAAATCGGAGACATAAGCAAGTTGTTTTGTTGCTTTTTACGCGACAGCGGAATGCTTCGCGCGTCTTTGCCATCGTCTGGGCGTCTGTCTGTCTGTCCGTCCGTCCGTCTCTCACACTCGTGATCTGTATCAAAACGGTGCAAGCTAGGATCACGAAATCTTCACCATGGGCTGCGCCAAGGTCTCTAGTTTATCGTGACAAAATTTCGTGCCACTAGGTGCAGGGGTTCCCCTCGAACGAGAGCGTCGAAGAGGGGTAACCCCTCCCCTAAAAAGACGTCATTTTGCCGTTATTGGCTCGAATAATGTGAAAACGGTTGCAGATAGGTACATACATGCTGCTTATCATAACAAGCACAAGTGACAGGCTTTTGAAATTTATCAACATCGGTGACCTTGAATGACCTTGAACCTCCCCAAAAGGGGTTTTTAGTGAATTTTTCGCAATTTTTGAATGCTGCGCACATTTCAACGCTGAATTGCGACGAACTGGCTGGAGATAGAGCAAGACAACCTGCACACGAAATTTTCAGCATTCAACGTAGATTTTAGCAGTTCAAGTCCCGACCCCCTAGGTTCAAGTAGGCCGGCGCAGGCGGGCGTCAAAGACAGCTACCCCACAAAAAAGTGGATATTTTCCCGCAATTATCTCCTGTAGCGTGAAAATGGTTGCAGATGAGTACAGACATGCTGCTTATCATAACAAGCACTGGCGACAAGCTTTTTATTGCTGTCAACGTCGATGACCTTGAATGACCTTGAACCCTCAAAATAGGGGTTTTAGTGAATTTTTCTGCGATTTTTGGCTTCGACACACATTTTAAGAGTGAATTGCGCCGAAATGGCTGTAGATAGACCTCGACATTTTGCGCATGACATTTTTTTAGCATAGAACGTACATTTTTAAGAATCTACAAGTAGTTATTCAACCGCTATTGGCTCGTGTAGCTTGAAAACGGTTGCAGATCGGCGAAGACGTGTTGCTTATCATAACAAGCAATATAGTGACAAGCCTTTTATTGGTGTAAACATCGATGACCTTAAATGACCTTAAATTTCTAAAATAAAGGTATTGGTGTTTTTTTGCAATTTGTGGCTGCGGCGTAGATTTCAAGAGTGAATTGCGTCAAAATGGATAGAGTTAAATCAAGACAACCTGCGAATAGGAACTGCTAAGGCTGTCGCGCGTCTCGTGAGCTTTGCTCAAATTACTTGTTACAATAGAGGCACCAAATACAACAAAACTAATGTGCTTTTTAATAACAGTAATGTTACATGAACAAGCACTGTAGTGTAAGCATTAAGTGACAACATTTGCTTTTCTAACAAGCACTATAATAACTAAGGAAATCAATATAAACGTGCCTTAGGCCTACATTAACTGATCAGCCGAAAGAGTTATTTGCAACTAAGTTGCCACATTTGAAAACTGTAAGCGACATTCGGTCATCTTCTGTATTCACACATGGTATAATGCAAAATTGCCAACATTTTATCCCATAGTAAGTGACGTAAGATGTACAATTTGAGACTGCTCCCATGCCATATAGAAATTAATTCATCACACAACGGATCGTTCAAAATGTTCAGCAGATTGTCAAATTCATCCACGTTTTATTTTATTTTATCGTAGATCTATAGCCGACCCTATGCTAAATATAATAAGCGAAATTTTATGTTCTTAAACACGGAGTTGAGTAATGAATTAAGTTGTCTGCGTAACTTGATTCTTGAGGCACCTTAATAACTGGATTGCACAACGTTGAGCACAATATTAACCCACTCAATGCAACGTAAGCTATGGCATCAACTAAGCGTACCCATGCTGCTATGCACTCACCACTTGAGCATTCCTGAACGGCACCGTAACATTCATTAGCCTAAATTGTCACTGCTGTAAGTTTTCCTCTGAAGCGTTGCGAACAATGTACACTCGCAGTTACTCGCAGCGTACGTTACTGTACATTGACTATTAGCATTAGCAACAAGCGGACAGAACAGTGAGCAGGACATAAAAACTCTAAAGGCGTGTTCAAAACAAGTTCAGTTCAGTTCATTTCCGTTGCTTTGAACACGCATTAAGGCACAACTCGCCCATGCCGATGAAGGGCCGGAAGCGCTTGAGTGTTCGGGGGTGGGGTCTGGCGATAGGGTACTGTAGACCCTCTCCAGTAATGGGGTCTAAAGTCATTGCGTTTTCCCTTTAATAACAAAAAATCAACGTTGCATGAAATTGCACACTTTTGTGCATTCTTTGCATCCTAAAATGGTCTCATCTGCAATTGTTGATTTTAATTCTATCAATAGGCCGATTAGTGCTTTGTCCTTGTTCTTGGAAAAAACTCGTCCTCAGCTGCTAGCAGTTCGTCCTCCCGGACACAAAAAGAGTTTTTAGATCCTGACGGTGAAGCATGAAATTATTGTACCGTAAAACAACTGTTAAACAATGTCAGAGCTACGTTTTTTAAACTAGCGCTCTTTAACAGCTACTGCAACACTGATCGAAAAAAAGAACAAATCGCGGCGTTCTCGCCATCTTAAACATAACAAATATATAACAAATATATAGGCCTAACAAAAACGTGTCGCCCAGTCACGAAACTATTGAACTCCAATTTTTAATTTAAACATCTAATATGACAACAATGTAACAGTAATAACATCGATAACAGCGCTGAAACTGGATAAGCGCGAAAGCAGAATACGAGAATAGACAACAATAAGTGGAAATAATAAGTAGAAACAATAAGTATAAATTTTCCACCAATTGTAAGTTGTATAAACGTTTTGACTTTTGCATTTTTCATTGCCACTTAATTAGTTAGGCCGTGGTTGCGCATACAATAAAACGTTTGCAAAAAAAACTGCTGCAAAACATTTCAGCATGCATGCTGAACAGGATGAGTATATGACGAAAAAGCTTGACGCTGCCGGTTGTCTATAGTTTTTTTCGTTACAGAGAAGCTGCAAAAGCTCAAGTTATTAACAGACCACATTTTAGATCTTGCCCGACCACCCATCCGTTCGTTTCTCTGTCCACCTTTATCCAGCATTGGATATACGGGTTCCTGGCATGAAAACAGGAAGACGTGGAAACTGGCGCCATTGTTCCCCAATAGACCAGAAGTAACCGATGTGCCAATAATTTCGGTTCAAAAGATCGATCGAGTTCAGGATTGAAGATAAAGTTAGGTTACCGTGCAGTAAACGAGTACCTATAACTAGGTGGACGGCCGCATACTCTGTCAGCACTGGGCCGACGTTTTCGCTTGTTTTTGCTGGTTCACGGTTTCAGCGAGTGCAGACAGTCGCGACTGTTGGACGATCCATAGGCTAATATCGTGCATCCTGAGGGTGTTGTGGCGTAGACTGGTTCGATCACGACTGGTAGTAGAGTTGACGCGATCTGCTGGCCGCCATGACAGACCCCGCCGCAATGGCCGACTCGACCGGTCGCTGGTGAGCACGTGACCGGAAGTCCACGTCGCCGGCGTCGATGGCCGGCAGGCGGCCGTCAACTCGCCGGAAGTCGGCAGCACCGGACTCGCGCATGCCCAGAGCTGACCTGTATATCAACCATGCGACTGTGTGTCTATAATCTGAAGGTCCAACAGTCCGAAGGTGTAGGCCTATACTGCAACATGCATTTTCACTAATTCTAACCCTTACCCCATGCTCTTAGTTGAGAGAAAACGTGGAGATTGAGTCAACGTCTGTAGAAAAAAACCCCAAACTTTTGGACTGTCTAGCTTTCGGACTATTAAGCTGCCGCCCGACCACCATGCAGGCGTCGTTCAGTGACCACACGACACGAACAGTGCTGTATTATCGCGGTTCATTTTTTATAGCCATTACGACGTACTTCCGCCAAAGCAAAGTGACGATAAAGGAGGCTGTTTACGGGTCGGTTGATTTTTGTTAGCTGCACTGCTTAGAAAATAGGTCTAATAAATAGATTTTGAATTCGCGGCAGTGGTTTAGCACTACACTTATTCCGCGGTCTGTAACGTATGCCTACATTGTCATTTGTTTAATCACACGTGACAGCACTCGTGAAGTTATCGACCCGTTATGCCACCCCAGACAAAACAGTAAACATAAAACACTATAAGTAGCCTACACGAATGTGAAATATTTATTGTAGCTATAATATAAGTCACAGACCGGAGGTGCTTGTAATGCAAGCAGAGGGCATAGAAATTCTGTGTGAATGTTCCCGATGTGTCAGTTAAAAAGATCAAAAGACAAGGTCACCAAACGTCGATCAGAAAGTTCAAGAGAAACTTTAAGAAACTGACGCATATGCGTATTGTGCGATGATTGCTGTTTGCATCGTAACCTAATCTGCTGTCCCTGCATCAGACTCGGTTAAACTTTTTGTTTTGTTATTATGTTTACGTGCAATTTTGCCTGCAAAGGTCGTCCCCGAAATGACCTATACTGTGTCGGGCGGGACGTTAAACCCTACTCGCTCACTCTACAACTGGACGACGGACGGCCTTATGTCATGTCATCCACTTGGCGGCGCCGTCATGTTTGCTTGTGATGCAGGCCCGTCGAGAGTAGTGATTGCAATCCCGGGATTGTATTTTTAATCCCGGGATCCGGGATTGAGAAATTTGTAATCCCGTGATCCCGTTTCGGGATTAGGCTTACAGAATGGTCGTTGTTTTGGTATCTACAATTGACTTATATAAGGCATAAGATGTAGCATACGTCCTACTGAGAATGTATTCGAACTGTTAGGGGTGACAGTAACTGTCAAAATACAAATTACAGTGCATAGCAAGGAGTAAGACTCTAGTGCACATAAAATATTTTACTCATCAGACGGCTAAATTTTTTATTTGTATCATTTAGCACGTGAAAAAAATACAATTTCAACTAATTTTTGTAATCCCGAAATCGCGGGATTGGGACGCCGCCAATCCCGAGATTCGGATTGGCAAAAACGGCCGAGATCCCGGGATTGCAATCACTAGTCGAGAGCCACAGTGTGGCCCTGCAGACCATTCTGGAGGGGCCGTTAATGGGGTGATGTCTGGGAGAGGACTGTCCCCAGAAAATTTTTGTAGATACCCCCACAGTGTCACAAGCAGAAAATGTTGCGCTGTTTCCGATAGTGTGATCTATAGGGCCTCTTTTCCGGGGGCCCTGTTTCGCTGTACATGTAACGAAAAAAATCGTTGCAGAATATTAACGACATAACGTAAGCCCAATGCAGAAGATTGAGCATATAGCAAAATATCTCTTTTTAGCGATGGCGGGACCACCCAAAGATCGCGGGGCCCGGGGAAACTTTCCCGCTTTTTCTCCACGTCTCGACCGCGGGCCTGTTGTGACGGACTGACCTGGACGCGCTAAGCTGAAGGTCGATCAGTCGCTGCTCGTCTACTTGCTGGTCAATTCGTACTTCATGTGGTCGCTGACGCCCCTCGGCCTCGTCGATCTCAGCCATGGCGACGAACGTCTTGTACAGGTCGAACGTGTCGGTCGTTGATAAGCGACCCGTCATTGACTGACGCTGGCGCGCTATGATATGATCGTACAACTGTTGGCGGTCTGTCGTCACCGCCAGGTCCACCTGCAAGTAAGTGTGTTTTTAAAAAGTCACAATACGCCGCGGAACTTCAAGCAAACAAAAACGCCTTCCGCAATCGTTGAATGTTTAAAATTTGCGTTCCACTGTGTTCTACAGCCGCGGTCCAGCTGCAGTGAAGCTTTCATCACAGACATGTATCTCGTATGTCTGTGTCCGCCAGATTACGAAAGTAGTCAGTATAAAAAAAAACAACGTAAATTTGCTCCTTGTCTTGTCTCCTATGATATTATGCAATCTGAAATTATCCACCCAATGTTATATAACACACTGTCATTACTCACTTAATCCTTCAGAATCATTTACACATTGTCAAAATACGGTATAACACTTGCCCTTTACAGTTAGCCTATGCCTATTATATGCAAGCCCCCATTTCCAATGTACGTAGATTATACTGCAGACTTTGCTATAATTATAACCATTCTGCTAGAGGAAGTTACCAACAATTCATGCAGAGAAATGGCTGCTAATCAGAGAGGAGTCTAGACCCATCCTGTGGCTGTGGGGGGAGGTGAGCAGGGCACAGACAGACCTCAATGACGCGTGTGACGATGACGGAGGTTTTCTTAAAGAGGTCGGCGACTGCTCCACGCACTGGCACGATACGCTCACAACGCACTCGTACAGTCATCTCAGCCATCCCTTTAGCCACGCTCAGCTCCACCTACACCAACGTAACAGCTGTATTTCGGCCACAAAAACAAGCAAAATACCGTCTACAATGTACAGATAGTACTGCAAAACTTCAATCTGTCTACAAGTGGGGTCTCTCTCTAAGGTTATTTGAGACGCGGGGATTCGAGAAAACTTTGTAACAGACAGAAGTCGTGGGCTTGTGATACAAGTAGACTATAGAAGTTTTGCGGCAAACCTCTAAAGCCTACTTCGTGACCAAGCCATCACTGCATCACCAGAACTAAAAGGCAGCCCACCACCATGGCACAGAGCCCACAATATCACACGCTGTAAATTCGGACGACGAGATTGACGAATATCATACATCCACACACGGGGTTTGTTAAAGACTGGGGCCTGACTCTGATAAATATGTTTGAGTGAGCCACAGTGACAGTGCACTTAAACATGATCTTGTTAACCAACAACAAAATATGTCCCTTTCCCCCCTTCATCTATAACTGTCACACGGGCAACGGTATCTCCTGTACGAATCAGTTTAGCATAGAAATAGACGCCATGACGCTACCTTCTCAGAGACGGTATCGAAGTTGAGCATAAAGCTATCTTCGACAGCCTCGGTGCCGTGTTCCTGTGCGAACCGCTTGGAAAGCGGACCGACAATTTCTTCCTCTTCACGTTCTGTGTGCTCCCACTGCGTCACGCTGCCCTTCGGCGCTCCACGCATCAGGCGTTGAACAAACGCCTCGCGAGAACCTTCATAGCCGAAGTGTGTTTCCACGTTGTTGGCGCGCTGTGCTTCAGCCCTCGCTAGCAGAGCTGCACAGCAACGGTGTCAGTATAGCAACAGCCTATAGGAATGTCGAATTAACGCGTTAAAAATTAATCCCGATTAAAGAAATTAACGCCGTTAAAAAGTTAACGCACAGACATACTGGAATTTTCTAACTCAATAATTAAAACAACAACAAACTTCAATTCATTTTGAGTGTCATCCGCAACCTAACCTCGTACGACAAAAAAAACTATTGCCCTGTTGTATACCACGAATTTACGTCGATGTAAGCGTCCTATCCCTTTTAAGTCAGATTTTTACCTTTAGAATTAATCTGCTTATAGTTTCAGGTGAAGAGCATTTTAAAAAGCAGTGATGGCGATAATGATGACAACGACGAAGATGATGAAATAAACGTAGAAAAACCTCTAGCTTCTTCTCGTCCTCTCTGGCGGCTTGAAAAAGCGCCGGATCTCGGTTGAGCCCGTCTTGTGGCGGACACGTTGTAGGCACGCCGCTGGCGCAGATAAGCTTCGTCCTGGTCGTCGAATGCAGACGATGACATCACCGGAACACTGCGATTGCCGGCGCCGCCTGAGTACTCGTCCGAACGCTGCTCTGTCGCCGAGTACCAGCTTCTGCCGGGTCCTTCTACCCCCGGACCCAGGCCGTCGAGTCCGTCCGGTCGGTCTGCGTACGTGTCCTGTTGGAACTGCATGCTGGGATTGTCCGGATCGTCGTCATCGACGTCGCTCGGGTAGCACCAGTTTGGCGGCGCTTGATTTCTGCGTGATATGCCGGGCGTGATCTTGTCTTCGTCGACCGGTTCACCCTCGTACGCGTCGCGGGACGGCGGCAACGACCCACGGTCTACTGTGTCCTGTCCGTACGGCGACTCGTAGCCCCCCGCCTGTCTGCTGGAACCCCGGGGGTCCATGTCACTTGAACGCGGCGCGGGAGCAGGTCGTTCTGAGTCCGACTGCTCGTCGTTATCCTGCCAGTTCGGTGTCGTCTCGTTCTTCCTGCGCTGCTGCGGTTGAATTTCTTCCTCACTATCTTGTGAACTGCGGTTTTCGTATCCGTTGACCGGCCCCGGTCCGCGTCTTGGTTCTGGAGTCACTGACGTCTGCTGCCGGTCGAATTCAGACACTTCACGTGTGTTCCTGATCAGATCCGACTCGTTTGTGGTGGTCGCAACCTGGACCCCGAAGTCTGTCGTCTTCGTTCTGGGCGACGGTTCCGGTGACTGCCGTTTCGGTGGTTGTTGCACTTTTCGTCTGCGCTGCGGTTCCAAGTCGCTATCGTCGTCGTCGTCGTCCTCACTTTTTGGTGGTTTCTTTTTGACCTGTGTCGACTTGTTGACGGCCATCTGGGTTGCTCGGCTTACCATTTCAGGTTCCGGCGCCGACTTGGCTGGAGGAGGTGCCGACTTGGTGATTGGTCTCTTCGATCGTTTCACCGGTTCGTCGTCAGCTGGGTCCTTCCTCGTCTTTGTCGGCTGCATCACTTGGGTCGACTTGTCGAAGGCCATCTGCGTGGCGCTGTTTACCATTTTCGGTTTTTTCTTCTTCTTCGGTCTGGTTGCCGTCGTCGTCGGTACCTGTCTGTCTGGCAAGTATCCGTCGTCGCCGGTCATCATCGTCCGCGATCCAGTTCTATCTGACGAAGACACGTACACGGTGCGCTCTCTGACTGTCTCGTCGCGGATGTCTGGATGTCGTGGTGGCGGTGGTGGTAGTGGTGGTTCGTAGTTCATCGTCATCTGCTGGTTCATCGTCATGGTGTATGTCGGTGGATCCAGATCATCCCTCGGGTCCGTCAGAGGCCTGTTGCCGCTCGGCGTCACACTCTCGATTACCAGCGAGCGTCTGCCGAGTGACGACGTTGAGTTGACCACGTGCTGCTGACTGGACGAGCGCTCCATCTTCTCCCACATTTGCTGCTGCTGGCGCTGCTGCTGCTGTTTCGTCAGTTCCACGTCGAACACCACCGTCCCGTCACCGATGGAGCTCGCCAGTCGAGTGGTGGACGTCGGCCTGGATGACGTCAGGTTTTCGTCGGTGGTCGATTTCAACGACTTTATAATGTATCCCTCGTCGACAGCTGCGCTAGCGCGACTGGCGGACCTGGACCGGCGACCTCCTGGTGAGGGCGGTATGCGCAGGGTGCGTATGGACGGTGAACGTGAAACGCGTTTGGTCGTACGGCGGCTGGTGCTCTGCAGGGTGGAAGATGTCACCGGCACCGGACTGTCGACGTCATGGCGCACTTGGACAACGGTTGTCCTAGGCTCCTGGTCATCCACGGGCGTCGTCGACGGTGGCCTGTAGGTGCTCCAGTTACCGGCTGCTGCCTGCAGGTTTTGCATAGACTGTGCACGGCGCATGGATGCCGCGCTGCCGGCGGCGGACGACGGTCGAGCAGCCAGCTGAAGCGCGTTGAGGTTGACGCTGATGTTGTACACATCGCCAGTCTTCTGCGCCTGACGCAGCTCCGGATTGATGACCGAAGGGTCGATCGTGGGTGGCGTCGGCGTCGCGACGGTTAGCAGGTGCTGTTTGGATGCGGTGGGAGGTCGCGGTGACATAGACGGTATGTCGAGCAGCAGCGACTTGCTGGAGTCGCGAGGAGGGTACGGTGACCCGGTGTCGGGGTACCACGGTTTACCGAGTGTCGGCGGCACGCTGGTACGCCCCTGTGAGACGCTGTGATGGTGGTAGTCCATCCTCTGACTGGTCATTACACCATTCATCATTGCTGTCTGTGACCCCTGCAGTCTTCAGTCGTCGCTGCTGTCCCGCTTCGCTGACGACAAACCGCTATATAGTTTGTTACCTGCAATCACATGCCCGACAATCTCAAATAGACTGCTGAGCACGTAGCCTACAAATTTTAGCCTATATATGCTGTACAAACGCACTTCTCGCTGTACAGTAGTCAGTCAGTTGTCCCAAGCCTATGTCAGCCTGGTACGCCACAACGACAAAAAGCAAGCAAGCGTTGAAGCGTTGATCAAAAAAATACTGAAAACAACTTCTCGTTATGCGTGCAAGTGCGCTAAATATCGGTTTCCAAAATGAAACACGATAACTTAACGATCTACGTGTCCAGTCCGCTTACGTGTACCGTTTGGTGCTTGCTATATCTGTTGCTTCCATCATGTCGCGTTCTAGCGACACGTACAGATCAGCAAAATGCAGCACTGTTGCAAATGTCTAGACTTTTACCTTTATCGTTAGGCAGGAATACTCCAATATACACGCGCGTAACAGCAGTATACATATACGATAATTAAGAGCGACATACGTCGTATGCCTACAGTACGGCAGTGGCGCGTTGGCCGACTAACATCTACAAATCACTGTATATAGGCTACACAACTGTCTGCGTGGCCAGACTGACAACAACGCTATGTATAGGAGACTGTGTTGGCGAAGGTATGCCAAGTCGCGACATTCAGTCACTGAACGTCTCATATATTAATACCGCCATAAAGTATATACCGGGTGGCGCTAAAAAACGTCCCGAACTTTGCATAACTATAACGGCGCGTATACTTTACGGCAGTGTTTTTTAACCTTTTTGTTGCCGCGGAACCCTACACAAGCGTCAAGGTCACTCACGGAACCCCAAGAATTGATCCGTGAGTCCAGCGACGTACGCGAGGATGAAGCTATAGGGTGTTTACGGACTCATTTGCCTAGGAGAGCACTGAGGGCAGAGCCGTCATGGACGCCAAAGCAGACAAAGATAATCAATATGAAATTTGACCGCATTAGTAGGCAACAGTATGTTATTGTATTTAACCAAACACGACAGGCGAGACGGTCGTCGACGGCCGCTTAGCCCCGCCACCAACCCAGAAAATTTATCACCTGGACGCTCTCGAAAAAACTGGCCTATACGTGTCTTTTTTATTTTCCTTAGCTGAGTTTTTAAAGAATTGAATTAACTAAGTAAATCGCCAAACGATTTCGTATTTGTAACCATAAACTTTATCAATACGTACTTCTTTTCTTCTTCTTCATTTCCGTTTTCCGATAATGCCTAATTGGAGTTAAATAATGTCGTGCATAGGAAGCTTAGGCCTCCGTTATAATATGGACCTAAAATGCAAATTGCCAAAAATTTTACTGACAACAAAAATGATTCAACACAGTAAGTCTATGCAAAAAAACGCGTAGAAACGCAATTTCAAACAAAAAAAAATCGATGCTGAGTATTTCTACGGCATTGTCTGGCGTGAAGTCGCCAGCAAGGTCATTTTACGGCAGGTCAGTTGCGGAACCCTTGGCAGATGCTCGCGGAATCCTTGGGTTCCGCGGAATCCCGGTTGAAAATCACTGCTTTACGGAGATAAATTATCGTACGCCGTTGAGAGAAAAAAGATATTTGCAGCTTGCTGTGCGTATAGGATATGTGTCGCTGGATCCCCGGGCATTATTCGTAGCACACCATAAATCGCGTATTAGCTGATTTTGAGACCGTCCTGATAGGTCGCATTACGCGTCTTGCCCGTCCATGCGTCTATCTGGCTGTCCTTCTGTCCCCGTACAGACTTGACAGTGACTTGAGTGACTAGTTTCCTAACAGCACATCGGCACAAAATAGGCCATTTATGGCGCCATAAATGATTAAAAGCATTCAGGCTCGTTTAAAAGAGCATAGAAAAATTATACACAAACCATAATTGCTGTGAACATTCTCCAGCTAAAGTCGTCAGTATGATAATTTTTATTTCAAAAAGTCAAAGCCGGTTAAGGTTAAAGCTATGGTTGCGCAGTGGGTTTACCGTGGGTACACATAGAAAATAGATACTATACACTTTGACATAGATATAGACGGACGACCGCGTATCAATGCGGCACTGGGCCGACTTAAGAACAGCACAATTAGTACTGCTATAGTGAAGGACTGGACTGCAATAATGAACAGCGGGTGACATACTTGTGACTTCCTTGCCATCGAGCCGAATCACGTGATTTATAAAATTATAGGCCTAGCAATAAAACCCGCGTTTCTCAGTCTGTTGTAATAGTTGTCGATTTAAAAATTATCATTTAACAATAAGACGTGTCAATTAAATTAATGTCTTATCAAGCTCATCTGTTTTCTGCATTCCAGCACTCAGGGGTAGGTTACAGTGTGTGCCCTACCTGTTCCAGTGTACTGCTTTACGAAATGATAAATGAATAAATGAGAAAAACCGACACCACCTCTCATATGCTTATTAATTAAAATAGCCAGACGATGAATAACGCTTCGAGAGAGTAGAGGCAAAAATAAAATTTCATGCATCAGTCAGCAAACCGCGGTGACACTCGGCAACCTACGCCGTAGGCCTAAAGGACTATAGTTGACGTCAATGTCTAAATCACGTATTATTACGCACAGGTGTGTGTCAACTCAACGTCATAAGAACCATAGTCAGTGCGCAGTTAACTGCGTCCTTGTTCAGCAAATGGCGACATTATGCATTCAGCCACGCGAAATGTGCGCCCATGCACTGCACGCGTATTCATATGCCGACGCCTCGTCATTGTATTAGGCCTATATTATGGTCCAGCGAATGAGTAGTCAGCATCTTATCATAAGCCCAAACTCCTCGTTTGCTTTGATTTGTTATGGATTTGTTGTACAATGTGTTGTATTTAACTTAAAGTAACCGTTCTCTTTGTCGTTTAGCACCTCAGTTGTGGAATAAACTTTCTCATTCTTTTCATGTTTCATATTAGTCTGTTACATCATACGTCTCCTCTGATAGGCCTACTAGACCTGCTGTCAACCTTTTATGCGTACGGTGTCTTCGTTTTCGGCTGAAAACTTATTCTTCTCCAAATCTTTTCCTCTGTAGTTTCCCTCCTTTTCTTTCACTTTCACATGAACGGAACTCACGGATCATCGACCTACGAGTCTTCAGCAACTTGAAATTTGGTAAAATGCGACAGATTAAGCCAACTCAGCTACTTTTAGGCCACTACAGACGCTTATTCACTTACAAGCTGTACGACAAATCCCATCTAATCGAAAGTATACAGCAAATCCATAAGAAGTTGTAGGCTTACCTGTACAACAAGTCCATCACATAAAATCGAAGGTTTAGGCCTACTGGCTTAAAACAAATCCACAGCATCCCAACATGTCGAGATGTCGTAATTTTGCAAATAATTGTAGGCCTACTTGTTTTTCAACAAATCCAGAGCAAATCAAAGTCGTGGAGTGTGGGCCTTACATAGATCGACCGTATTGTGTGCCCGGAGAGCGTTAAAAGTCATCCATCCGTGGCATCGTCACGGTATCACCTCCGCTGTATAGGTCTACCTGTATTGCTGGCCGGCTGTATTGCTACCTGTGTGTACATACAATTATTGCTGTTTGCCAACTGCAGGACAAACGACGAACAACAAAAGCCTATGTATCGCCACGGCAAGTTTTGCCACCGACCTGTCGACCTTTATCGTTTTAATAATATCGGTTAACCTGCAGTCTAATGTTCATTAGCGGACGATTTGGCATATACTATTCCACATCGTACGTCAACAAACTAAGCCACCGCACTGTTGCTCAGATATTCACCAAATAGAACCTAGTGGCCGATTTTTACGCGCGACAGCTATGCTAAGCGCATCTCGTAGAGGCGTCCATCTGTCCGTCTGTCTGTCACACCCTGCTGCCCTATCAAAACGATGCAAGCTATAAGATCACGAAATTAAATCTTTATTGGGGTCAGCCATAAAACTCTAGCTTTTAAAATTTCGTGCCGCTGGGTGAGGGTATTCATCTCGAACAAGGACATCAAAGAAGGGTATCCTCTAAGAAGTCGTTTTTATCCCCAATCGACACATCTAGCGTAAAAAACGGTTGCAGGAAGGCACAGACTTGCTGCTTACGAGCGCTGCTGACGAGCTATCCGGTAGTACCAACATCTATGACCTTGAACCACATTAATACACCGTGTCCGAAAAAAAGTAACCCCCTAGACATCATACAATAGAAATGCTAAATACATCTGAATAAAATTTTGTACACTTAATTCCCAATAAATTGAGGGATCCCTGGTTAATATTATTTATCTAAATTATTTCATTTTTGGTCACTTTTCTTCTAAATCTACTAAATTGTTCCATTTTATCGGGTTAGTTTTATGTTACAAATTTTTCTTTCCCAAATTTTTTTTGTTCCGGTTTTATAAATCGTAAGTTAACAGACCGTATGTTGCGCTTTTAAATTGCCCTTTAAATTTGGACCGCGTCGTCGAAAGTTAAGTCGCCGACCCTCCCCCTCCCCTCCTTCGCTACTAACACCGGATTCAGGACGGTCGGTCGAAGTTGGTTCGCCCCCCCCTTCGAGTTTACCTCG
>Ga0056128_1002555_pt1 | contig 21671 bp, 9 predicted proteins | sample WorMetLIZISLAND2_FD_71113 | JGI IMG/M metagenome (GOLD analysis project Ga0056128, IMG submission 71113) | Marine gutless worms symbiont microbial communities from Max Planck institute for Marine Microbiology, Germany - Olavius geniculatus... ... | reverse complement strand
ATGAAAATGTTGAATTTAAATTTTGTAACCCCCAAAAGGCACTTCCTTGCGCGAAACCGCGTCATATGAGCCATCGTGCGTTAAAATCAGTTCAGTAGTTTTTCCTGTAGAGGACGGCAAGAAAAAAAGGAAAGGGAAGGGAAGAGAAGGCACAAAAAGTCACGCAAGCGTTATATTTCACCTATTCGTGGGGAAGCCCCCCGTAAACGGATTTTCACCAAATTTTGCACTTCAGGAGATATGCCAGACATAATCATTTTTGCAAATTTTGGTGTGGAAAAATTAAGGGGTTTGAGAAATACGAGGGGTCAAATTTTGGAGTTTCCCATTGAAATGGCTGGTCACCCTTACAACAGGGCTGGCGCTACCGCGCAGCCTGTGATATACGAGGCGATCGTTGCGGCAATCGGTCGCCGCGACGATCGCCGCGACCGTCTTCTTGTGTATTCGCCGCGATTATGCAAATGAGCACCAGTCACAGCGGAACGTTTGGCGGAAATATTTTTACTGTGTTATTACGCTATTGATGAGGTCATACTGTTTACGTTGAAAATGGAGTCCAACGATGATAATGCCAATGTTAATTTGTGGAATTATTTAAAGGATATCCGGCACTGTGAAAAACTGATCACCAGCTTTGAGTTGCAGCTTGAAAGTTATAAATCGTACATTATTATGGCCGTGTGGGCCTTAGAAATCAAGCGTATTTTTGATTGATATAATTTGCATAGCGGCGACGATTCGCAAACGGGTTGCTTGAACGATCGCGGCGATCGTCGCCGCAACAGTCGTTTCGTGTATCCAGTACAGCCAACTGGTCGTGGCGATTGACGCGGCGACGATATCGGCGACTATCGCCTCGTGTAAACACTGCATAACAGGCAAAGAAATTAACTTTAGCAGATTAATGACAACATAAACTTATTATGATATTTGAGCATAAATTAGTTAAACATTGGTACTCTTGTGCTGTGTGTAGTTTATATTTTTACCTATCGATTTGGCTTGTTGTGGACGACGAAAGAAATCGTGGATTGCTAGCGGACCTAAATTCGTCAAATTCGAATTTCGTTTGCTGCTGCAGTAGCTGGCGCCACCAAGCGGCAGCAGTAAGAACGAGCTCATCATTTACTCATTCTTTGATGCGACGGTCTGTCCGCTACAACGTACTGTATACGCATGAGCAACTGAAACATCTTAGACGCGATGTACTACAAAACTTTTAGAGCAGCATCTTTGATTCAGAAACTGCTTACAGCTTTTTGTTTGCATATCGTTACTGGTGCAACCGCTGATCACGCATTCGGTAAGTTGTTCAGCCAATTACAGTAATCTTTCAGCAAATTACGATGATATAGGGTATGATCGTGATCTGCAGTAGGAAACTGGCAGCTTGTCTGCCAGTTTAATTTAACGCACAAAGTAAAACAAACTGAAAATGCTTTAAATGAAAATGAAAATGAGAAAACCGGAATAAAAGTACTGTTATGCAAAACATTTAAAAAATTAAGACATAATAAGTTGATGATTTATGATACTGTAATAGCGATAACCATCATTAGCAGCCAAGTGCAAAGAAGATGGAAAGTATATTGTTGATAAAGATAAAAGATGAAACATGTGACACAATAACAATGAAGGTCTAAGCGACAAGCGATGAAACAACAATTACCAAAGTCGCAAAAAATAAAAAAAATAAAACAATTATTTGTACTTGGTACGCATCAGTAAATTGCAAATAAATTTGTGTGCAATGCAACAACAACGACAATGTTTAAAATGTTCATTTTTAAACGTGAAGTCTTCGATACCAACATGTGTCTTTAGTAACAATGTTGCAGACGTGTTTGACAATTATTTTACTGCAGTTCTAGAACAAATACTTCACTGGCTGCACTTTTATTGCAATTAAATCGGTTTTATTGGCAGGTCGTTTAAATTACAAAGAACAATCACGGCTTTTAACTACATCCTTAACATTCGTTAATATGACATGTGTAGTGCAAAAAGTGGTAACTAGCGACAACGTGCCAGAATCAGCGGCTGAGAGTAAATTCTCCTGCAGACTTTAGATTCGGAAGGAGTGAAAAGAAAAGTAAACAAAAAAAGGAAAAGTCAAAAAGCTATAAAAAATAGTAGAAAATGACTTAAAGGACAAGGTGAGGTCACTCCCGTGCTGATCGACAATGAGATCTGAAAGTTTGGGCCGATATCTGCATGGTATACATTGACATCATGGCTATTCGGACGTAAACAGCTTTTATTCACTAAAAGTATTAGTATTCAAAATATAGTACAATATTTGCAGCTGTGTGCCGAAAAAAATTACAACATCGTGCTTTCATTTTTAAACCCACGACGCCTCTGACTTTGTCCATAGTCAGTCTTATAACGAGCTGAATATTATAGATCAAGCTGAGTGCGAGTATAGACCAGGGTCCTTCTTCTAGTCGAGGGCAACTATACTTGCGCTGCATGCACACCTCATTAACGCTAAAGACGACGTGCTTAGAGACCGCTAATCGTGCGTGCATTATGTCTTTAATTGTCTTAGTATCTGTAGTTGTAATGTTGTAGTTGTTGTAGTTATAGTTGTAGTACTTCGAATGTTGTTGCTAACGTTTAAAATTTTGTAGTCGTAATGTCATAGTTGTTACACGTATTCGTAACGTTACGGACAGTTTGTTCGCAGACCACTAATCGTGCGTGCATTAAGTCTCCAATGTTTGTCGTCGTGTGTTTAGTTGTTGTCGTTATAGTTGTAGTCGTAACGTTGCAGTTGTGGTTTGTAACTCTGTAGTAATAACGACGTATCTGTAATTTTGGTAACCATTCATCTATTAAGTCTTTAGTTGTTGTAGTTGTTTGTAGTCGTGCTGTAGTTGTAGTAGTAATAGAAGAAGTTAGAGTTGTAATAGTCCATATTGTCGTTGTTGTCTTTTAAACTGTCGTAGTTGAAAAGTCGTAGTAGTTATACGTGTAGTTGTAGTGGTACAGACAATTTATTTGCAGATTACTAATAGTGCGTGCATTAGGAGTTTTTTAATGATTGTCGTAGTTGTTTGGTGTTGTATTGTTTTAGTTGTGGTAGTTGTCGTAGTTGTAATAGTGCGTGCATTATGGATGGCGGCTGCATGTCGATCACGGACGGATCAGCGACATACCAACTGTTCGCTGTAATGATACGGCAGAAAGACATGCGAGTCACACTGAATGGCGTTAAGTGCCCATGCCGCTAACGAAAGACAGCGGGCACGACCCCCAACTTATATTTCTCCGAAATTTGTTTAGAACATTACCCCCTTAAAATTCGGTGTCAGGGTTTCAGCAAAAATTTGGTTACGTTACCCGTTGTGTAAACGAATGTGCAGAGTATATTATCATAATGTTATCCAGAGTCAGTTTTTAACGTAATTGATATTTATCCCGAGTGAACTATACCTTTTTGATGTAAGAAAAACCTTTTCCTAAAGTTAACTGCAAACTAAAGTCGTAAAAAAATTCCGTGCTTTTAGCTGTTATTTGTCACTTAAAAACAAAAGAAATATGTACAACTTGTTTTGACTTAAAAATACTGATGCACTTTTTGTTTTTATTTTCGAAGTTTTACTGAAACAAAACTGTTTGCGTTTAGTCCGTTACGCTGCAGTATTTTGCTCTAGTTCTTATCGATACTCTAAGCAGCGTGTCACGTTGTTTTCATGAGCTGTTGTGTAATATTACATGAAATGTCATGACATGAAATTTTTTAAAGCCCAAAAATTTTTTTTCACTTTTTTGCCAAACTGTACTGAAAACATAAAAAAATCTTTCCCCAATAATTAAGACGAGGGGACCCCATAATGGCATACATGCGTCTAGGGGTGTAGATGGTCAGTAACCAGCAGCCACCGCAGTTCATTAAGACTACATGTACGTGCTACAGCGGCTGCAGCTAGGGCTGCAAAGGCAGATCTAGAGATGCGATTAACACACGCTCTTGTGCACTCAGATAAAGACTGCGTCCATGCAACGCTTCAATGCATAATTCTATTAGACAGACACGGCCTTTAATAGCCAACCGAATACGCAATGATACAATGGCGCAAAATCACTTCACATGCATTTATAGTCACTCTGTTTTATTTTGCAGATAGTCATTTCCTACCGCCCAAGCCGCTTTCAAACGTTTTCTTTAAAAAGTGTTTTAGCATAACGCATTTCTGAGAATGTTTTAAGGCCAGTAGTGAAACTGTATCCAGACCTAGCACGGAGAAAGATAAACAGTTATAGAAGGAAAGTAGGAAATGTTTTGCGCACAGACCTGACGGAAATCACTGAGGACAGATTTACTGTTTGTTTCAAGGTCTCCGGGAATAGAATGGCTGGGAGACCAGTGTCGTAGTTGCTTGTAGTCGTCCTGTTGTTGTTGTTGTTGTTGTAGTTGTCGTGTCGTAAGTAACTTTGTATAGTTGTAAAGTGGTCGCTGTAATGGTTTGGAAATTAATAGTCCTGCGTGCATTAAGTCTTCAGTTGTTGTAGTTGTTTGTAGTCGTATGGTTGTGGTTATTGTAACTGGAATTGTGGTAGTAGTTATAGTCATAAAGCGAAGGACAGATTTGCATAGCGGCGACGATTCGCAAACGGGTTGCTTGAACGATCGCGGCGATCGTCGCCGCAACAGTCGTTTCGTGTATTCACTACAGCCAACTGGTCGTGGCGATTTGCTGTTTTTGCTGTGGGATGGATGGCGGGCAAAGCCGGTTGCTGGTCGTCAGTTGGCGTATCCTGTGCTTTTTACACCGCTTTGTAGTCTGACAATATAAGGCCCACTGTAAGTCATTGTACTGCATGGAGCAAAATACAGTGGTACCATTTTCACTGTTGACATTCTCACTTTTTGCACCACGGATTGAAAATTTATTTACACGATTTAAGGTCTACTTCTGTAATGTGTTATAAACAAAGAACATTGTTTTTTTTCTTTTTGTGCTTTTTGCTTTTCTTTACTTTTTAATTTAATAACAGACTGATCGCGTTCAGGGTTATTTTTTTCAGTTAAGCCCGAGTAGAGTCCATGGCGAAACCCCGGTAGGAACTGCTTTGTCGCTCCGGGTTGAACATAGGCTACTGATTACTGTTAGAAACTCGCCCGAGTCAAACGGACAGACAGACAGACGAACCGAATAACGGACAAGACACGTTGAACAGCCGCACCATCGTGAACGTCAAAGGTGCGTACACAGCCTCGTAACTGAACTGTACTGAACTGACACGGTTTAGTGAGAGTAGTCGCATAGTCACCGACGTCGTTAGTCGGTGCCTACTGTAATGCATTACTGCTTGCCCATTGGTCAGTTTGTCAAACACTAAACCATGTCAGTTCAGCTCAGTTCAGTTAAGTTACGTCGCTCTGTACGCGTTTTTAATCAGCGCGTACAGTATACTGCGATCGTTACCGATGGCAGAAATTAAGGAATCAGATAAAACTTAGTTAGTTCCGCGGTGGCATAGAACATAATATACGACAGAAGGTCAATTGAAAAGGGAAAATTATTCTGCATGCGGAGCGGAATTAATTGGAGCCTGGATCAGGAGATGATTCTTCTGAGTCACGTGATTCTACGTGATGCCCGGATGCTGATTACGGTGGCGGTAATAATCTGAAATCCGGTCAATGAAATAGGTCCACAAGACATGGATCAGTGGATTAGAATACACGACGATATCATTATTATCACGTGATATTATAATTATGTAGGCTACAAATAAAAAAATCAGTGTAGGCTATGTTGCTCGTGTTATTTTGTCCTACCGTTGAACATATTTCCCAGAAATTCTTTCTGTCATAAAATCGGTCCGCGAGGCATAGATTAGTGGATTCGATGGATTAGTGGATTGGACTAGTGTACTACGCGGGAGTTTCATCTCAGAAGACCTCATGTTGTTTGTTCTCTGACGATTAGTCAGACGCCCTCTGACGTCCGGAGGTCTTGGCGAATTACGGACTAAGATCCACTGCTGTTTACAGATCAGCGAAATGGCGGACTGCGTTTGACAGGCACTGACTGCGAATAATGATCATGTCTAATTATTTACATATGAAGCTAGTTTTTATACAGGGTGGGCCAAGAAACCGGACCTGTTTGAGCGCTGATAACTTTGCGACCTGTTGTTAGTTCTGCCGACGATCATATCGAAAAACCACAGCAGTGGGAAGCTGGCAGACATTCTGGTAATTTTACTGAGGTTTTAGGGAAATTTTCGATGAATGTTAGCAGATGCGAGCAAATTTTAGGCTGAAAATCAAGATGATATATATATATAGTGACTAAAAAAATCTTATTGAATTTCATTAGGCCTACTTCTGACGGAGAAAACCTTACCTTAAATACTATCTAAGTATTTTAAATAGATCTAAATGCTTTAAATATTTAAATACTTTAAAACACTGCCGAATACGCAGTAATGTACTGCAAAATCAACGATAAGAATAAATGTAAACTATGATCTAAAAAAGAAAAAAAGGAAAGGTTTGTCCGGACCGTCCTGCATTTGCTGTAGCGCTGCTTCCATTTGTCAGACTCGTGAACAGAAGTGCTTTATGATCTCTGTGCAAGTGGCAGCTGATTGGCATGAGATAATGATACCGCAGCACACTATGCAGTCATCCATTGCCCATGACCAGCAAACAGTCGGACAGACAGTGCAGCCAGCCGACATACCACCGCCCCAATCAGCCAGCCAAATTAGGCAGCAAAGCGCGAAAGAGGTCCGTCGATTTTGTCGGCCAGATTACGTACGTGCTTATTTAAAGTGCACAATGTCAGCCAATGGCGACATTTACGAACGGTATTTGATTAAATTTTGTGACAGAGTTGCACAGCGCACATGGTGCAGTGAGAAAGTAGTTAGATTTCGATGTTGTGGCTTAGTTACGTATGTGAAATTGGGAGTTCATACTCTTTGCACCGTTGCGACGCTTTAAGTCGGCGAGGGTTAAACCCAATTAAGCAAGAATACGACTCAAGAGTCACGACCGAATGGCTGGCTCCGCTAACGATGTTGCCGCGTATTTAATTGACTTTGGTATAATGGCCAGTGTATGTCAGTCGTTGCCGTGACAGTTACGCAGAACTCGCCTATTTCTTTCCATTGGTCTTAATGCCAACATTATACCACGATGGCCCTCGTACTGCCTATGTCTATGCCATACTGTCTAGAGCGATATAACGTGTTGATAACCCACCAGTGCAGTCAAGAGTGACTAAACGAACGACAGCTTAGTCCACACGACCGACAGTCAGCCAGCGTAAAATAAGACGGTGTCGCTTAAATCACTGCCTGAAGTGTATAAGTTCAAAGCAAGTGGAGTTTTGGCCTATACGTGACGTACGCTTAGTTGTCCCTGCCAGGGGAACATAGGCTGCACAAACTATTTTTTATCCAGCCTTGTGGTGCCGCTTTTATCTTCTTCAAACCTGTTGTCGTCGTATCTTTCTTCAAATCTCTTTTTCGGGTGTTATTTGGTTTTTTTCCTTTTCTGTGGCCTTGTGGTGTCCACCATAACGCTTGTTTAACAATGCTGTCAGAGTTTTTTTCTTGGTATTTGTTTAAGCCAAACTTTTTTTTATTAACTAATGCAGCAGTTTCGTTTTTGGATCATACCTACACGGCAAGGAATCGGTCGGTCACCCATCTCTGTTGTAACCGGGCTCGACGTTGATCAAGTTCGTTTTTGTGCGCAACGTCGTTATTTTTAAGCCAAGCCGCTATATACAAAGCTTTCGTTCTACCTAGTTCGATTTTTTTGTGAATTTATAAGAAAACCCGGTGTACAACAAATTCGCAACAAGTTGTTTAAAAAAATCTAAAATACCAGATATCGAAAGCGTTCCACATTAATTCTAAAGGCGCATACAGTGCGACGCGACTAAACTGAATTAATCTTATATGGTTTAGGTTTTGACGAAATTACCAATGGACAAGCAGTAATGCATTACAGTAGATACCGTCTAACGGCGCCGGCCGGCGGCGGCCTACGTGAGTACGCTGACAAATGACCAATGACCCTGCTTGCCTGTTGGTCATTTCGTTAAAAACTATACCATGTCAGTTCAGTTTAGTTACATTGCTTTGTACGCGCCCTTTGATGTTGCACAACTTTTTGTAAGATTTACTGGATGCCGACAAATCGGAATAGTTAAGTTTGGACTTACAACGTATCGGGCAGTCATGTATACAGTTATGCGGCGAATGGAAATTCGAAGTGATCGAAGGTCGATCAATTCAATATCAAACGATTCGTGTGATCATTTATATCCAATCACGCTTCATTTGCAGTGACGCGGTACTCCAGTCCGGTGATGTGCAGCCTACTTACTCCAGTCGGACACGTCTTTATTTTCACAACGAGTATTCGGGTCGATCTTAAGAATATTATAATCTAATGTGTAAAATTAACCTTTATCGTGTCAGTGTTTTTAGTGCAAAATAATTTGCAAAACAACTGCATGCCGCCGTTTGTTAATAACTGTGCTGCCATTTAAAACGAACGATTTCGCACGCATCTGAGCTATTAACTGTAATCTTTAGCGTTTCGTACATGCATTTTTTTGCTTTTGGCGAATACCGGTGCTTACTAGGAGATAGGGCGTAGACTGACGTTTTGAACTAAAGTGCATCTCACAAAGTTGTGAAGAAATTTTGATGATTTAAGGCGTGCTGGGGCGTGAACCACGCTACAAAACAATTGAAATTATCGGCTTTTATAGACGATACCATGCAGTCTGGGCCAGAGTCGGATGTTTAAGACCTTTGATCGGTTCTCGTTTCTTATCAGTACGGGAACACGTTGCATGCGATGGGTTGGGTTGGGTTGCAGCGTGCACCAAGTCACGACAATGATCGCTTGTATCGATTACCTGCCGTCCACACTACTGACGAAGAGGGGAAAATGGGGAAGGGGGCGCGGGGTAGAGAAAAGAGGGAACACCAAGTTATCAACGAGTGACGTCACAGCGTGGTGCAGTTGCCATGGCAATGACGTGCTTAGTGGAGCACGCATGAAAGGACTAGATAACGTAACGTAGGCCTACCTCGAGCATATCTGTCAGTCAACCAGCCAGCCATCCTTGCCTGCAGAACAGCGATGTATACAATGTCTACGCTGCAAAGAGTCGTCCACCCTCTCTCTCGGTGTACCAAAAATAATGAAGCCCAGCTGTCGTTAGAGCGCGCCGACCGTACCGCCTATATCCGAAGGCTAGCGTCCGACCTCCGGTTGCGGAAAAAAAGATTTCCCAGAGTGACTGCTGTCCCATTCACGCTATAGTGACGCTGCTATCTCGAACTCTACTATCAACGCCAGTGTACGATGGTTATTCAACGCACGTGGGTGATGGCTGCAGGCAGCAACTTTGCATTCAAAATTGCGGCCAAAGTGCTGCAGATGGAAACATGATTGTTATTGACAGCCTGAAGAAACCCGTCATCGCTTTACCTAACGGTACCATCGCCGACGTACGACGTACCGTTTAGCCACAATACCGCACAATTGGCAGCAGAATGCGTAATAACCTTTTAAGATCATCTAAGATCGATGGTTTTCGTGTCATCTGAAAGGGTTTATGCGATTTCCTATTAGTGATCTCTTGCTGTTTCTGACATACGACGGCTTATCGTTAAAAACGCACATTTTTAAAACACAAAAAATACGAAAATTGGTTGTCAGTCAGAAAATCGCAGTTTTCGCAAATAACAAAATGGGCAGTTTGAGAATTTTGAGGGACACTTAACAACAGATTTTCGTAATATCGTTTCAGTTATCGTTAATGCGTGCAAGCAATGTAGTAATCCATCTCGATCAACGAAGCAACGTCAGTCGCCGTCGCTTGACTGACACTCATTTTACTTTCTATCGACAGCTCAATTTCAGCGCAGGGCCCCAACGAATTACGGCCAATCTCGGTCTTTAGACTGACCGCAAGACGTTCGGTATAATCAGTACTGGTTTCGTCAGACCCTGCACTGTTAAGCTCCAAACGGCACTGGCTACGTGGAGTTCTGAAAAAATAATTATGCTGAAAAATTGACAACATATGGTCGAACACAATGTTGAAATGTATACACGCACACGAAAAGAAAGATAATCTGTGGGCACGTATTATAGCCGGGGTTATTTTGTGCTCAGGAATCTAGCCAAATATGTTTAATTTCCCGTGGGATGTTGCCAGCTGGGTAGCAAATCGAACAGACAGAGAGACAGACGGACGGTCAGACAGACGGACGTCCTACGTGTGTCGTTAACAGCGTACTGGGCAGTGGACGAACTAATTACGAGTCAAATGACCGCACGGAGACAGATAAACAGTGTCCGTGAAGAAAGATAGGAAGACCTTACTACTATCAGATGGACCGTAACTAGCTTTTATAGAGCGAATAAAAGTCCGCCAACCAAAGTCAGCACTATATTGTAAGTAAGTGACTAAGTAAGTAAAGCGTGCATTTCGTATAGTGCATTCCGCTAAAAGAAACTTCTGTTGTGTTAGCCACATTTGGAGAAGCTAAACAAAATGATCTTTGAAAACTGTTTAAAGCTGTCAAACTGAAACTTGAGATGAGAATAGTGTCCGTAAAACAAAAAAAAATGCCGTAGAGTATAATTGTTTACAAAAAAACTAAGTCATGAGTCAAAAATGCAGATATATAGAAAATTGCGATTTGCCGACAAAAAGCTGCAAGTGTCATACAAAGAAAATTATTGGAGTTTAAAATTTTAATTTTACTTTTAAACTATCACTTAAAAGTTTATTTTTTTACGTAGATTCCTGCACTCTGGAAAATTTCCAGTCACAAATTTTGTATTTTCGAAAAAATATTTTGCCTCAAAAACAATTTTTGACAGACTAAAATTAAAGTCAGTGGGGACCAATTCTTTTTGCTTTCCCCTTTCTGCTATTATGCCTTTGTAAAAATAATTCTATCAAATTTTAAGCTGTTATAATATAACGCATCTGGCGTGCATTTGTCGTTGATCAGCAGCAGTGCTCGACTACTGTTTGAACGAGTGGTTCAACGCCACCTGCGAACGATTTCCCGATCACGTGGTGCTGATGACGTCAGCAAGGTTCGGGCGCATGTCGAGCGGGCGCTGCATCAGCGGCGACTTCAACGTCGGCTGTGTCAAGGACGTTCTACGGCAGATGGACGGAGTTTGCTCGGGACTCACTTCATGTGACGTCAGTGTTAGAAGTCTGGTTGATCTTCATCCGTGTCAAAAAGATTTCGTATCGTATCTGGAGGCGAGCTACGACTGCGTTCAAGGTATATTACTATTAACCCCTCATCTCAGCGCCGGATTTGGTGTCGATAATTATCTGTCCCATTGCTATAGCGTTATTGCTATATTGCTATAGCATGGGACAGATTATAAAATCACTTGCGTCTGTCTGTCATTCTATCAGTCTGTCAGTCTGTCTGCAAACACTCCTACGGCCGCAATTTTAATTCGAATTTGATAAAATTTTGCACAGTGATTCGGGGCCCGAAAAGTAAGATCAAGTTTGTTTGGGATAAAAATATGACAACTTTTTTCCCTATTTTACCTTAATTTGAAAAAAATTGCATTACGGCCTACGGGGACTTCAAAGCGGTATAACTCGGTCCCCGTAAAAAATAATTGCGCGCTGTGTTTACCTACTCCAATGGCGGATTCAAAAGGGGTGAGAGGGCGACTGCTCCCCTATCGACCGGATGCATCTAAAAACATGTGAAAATTTTGCAATAAAATGCGTTATTTTGCATCAAATTTTCAAAAATTTTCTGGGGAGGGGGCTACGCTCCCTCACAAGACCCCAACCCTTACCCTTTTGCTTTCTATTCTTAGTTTTTGGATCCGCCACTGACTTACTCCACTATTTTCGGGGTCGTGCAATCTAACAGCGTTATTTAAATTTACCCCTTATCGATCCTGTTGCCATAGTAACCATTCAAAAGTTGCAAAATCTGCATTACAGCCAATGGAGATTTTAAAGCGGTATCACTCGGTCTCCGTAAAAGACAATTGCGCGCGGTTTGCACCTATCCTTTTTTCAGGCCCGGGTTATCCGACGGTGTCATTTAAATTTCTCCTCTGCCATGGCAACAAATTTTGAGACAAAATTGACAATAACTTTGACACCGTTAAAGATAATTGCGCGCTGTCTGCACGTACCTTCTATTTTCGGATCCGGGCTATCAGATGATGCCGCTAAAATTTTTCCTTGCCGACTCCTGTTGCCATGGCAACGAATTTTGGGACAAAATTGACTTTAACTCGGCTCCCGCAAAAGATAATTGCACGCTGTTTTTACCTACCCCTTATTTTCGGGCCCGGGCTATGCAATGGTGTCATGTAAATTTCTTCCCTGAAGACCCCTGTTATCATGGCAACCAACCGTTTTTATCCAAAGACAAAATTGGCTGCAGGCTCACAAGGGCGTCAAACGCTGAAACGTAGCTGCTGGGCTGTATAGCACGTCAGTGGGACAAATACCTCGTTCCGCAGAACGTATTTCTAGTTATTACATGAAACCGCAATCTTGCAAAAACACTGTGATTTTTAACTGAAGTATTAAAATATTGTGCTGCCCAGTAATAAGCCGCATTACAGGTTTTGCCCGTTCATCTGTCCGTTTGTTTGTTTATTGTCCCGTTTTACCCTTACCGGCTCTAAACACGAAAAAACGTTGATAACTGAAATTTATGTAAACATTTCTCAGGGCAGGAGCAACCAGCGAGTGTGATAATTTTTCAGTGTAAAAAAGTTCACGTTCAATGTCAGAACCACGGTTAGGGTTGTGCACGTGCAACTCTAAGCGGAGGGCCGCACGACATGTCGGCAATAGGCTGACATTTTTTTCTAGTTGTACGTTACGTTGTACAACAAATCCACAACAAAACGAAGCAAGTAGGACTTGGACCTTAAAGTCAACACACAAAGAAATAGCAGTGTCTGTTTGTCTGGCCAGCCAGCCGTTTTGCGAACTAATGGCCTCCTAGTGCACTTGAGTACCATTAGTCTTTCGCCAGCGTAAAAGTGGCCGATTCAACTATCGGTCCGCAAAGCACGGCTGTTTCTGATCGAGAGTTTACACTCCACGAGTGTCTGTCCGTCCCTGCTGTGAACTTCAGAGAAGTCGAGTATAGTTCGCTAGAGGGCGCCTTCTTCCTCTTATCTTTACGACAGCACTGCGTAGGCTGGCGGTTTGTTGTAATGGAATGGCTGGCTTCGATCGACGAAGTTGCTCTACGCCAGACCCAGTTACTATAGTCGGATGGGTGACTGTCTGTGGACAGGTAAACCGTCTCAACTACCAAAGTCGACTCAGGTTTTTTTATTTTTTAGGGGAAGGAGGTTAGTGAGCATCGTAGCAGCTTTCAGGTTTAGCATTAATAGGTAGTAATGATGAACGAGAATTTTTGTCAGATTTTATCCGATTTTGCTAATGTATCCAGTTATTGCGACGCGTGAAGTCTGTACGTCCGCCATGTCTGATATCCACGTCAGCGGCCGTCGTCATGGTTACCTGTCCGCCGCATCACTTGCTCAGCTTTCGTCTCGACTCGCCGACGTTCAGTCTGCCTCAGTAGTCGGCTTAGAGACATCGGGAGTCCAGGGAGGGGCGCAAGGCGGCACTAAGCAATGCCCGTGGACAGTGAACGTTCAACAAGGCCAACGCATCAACGTCAGTCTGATAGTCCTACCCGCCAGAACTACGCTCACATCACGCCGAGACGCGTTCGTTGACGTGTATGATGACGTCATAAGCAGGTCGGTGCTGATTCTATTTCCGGTCACATGGTTTTGTTTTCAGTTTTGTATTACTGCACGTGTAGCACACGATGCAGTATGAAAACACATAACGGAGTTTTCGGTCAAAAGTGAAGAAAAACAAGAAATCACGTTTCAATTCTTTTTCCGGTCACGTGATTATCGGATTACGTCATCACGACCTGTCGCTCACGCCTTGGCGTCAGTGCTCAACAACAGCACGAAAGTTCTGTTACGTAAAGACGTGTACGGAGCGACAGGAATGAACTGAACTGACTGAACTGAAATCGCAGTTTCATTGCGTTTAAGGAATGCACAATGCAAACGAACTGGCAATTTATTGTTTCATTACAGTTCATTTTCTTTCGTTTTGTACACGAATTGGGTTCTATCCCTTAGCTAGTAAACTGCTGGTCATTAAATGGTTGTTTCTGTTTGATTTGTGATTGCTGATTGGATGGCTACGGTATATCTAGGCGGGGCTCTGATCGTACCTGTCCGTCGCCATTGGCTACGAGCACTGACGTCATCATAGACGATCTCGTTGCTAGGCGACGCGTCCATGTTCGTGACGTCATCTGCTTATCTCAACGACAGCGACATTTATTTACTGCCGCCGGAAGTCGGATTCGCATTTACGTGACCGGAAGTGCTGTCGTAGCCGGCAGAACGTTTCTCCTTTATTTCCAAGGTACAGTACAATTATAATTGTTACAACTTTTTGTTTTAGTGCTGGGGCGTGGTTATAGAGGTAAAATCAAAATGTTCTTTAACACGCATTGAACATATGCCTACGCCAATTACCATTAGTTTTGTTATACGTCGCAGTAAATTGTGATTTAAATTTTTCAGTCGAATGGTTTCAACCGTTGTTTAAAAATATCAAGTTCACTGTAACGGGCGCAGCATAAATATGAAAGTGGTCACACGATGCAACATTGCCCAGCCGGGCAATATTGCCACAACGATATTGCCTTTTCCCCAGACCTCCGCATACTTACACTTATACCACTCATATTTTCTCAGTGTTAGGCCATTTTAAAATTTTCAGCCCAGGCCCACGGAAGTCTTAATACGTTCCCGATTGCAATAAGTTTATTGTAGGCCTACACATGGCATGACAATTCTTTCTACTAATTATTATTAATTATTATTATTTATGTATTTCCTAATTTTTCATCTATTTGTCTTTCTTTCTGTTGTGCTACCAATGTTGGTGAATAAAAGATTGTCAAAAGTTGTTTTGCGTGAAATGCTGCTACAGCGGTGGGCTGTCCTGAAGTGACAGCGCCGTCTGGTGGATGGGTGAGACAACTAAACGACGACGACAACCAGGAGCGTGCAAATAACTCGGTGGGTGGTCCGGTGATTGACAGCAGCGTCATGATGCGATGTAATGACTCGACGGCCGACGAAACCTGGTACCTGACCCGCGACCTAAGAATACTACTACAACTATTACAACAACAAACAACAACTACAACAACAATTACTACTATTACATTTTTTTTATTTCAGACTTGCTATAACTACATCGGCAATTAGGTTACTATACTGCTAGTACAACCCACAAGAACTGGAATCTGACCTGTGGCCTAGGAATATTAAAACTGTCACGATCACAACAACAACTACTACTGCTACTACTGCAAGACGTGGTACCTGACCTGTACGTCTAATCTTTAAGAGATAGCAGCTGTAGGCCTATATTAAGTCGTTTACGTTTGCCAGGTGTCAACAGCATTCTCGGTAGAGATTTGAGATCTTTGATCGCTGACCTGTACATCTAATCACTGGGTCGGACAGCTGCCTGCCAACTGCACGCAAAGTAAGCTATGTGTATACTCGCACACGTTACATCAGGTCTGGTGTCATTTTGCTTGTTTGTATCCAAAATAAGTATAACTCAAACAGTTGTGAACTTATTTTGATGACAATATTTATAGAAATTGGGCACCTTGGACACTAATAATCAAGATTATGGTGGCAATCCAGATTTTTAAGGATATACATTGTAGAATCTGCATTTTTTTTATTTGCATGCGGGTAAGCGGATCTTCGAAAGAAATTTTTGATCGACAGCGGACCGATATTTTCAACATGCAAACGCTTCATATTTCAATCGGGTAAATAAATCTCCATTTATCGCTTTTAGAGGTCATATAGGTCGCGAACCCATATTAATTATTATCGACAAGGATATGATCTCGCTTTCTACGTCTCGTCAAGGTCTCTAAGCTGCAACGTTTCGGTCTCGTCTCGGTCTCGGAGCTATGCGTCTCAGGTCTCGTCTCGGCTTAAAACGTTTCGTTCGCATCCCTGACCATTGCACATGACGCGCGTGCCTCCCGTCCCCTAAATTTGGACCCCTTCTCTAAAAATTTGGTGACATTATTACTGCAAAAATTAATTAGAATTGTAAGTGGAAATTGTTATTGAAATAATATTGGAATTAAGAAGAGACAGATAAACCATGTCAAACAATAGTAAAAAGTAAATTAAATGGTTTTTACTGGTAACACCACACTGTTAAGCCGTGCTCAAGGTTAAGTACTGCCCGCGACTAGCTGCAGTATTATGCGGCACACAAAATACACAAAAACATTTGTGACTCTGATCTTTGACCTCGACATTTATAGGCTGTCAAGGTACATATTGTTGCAAAACTTCATCAAGCTAAATGCAGCCACAGCGCTATTTCTACAGCAGTCCGATAAAAAAATTAATGTTATGCTTTTTTAGCCACGTTTTAATAGATTTTTGTTTCACTAAGCCATCTTCTCAGTGGCGGCGCCTGAGCAGTAAAAGAGCCAGGTCATTTCGATGCCAGAAAATCTTCCAGTCATGTCAGGTCACCGGGAGTCCCAGACGCCGCGAAGGGTTTGCCTGACCCAGTAGCGTAGCTAATTGGAATTTTCGCCTCACTTTTCTTCCCCATCTTCTTTTTGTTTTCTCCTTTTTTCCTCTTTTTTCGCCTTTTATTAACACTCACTTTTTCCTTTTTTGTCTCTTTTCTCCTTTTATCCCTCCCCTTAGAAATAAGATCCATAAATTCATCTAGGGGATCGGGGGAGCGCTGTAAGCTTTCTCAGCTGGGTCTGGGTCAGAGCCTTAGCTGAAATCAAATTTGATGCATTGTAGCTTTAAAATATGATATCTGGTGGCAACAATTTTAATTATTTTCCTGAGAACTAACTGCCACATTGGCACATTTATTAAAAGCGGAGTTTCTTGTCTGAGAAATTGGGAGACGGGGCTGGACTCTTTTCCTTCCTCTTAGCTACACAACTGTTTTATGAAAAAGGAAATTCTAGAAAATAGAAAGCAATGTAAAATCAAAATGATATCAGGTAAGTAAATAAATAAGCAATAAACTCCAGCAAGTAGTAGACTTATGCGCGGATAAAGGACAGTGTTGTCGCTGATTGTTTCAGTGTCAAAATAAAAAAAAATATTACTTTTCATTTTCTGTTCACACTATTACGGGTTTACCGAGGCAGGGCAAGATCTTCCAGCCAGGTCATTTGACTAGAGTCGTCTTGTTGTAGCGCCGCCACTGCATCTTCTGTCTCGTCTTGCGATGTTGCGTGGTCGGACAGTCGTTCGGCAATTTTCTGCCGTCATGTAGTAAGTTAGTGAAGATGTAAACGGTGGCGATAGCTGAGGCGACAAAAATCATACTTAAGACAATCGTAAGAGTTATGAACTGACAGACCGCAAACACTTGTGACCAGTTTATCAGAACTGCCGGACACACAACGTCTATGTTGCGTGGTCGGACAGTCGTTCGGCAATTTTCTGCCGTCATGTACATCTTTCTGAAACAATTTGCGCAGAAACGACACACGGTGTCCAGAAAATATACTCAATCAGTCAGTCAAGTTTATTATTATTTTGCTTTTTTGGCGCCAAATTTCCGTCTAGTATTAGTAGCTTTGTACCCGGATTGATTTTTGCCATAAGATGTGTAAATTTGCAATTATCTATTGCCATTTGCAGCAAAACATGACATTTTATGATGTGGTGAAACAGTCACTCTGGTTATTATAATCCGTCCACAGCTGTTACATTAATGAATAGAAAGGTACAAAGTTAATGACAAATAAAAATGCACAATTAGGCGCAAAGCTGAAAACTAAATGCCGGATACCACAACACAAACCTGCGTTGTCGATCAGCAGTGAGTCAAAAACTTGCTTCCTAACTCCTTGACGTTCTTAAAGGCGCGTACAAAGCGATGTAACTGAACTAAACTGAAACGTTTTAGTTTTTGACGCACCGGCGATTGGCATTGGCGATTGGTTTACACGTAAGTGAGCGTAGTCACGTAGGCCACCGATGCTTAATGTAATGCGCTAATGCTCTCCTATTGGTCAGTTCGTTAGGAACTAAACCGTGTCAGTTCAGTTCAGTTACGTCGCTCTGAACGCGCCTTAACTTGCAACGCCGCTGACGCACGGGCGCGCAGTTTTCCAACGATCGCGTGACCTTACGACGTACTAAGCAGTGTTAAAAAATGTCGCAGTTTGTTACTGGCGGTGTGCGTAATTTTGGTCGATAACATCTGTGTTATCAGATATATCACGTGACGCGCGCATTTTACAGTCGCTATTGCTCTAGCCAACGTCTCGAGAGAGCGAGAATGGAAGTTTTTTTTCAAAGCCCAACCACGAATTTACGTCGATGAATATGCCCGTACAGTTCCCCCTTTCTCTGCAAAATTGTGGGCTGTCGGAAAATTACAAAAACAATTAATTGTCAGAAAATCATCGTGCTAAAATGCAAAATTTTGAGCTAAAAACCATTTTTGTGGAACTATAGGGGCAAAGTTGGAAATTTAGGCACCCATAAGCTCCTCTGTGTAAAATTTGCTCTGTTTGTTGGTAAATTACAATTCACTGCTCCGCCTAGTTTTGTTAACTTATAACCAAACTAATACGCATTTTGTAATTTTTTTTCAACAAAAAAATTTTAAAATATGTTATCTGTAGTGAATGTTTTACGCGAGTTGGAGTAAGCAAAAAGTAAGTTTAATTGGCAAGTAATGTCCGCTGCTGAAACTAAGCTTTTTCGCATACGAATTAATCCAAAGTTCGCACACCGCACAGTTTTAATCGCCGTCGCATGCCGATGACGAATGGTGAACTCCGCGTTATTTACCGATATGTCTCGTACCGCGCAGCTGAAAACCCACTTTATTGGCTTTGGGGTTACTCAGAGGTGACATCATTTACTAGGTCAAATGTCACTGCCGTTTATGAAGCCAAATAGTGTAGTTTGCTCTTCGTTCGTCGAGCTGTTTATAGATCGCCCGATGTTACAGCCGACAGAACAAAGTACTAATTTATGCGAATAGTTTATGTATTTTGGTCAATTTGTCAATCTGTGTACAGAATTGAAGGTAGAGAAGTTAGAAGTAACAGAATCGCAAAAAGCGGAAGTACTTTATCGATTTGACGGTACGCGTGTTTATACTCTGTACAACCGGGAATGGTAGTTTCGATATGTTGTCATTATGAAATAGTATTGCTGGAAATGCTAGACACAATCAGTGAATTAGTCAGTCAATCAATCTCGGTTTTGCTTTCCCTCCAAAAATTAGCTTGTCAAAAAATTTTTCTTTAATTTAGTTTTTGCCTGAAACGTTTTGCTTCGGCCTCTTGGCTATTTTTAGTCAGTAGCTTAAAGATGCTGATCTGTCTATAAGTGCATATCTGTGGTGTTACTAGCTCGGGTCAATTGTCTTATGTCAAATGTCTTGTCTTTATTCTGTCTGTCTGTCTGTTTGTCTGTCTGTCTGTCTGTGTATTCTTAATGTGGACAACTGTTAGTGCTTATGTCTGCTTGTTTATGTGTGCTGCAATGTTTTTTTTAAATACCGGGTATACAAAACCTGAGACTACAAAATTTTACATCGTAAAGGAATTTAGGGGCAGAATGATAAAGGAATTTAAAGGCAAAATAATAAAATTTGGAGCGCCCATATTTTTTTCTGTCAGAATTTTACAGCTGTCTGTCGGAACATTACATCTTTCTGCTTCCACTCTACTTTTTAACCGTCGACGTATATACCAGGTAGGCCTATTATTCTACATCGTGCTCCAAAAAACTACGCAAAATTTTATGTCAGTACTTTGTCGTCAAATTTTTAGCTATTATAATATAATTTTGGCAGAACGTTGGTAAAGACAATACGATTATATAAGGTAGACTTATTTTCCACGTTACCTAATTTGTGTCAACGCACTACCGTGTACTGCCGTTGTTAGAACTGACGAATCAATGATATAATTCCAATGTTTGTGGTGCGGGCAGGTATCGTATTGGCGGTGGTAATAGGCGTGGTACTTGGCATCGCAATGGGTATGATTCTACTAGCTGGAGTTCACTGTCTCAGACAAAGGTAAATATCAAGTGTTGTCGACATAATACGTTATGATGTTGAGCGAATAATCGAAAGAGTAAATAATTGAAGCAATCGATCGATCAGTGAATCAATCAAAATTGTCCGAGTGATAAAAGGCGCAAATAAAGTCTGCATCAACACTCAAAATGTCTCGGTAGATTACTTTCAGCGGACGCGCACTAATCTAAAGTACTACGCAGAAATTGTGAACTCGAGTGTAAATAGTGCTGCAGTATGCCGGAGCGCTCGTGATGGTGTGTTACGCTGTCGTGTTACAGAGCCACCGGACGTAAGCGTCGTCGTTGTCATCGTCGTGGCTTAGCGGTTCAACCACCACACCACAAGAGACAGAAAGCGTCGAGGATGTGTTCTGCAGCCGACGCCAGGCAGTCAGCCTGCTGTCAACGATGTAACGTTACTGCAGGCACCCAGCTGTACACTGCTGCCGCTGCTACCGCTGCTGCTTCGACCTCTACGCTGAGAACACCAGCTGCGTCAGAAGGTCTATTGATGGACGTGGAAACCACCATCCAGTTTCTGTCGACTGGCGACTCTCCACACTGCCGCCAAGCGGCTAAGTTCAGTGACCTTAGACGACCTTCAAATGACCTTAAAACATTGACGTTCACCACTCCGTATCAACCGGACTACTGGCTGACGTTCCGGTCGTCCAAGCTGTCGTCAGATCTTCCCTGTCGGTCCCAGTTGGCGATTAGTCGGCACGCGGACACCGATGACGTCATCGATGACGTAATTTTAGAACCGGAAACGGAGGCTGCCCATGCTGAGTTCGGCTCGTTGCCAAGGCAACGAACATCAACAGACTTAGCCGATTTGTCTCTCTGCCTGCAGGCCGAAGAAACTGATGTCATTTCTTAACCGTGTTCCACCTTGCCGATTATGTATTTAATGCAATTTTATTTTAGTTTTCCATTACGATTAATTATTTTGACCGCGATTATCGTCTTAACGCGTTTATCGCGATTGATATGCAGCACTAAAAATTACTCCTAACCTTTAACAACGCTCATGTGTGAGAGTTATTTTCATCAAGCACAACGGACTGAACGTGTATAAATTTAACATTAAATATGAACATAGTCATTATCATCATAAACAACATGACGGCGAAATAGATACGTGATTATTTTCTTATGTTATTTTTTAAGAAAACGGTAATTTTAATGTAGGTAAATAAATAAGTGAGTAAGTAGTTTATTAAATACGCGTCGCACCGTTACACACACGTGGGGGGCGCTGAAAATGAAGGACGTGAAATTGACGGACAGCAAAATGCAAGATATGTTTCAAGTGGCTGAATATTCCTAAGATTGAGTAGACTTCGATTTATCATTCATCGTCATCATCATCATCGACAACCGTGGGCTCAATGCCCGTTGGTGTCTGACGCCATTCTTACTATCGCTGCCCACCGCTGCCTATCTAGGGCAGCGTGGCTTAACTCCTGCAGGG
>Ga0056128_1002553_pt1 | contig 21674 bp, 17 predicted proteins | sample WorMetLIZISLAND2_FD_71113 | JGI IMG/M metagenome (GOLD analysis project Ga0056128, IMG submission 71113) | Marine gutless worms symbiont microbial communities from Max Planck institute for Marine Microbiology, Germany - Olavius geniculatus... ... | reverse complement strand
CTTGGCGGTATGAATTTGGACAGAGTTTCTGTCTAAAAGCGGTACATATATCTGCCGTGGCGAGTTCACCTCGACATTCGCCTAATGACATTTAAATGTACACTTGAGCATTCAACTGTATACTCCCACTGGACCTGCACTCACAATACAGCCGCGGCGCTGATGGCAGCTGTCAGCCGATGTAGCTGGATGTGCTGCAACTTGTGATGTTGATAAACTAGCTCAACACAGATGACATCTGGCAGTCGGACGGAAGGGAAAAGAATTTTATCAGCTGCAACTGACCACTGAATGCGACTAATTGAAAGCACAACAGACATGGTCCGCTGACGGTTCTGGACATGCATTAATGACTGGCACCCTGGCACCATGCAGCACAGATGGCAAGGAGACTGCTATAGCTGCGCTCCGAGTCTCAGTCGGGGTTACCTTTTTTAGTACATAATAACTGCCCCAAATAACGCTCGGGATTACTGCTGAGGAGGTTAACAAACTTGACACAAAGTGGAAAGCTGAAAGTCCAATAACACCGTACCTGCAAATAACGAATTCTCTTCTGAACGAGTGCAGACAATGATGTGGCTTCCGACTTCCTCCATTCAGCATTGACACTTGACAAGTTGTGCAGATCTCGCAATATGGTGCTGAAACCGCGAATCACCATTGCACACAAACTCATCAGTCGAGATGTCAGACCTCATGCTGACAACAGTATGTGTCACGCTACTAAAGAGCAGAAAACTATGCATGAAAACACAATCCACAACGTAATGAAACTTTTTAAAATTCAGTCAATTTCTATAGCACTTAGTGCTCTAATGCAGTTGGCTGAGTGACGGGAAAAAGCACAATGCCTCTAAACAGTCCCATTCCATTAATTCCAATAATTTCAACAGTTCACACATGCCAAATTCCAACACATCAAGGCTTTTTTGACAAGTGGTCATTCCTGAATTCATTGAACGCATGAGTTGAAAAGTGAAATGAATACCAACCGTTTATAGTCAAGTCCGGTATCGATGACATCTCGGAGACGTTTGACCATTGAGTGCAGTGCAAACTTCTCTATATAGGTGTCGGGATTATTCCCACTGTTCGAGCTGCGCTCAAGGTCACGCTGCAAATCCGTCAGCTGCGAGCGCAAGTAGTACCACATCTCGACGACATCGTTCTCCACTGCACGACGATATGTCTCAGCCGCTAAACTAGGCTCTCCACCACTGCTGCTCGGTAATTCACGAGACTGATTACCTGCAGTGGCAAGAATACAATGCGATGCAATCAGTAGCTGCTAGAGCACTATTTATAAGGAACGTCCAGCAGAGCTGACAACAGTAATGTTAATATGCTCCATGAAACAGAGGTGAGTGTGAACATGCTAGAGCTATTTACATAGAGTAGAATATAGATCATCATGAAATTGTTCAGGAATCAAGTCCAGATTTATCGTAAGAAAAATCTAGACATTTCCATCACCTGCTGACACAAACAACATGCTGACACAAACAACAGTTTGGAGTCACCTTAATTACACAGAAAATGAACCGCTGGAAAAGTCAGACAATATCTGCACGATCATAATTAACAAAACACCATTGGACCAATACAAAACAAACTTGGTACAGTGCGGAAGACTATCGTACAAAAGATATCACCTTAAGGACTCCAACAATTACTAGTGACAGAATACAAAAGCATTCACCAGATAGTGGTGGAACTTTGCTGTCAGAATGACCAGCTCTGACCGACGATGGAATTAGGTTTCGATGAGCCTCCTCCTCTGCATGAAGCTTCATTTTCCTACGCAGACCGCAGCCATGCAAAAAAACCACCACAAACTGAAACAAGACGTCTCGGCACTCAATTGAACTGTGATGCGACATACAACTAAAAGATAATAATTTCTATGTATTTTATAATTATATGTAAAAATGCACGCATACTTCTTTATATTATTTATGCCTATTCTTTTGATGTTAAGAGCTGCCATTCATCCAGTTCTGTGAAAGTTATAGAAAACTACCATGACTGACCAACTAACTGAGAATCACAATCAGTGAATGTGGATGAACAAACGTAATAGAGTGAAAAATAACCAACACGTACTGCAAATTTACAACATAAAACATAAAGGAAAATTATTACTTTCCACTAATGTTTTACCATCCAACCTTTGTTTAATTACTCCAGACAATTCAAAAGTGTACTTCGAAAGAAAACGTCTTACTCTGATCACTATCTGCTACTAGTAAGCCACAAAAGATTTCAACTGTAATATCACCATATATGAAGAAAATGTAAAAACAGCAATACAAAATTCATACTCTTAAATGATAACTGGTGCCTGTTATTAATTCAAAACATCTGCAGTACATGAAAATTGCACTAATAAGTTTGTCTCTGTACCAGTAAGCACTAAAAGTTGGTTTAAAATGCCAATGCATGTCAAACACATAAAGACCAAAAACTGAGAACCAGACTACAGCAAGTAGACTCACCTAAGCTCTTCTGCCTCTTTCTTCAGTGCCTGGTTTTCCATGCGGAGAGTATTCAAGTTCTTCATCGCATCGAAGAGCTGACGTTCCACCGACTCATCTGTGTTGGACGCTGTCTGGTACAGAGACGAACTCATCAGCAGCAGTACAATCAGCCAGAACGCCATCAAGCCAGCAACTATCCGCCAGATTGTCAAACCCGACAGGACCTGAACAATAACAAGTATGAGTTGTACACCGCGAGCCATAAAAAATGTGGCAGCACTTTACTTTTGTCCATATCTTCACCAATTACTGACTGATTTTCAAAATTCTTTCACTGACACATTCTGTAGACAGTTTGCAATAATATGAATATTATATATTCCACCACATCATAAATGCATCTTTACACTACCTTGTGAAATATAAATGTAAGAACAACTAACAATAATAACAAACATTTAGGCAAAAAAACACTTCAGACCACCATTGCGGTGAATAATTTGTATGACACTAGGCTGTTTTATACCCACAGAGACTAGTGTCATACAGACCAATCACTGCAATGTTGGTCTGAAGTGTTTTTTTAAAATTTTGCCAAAATGTTTGTTTGCTATTATCGTTATATATGCATATTTCATTGACATTTCACAAAGTAGTGTAGAGACACATTTATGAAGTAGTGAGATATGTAATAAATTACTAATCACGTTATTGCGAATTGTCCACAGAGTGTGCAGGTGAAAAAATTTTAAAAATCGATCAGTGATTAGGAAAGATATCGACAAAAGTAAAGTGCCACATTTTTATGTCCCACCCTGTATAAATTAACTTTACTTATTTATCCGCAAATCAGGAAAGAAACGGATCAAATGAACACAAAAGAACAAATGTACAAGACAATATGACCAAATGCAAAATTAAAATATATTAACAGCAACTCGAGTGCTGCTTGTAGGGCATATAGCTTGCGATGCAAAATGTTTTGTTCACTACACTCTCGTAAACAATATGAGTTACCTTTAAACACAAGTATCTGCAACCATATGCAGCCATTGATTTACAATACTCAACACTATGTTTGAAACACTGAAATGCATTACAGATAGTCATGTTAAAACTGCACTGAATATGGCAAAAAATATTGAAATTTATGCAACGCAAGCAACTGAATCAGATCCAATAATGATGATGGCCTCAATCAGTGACCCTGCTTCACTATGTCATGCTTACACCATGTCCCAAAATTAGCGGCCCCTACAGATTTATGAGTTAAGTGTAAAATCGTTAATACCCGACAGATTTTCACAAGATGTGAGACAGTTACTGAGACAATCATTCTAAATTTGTCTTTACAGTTTAGGCACAAAGTAGCCACTTCTGGCCTTGATGCAAGCTCTTAGTCTAAAACAGGTACGCCACTGCTTAATCCCTTTGTCATTAACACCCAATGTATTAAACATAAGCTTTATGAAAATAAACTCTGACGTCATAATGACATTACACTGAGCATGCACGGTAATGTGCGTATGTCATAATGAGTGTGAGCGTAAGTAATGTTAAAATAGTGCAGCGTACAATATTTCGTTGAAATCCATGAACTACAAACTAAATTAGGCGTGTTTGAAGCAGGGGGGCAGCTAATTTTGGGACACGGTGTACATACTATATTACAATGGTTATCATTTTTATTATCTCTTTGATGTATTTATTGCTCAACTGTCTACTTGTCAGACATGTATACACCTCATGACCTACGGCGTACGGTTTTGACTGAAGCTTATTACAATGCATGTAACAAAATAATGACCATTAATAATGGTACTAAAAATAACAAAGTCATTGTAAATATTTGAATAACAAAGTTGTGAACAATAAATAAACTATGACTAAACAGCTCATGCTTTTGTATAGTGAAAACTACAAAGCACCCTAAAAATCCATTACTTCAAAACTACATATCCAAAAAATGTCGCTAAGACTCAAAAATTATTAAAGCTATCGAAGTGTTAATTTTTTTAATGCATTAATGCACTACATTAATTTTTTGTACGCATTAATTAACGCACCCAGGTCCATTGAGAGAGAGAGTAGGGGGTAAGTTACCCAAGCCCTGCAATGTTTGGGGGCCCAACGTGTAGAATATAGAAAATTAGAAACACATTTTAAAACATATAATTAACAACAACTGATGTCATAGCTAGCATAAAAATCTATTAGCCTGTCATCGGAATAATTATTTATTTACAGTAGTGATGGAACGACAACTACAGTTTAGTTACCTGAATTCATTCGATTGTCAAATAACCGCAGTTTAACAAAATATTGAAACTTTTGTTTCACAGAATTTTGTAAATTTATATAAATTTATGTACACGAATTAATTTTTTTCACGCGTGTTGATTTTGTTTAATGCACGTTAATTTATTAACACATTAATTAATGCATTAATTTGAGAGCTCTAAAAATTCTTTAAAAAATAAACTAGAAAAATTGGATGTAGCCCAACGTGAGGCCAACTGGTGCCATAAGTCCAATTGCGGGAAAAGTTTAAGGGCTGAAATTCACTCGGTAGCAAAGTCACGTGGTCCGAACTCAAATGCATTAGCATCGCAGAATGTGTGTTGTCGACTTAGGGTGAGTCTACATCTGCGCCTATAACCTTTTTGTTAGTGGACCAAAGTTCACCAATTTTTTGCTCAACGCAGCAGGAATTGCCCTCAATGAAGTTTGTTCCTGTTTGCGATATAACAACCGGTATTTGAGATATTCGCGTCTCAAGATCAAAGTCAAAAGTTGTCCTAAATCATGCCAAATTTTAGACGTTTTTTACCCTCCCAAGTTTTAAGAGGGCGGTGCCCCCAAATGTTGTATATAAGTGATAATGCCCCCTTATGGCACTTCATGTGGCAAAGTTTCATAGGGTTACTCCCCCTAACCTGAAAGTTATAGGTGCTAATACGCTAAATTATAAGCCAATTTTGACCCCCTTTAAAAAAATTGTAAGGGGAACACCCATCCGCTGTGGGGTGTGGGCTAGCAAAACTTGGCCATTTTGTGGTGCGCTTAACAATTTTGGGGCACAGCACCCCTTATGGGTCGAAATATGGTCTTCTAAAAAGTCGATTTTGTGGGTAAACATCAGCCATGAGAACGCTGTGGAAAGTGGACCAAAGTTCACCAGCCTTCTTCCATCTAACGCGAGAGGATATGCTGTCGATAATTTAGTTCTTCTTCTTTTGACTATCTCTATCTGTTGCGGAAATATTCGCGCTCAAAGTGGAAAGGGGTCCGAAATCGTGCCAAATTTAGCATGTTTTTTGCCCCCAAATTTTTTGGGAGAGCAGACACCCAAACTTTTGGACCGGCATTTATAAACTGAACATGCTTCCGACCACATGGCAAAATTTTGCGGCGATCGGCCGAGGAACCTCGGAGATCTCGCGATGAAATAAAAAGAAAGTGTTGTAAAACATAAGGCCTTCTAGACTATCGTTCTGGGCGGCCTAAAAAAATTAATAAGAACATAAAGCAAACTTACTGCCATGTTGCTTAATGACAATGACAAGTAAAGTTCCCGTTAGTTGAATACTTCTAAATAATGCATCACTCTGCAATCAGCACAGATTACAAACAGTATTGAAATGGTGACAGTACCAAGTTTACACACTGACTCTATTTACAGAGTGGGCCATAAAAAACCGTCCCCTATATTATTCTGCTTAAAATGCTACTGCATTTGTTTATATGGACAATGACACACCATATAAATTGCTAGTTTGTTCTGCACATATTGATATCAAAACCTAATGAGTATGTCAAAATGTTATTAAAAAATAATACGATAGAATCAAAGCACCCCAACTGTATTATATCACAATGGTGAAACACAAATGAAAATACGTGCGTACATGTCTAAGTAAAACAGCGAAAATTTTATACAACAAGACAGTCAAGCAAACAACTTTTCAATGTGCCCTTCTGAATCTCTCTCGGAATTTTGCTAAACCCAGAGTTGCCTTCCTGGCTGCATATCAGCTCCGCTACACACTCGATATTCTGTGTTGTTCGGACAGTCCGCTTCCGTCCACTGCCGACCTTTGGAGAAATCAAGTTTGTCTTGTCAATTTTGCACAGAAGATCTTTAACAGAACTGACCTCCCAATTCTTGTTAGAAAACTCTTTACAAATGCGTTTAGCGCCCTATCCCTTTTGTTGGCAAACAAGTTTGATCGACGCTTTATCTCCGTATGTTAAATGATGTTACACTGTTTTCCACATTGTGTTTCCTGTAGAGTTGGGTTGCTTTCATTTATTTTATCCCATTACAAAATTATTTAAAATATTTGCAAGAAATTTGCACATGTTACTCAGAATTGATTATATTTTAACGTGCGTTATTCACTTTAAATGTACATTACTCTTGGAAGACATAATTAGCTGACATGTAGAGGGACGGTTTTTTATGGCCCACTCTGTACATAAAATAACATGCAGTCAGGGGTCGATAAGCAAAATCTGAACTGCAGATGCTTTTTCTGTCATTTGAAGTCTAAAACTTGGCCTATCAGCTATAGATTATAGAACCAGGCCAAAGAGCTAATGGTATACAATGTCAAAGAGCAGCTGAGGATGACATTAGCTGGTCAGTGACAGTCCTCTAGACAGGCTACGAGTAAAAAGCGGATGCATGGATTTGCAAGTGTCGTAACCGGTAACACTGAAATTAAGCACGTAATTTATTATCTTACCGTAAGAAAAACCCTAATCTAACCCATCCCTAACCTTATCCATAACCATGATGTAACAGCTGTCGATCCACTTTTTACCAGGGCCACCCCCACCAGACACATGCAATAACAATGAGTGGTCAAGTTTTCAGCTTGGCTATCTTCAGCTATACTTTTGAACAAAAATGGCTACTATTGTCCTGGAAATGTCAGTCATGGTCTTACTCTAAATCTAAATCACTGTCGATGCGATGCCCCAGTTTAAGGCCCTGCTGACTAATTATCCTGATCCTGGTCTTAAGTCTTGGTCAGGATCAGCACTCGACAAACCAATTAAGTGAAAGTACATGGACTTCAGATGTTGTAGTATTGCAAAAAATCTGTAAACTCTAGCCAATAATCGCTCGATGTTACTGTCAGTGTAGATCTGCACTGACAAGTGACTGATTTCTAGGCTATTGTCAGTACGGATCCGTACTGACAAATGGATCATTATGAGGCTATTGTCAGTGTGGGCCGCATTATCAGTGCGGGCATAGCGTGCCTCCAGTGTTTGAACGGTGCAATCAAATGGGCGCCATGCTTGGTGACAGGCACCGTAGCACATTTTGAAATTACAGTACTTTGCATAGCATTCAAGTTAAAATCGTAAGTTGGCAAAATAAGTAAGTTGGCAAATCTGAGTTTACAATAGTAACTTCCTGTCGAGATCCATTGTCGTTCGTCGTCGCGTGACATCACTGTAGGCCTACGTTGTCGTGCAATGTCGCACGTCGTCGTATGTCGTCATGCGACGTCGTCATCATAGTCACCATCCCGCGTTGTCATCGTACATCGTCTCTGCAGTCTGCACGTCTTGTCACACATTGCAGCGTCCACTTACATCGACGTCGAACTATCTCGTGCGTTATTGTGCGTCTTCGTCATTGTATCTTGCCATTATGCGTTGTCGTCATCAAGTGACAAAGCAGACCATTCTCTTCTGAGTAAATGCTTAGACGAATTCGCGATCAGGAATTAGGCTATTGTGATTGTCTAGGCCTATGCAGACTGTGAACTGTAAAGAAATTCACAGCGGCAGACTTCAAACGACTGCCGCCTATAAAGCGTCGGCTGAGGAGTTAATTGCGGAGCGAATAATTAAAAAAACTCGACAACTTTCATGACTGGTAAACGTGACAACTGTTTTCCGCACATCCGTCTTTTACCCACACATCCGCATTTAGCATCCGCAGATTTTATCCGCCTTTTACCCTTTGCCACATCCGCACATCCGCAGATCCGCTTATTACCCATAGCCGTCAGCATCACAAACCGAAGCAGCTGACCGATGAAAGTGAGTGATGGAGAGTTGATGCGAGAACGCTATGACTTATATTTGCCAATATATAATAGTAACCACTTATAGATGCGTGCACAAGTCAGTCACAGCAATCAAACAAATAGTAATTCACTAGTAAATAACACTTTTCTCACATAACGTCAACAAATAACAAACTTCGATGAATCATACCCGATTTGATAATTATAGTAGTAAGTAACTACCTTCAACTGATCATAATTAGCGACACTAGATCATTTACTTACTTACGTTCTTGATATTTATTACTTCATGACGTCAACACATTGCGTCACGTTTGCAGCGTCGCTAGCAACCGTGCGCTAGCAACAGCGACGGCGGCTGCCAATATCATTTAACATCTTTTGGCGGTCGTCGATCGCAAATAAACAACGAAAATGTCCGAAAGGTTTCTACCGTATTTGCCTCGTGATCGCGAGGACGAGCTGCGGCGCATTGCCAAGGTGCTAGTGGCGCCTGGCAAGGGCATTCTGGCGGCCGACGAGAGCAACGCTTCCATGAGCAAGCGACTGGACATGATCAAGATGGAGAACAACGAAGAAAATCGGCGACAGTATCGTCAGATGCTGCTGTGTTGTGGCAAGGAGATGAGCGAGCACATCGGCGGAGTGATCCTGTTTCACGAAACCGTCTATCAGAAAGCCGACGACGGCGTGTCTTTCATCAAACATCTCCAGCAAAATGGCGTGGTGCCTGGGATAAAGGTATAAAATAGGCCTGACTTTGTTCACTTAGATAAATGAGATAATCGGTTTGTCGGGTTTAGAAGTAGGCCTATCGACCTATAGGCTATATAGGGCATTGCATGTACGTACTGTGTAGACGTGCATTGATTCAATGATCCTGTCCTACAGCAGCAGATAGATGACCGGACCGTGACGGACGTATAATTAGCTACGTAGGTGCAGCAAGCTTTGTGCATTAAAATGCCACAAAGTGTTTCCTTGTTATTATCATATCCTGTTGAAACTCTAGCTGTAGGCTACGTCTATATATAGCGAGCGTCACAAAGTTGGAGCATTTTTTCGCTGAACTATAAGCACTACGCATAAGGATAAGGGTTCAGTAATTATCAGTGTCAGGGAACGAAAGTTTCAGGTAAAGGAACGAAAGTTCCCGGGAACGAAAGTTCCAAGGGACGAAAGTTCCCGAGGACGAAAGCTTCACCTAATAGGTAGGCCCTACCATATGATTCATGGAACTTTAAAATTCCTACCCGAGAACTTTCGTTCCCTGGAACGAAAGTTATCGGGTACGAAAGTTCAATGAATCCTATTTGTTCTGTCGCCCGACTGCCAGTAAAGTCGGGTACGTACCGAGCAACGTAACTGAACTGAACTGAACTGACATGGTTTTAGTTTTTGACGCGCTACGGATACATGCATCTGCAGACACTGGTTGTAGTCCGTGTGTCCGTCCGTCACGGATGTATTGTGGGTTGTGGCTAAATTGTGCGAGATGAGGCTTTAGTTGCTATTGATCAGTAATAGTAAGTCGTTTATTGGCTTTCAACTAACACGAAAATTATTAACCTTGAATGACCTTAAAGGTCAGTACTGCAACAGAAACTATATTTAGCCGTAGCACGCGTCTTCCCTAGCGACAGGTGGGTTTTTTTGTTAACCAACTGACCAATGGGCAAGCAGCAATCCATTACGGTAGGCACCGTCTAACGGCGTCGTCGACTACTTGACTGCCTCACCAATGCCCTCCTCGCCCATTGGGCAGTTTGTCAAAAACTAAACCGTGTCAGTTCAATTACGTTGCTCGATCAGTGCGGCATGCGCGCCTTTACTATTTGCCATCATTTACATCCTCAGAATCTGAATCAGTGCTTGATTTGTGGAGAAAAGTGGCGGTACTGTTAACCCAGACGCCAAAAAAAGTGGGGAGAGAAAGAGGTAACCTATCCTTTCCACAGCCGACTACCGTACGGGAGTCTGGGGCGTGTCGCAAGCTTCCCTCCCCAGCAGGGTCCGGTGCAGAGCCCCAGTCAAAAACGATTTTTGGTGTATCTTGAGCTTGAGAAGCGCATTCAGTGCATATCAGTTTACCACTTTTGGCGACATTTGGACGCCACAAATACACCACAGCGTACCGCCATCGCGACAACAGAAACTGCTGGTCCGACGTACGCCTCGAAAGTAAGCGCTGGTGCGCCGTATACCGAACAGTAATGACACAAATCAGGCTCTGCTTTTAATTAATGCCCTGCTTAATTGGACTATGGTTGAACTAGATGGATCGACTGCCTATGCGTGTGACTGACAAACGTGTTTCTGCTGCGGTGGCGCAGGTGGACACAGGTGTCGTCCCACTGGGCGGCACTGCCGAAGAAACGACAACACAAGGTCTTGACGGTCTGGCCGACCGATGTGCTCAGTACAAGAAGGACGGCTGCCACTTCGCCAAGTGGCGCAGCGTTCTCAAAATCCAGAAGCACACGCCGTCCTACCTGTCCATGTTCGAGAGCGCCAACGTGCTTGCTCGTTACGCCACTATCTGTCAGCAGGTAGTTATGGAGCATGAATACACTACCATAGATTAGCTGAGCGCAGGCCTACAGCAAAGAAATGCGGACATTACGCGCACAATAAGTTTATGCACAGCAATGGGCCTAAAGTTAGGCGCCCGTGGTAGTCATAGTAGGCCTATAGTTATGAGATACATGAAGATCCTAATTAGCGAAATAGCATAAATGCAAAGTGCAGCATATATAGCAGTGAAATATCCAGTTTTAAGAAGCAAGGAAAATAGCCCTACAGACGCGCACATGCACATCTGATCGTATTATATTTTTCGAATTTTATACCAGTGATAGGCCTAAATTCTTCGGCATTTTTCTGTGCTTTAGAGAGCTTTCGGCATTATGGCCAATTCGACGCAACTGTTCACTTGAGTCGCATCGTTGGCGACAGTCGCCCACAGTTGAGTTGCGTCGCTGCCTCGGCAATTCGAATTCACACCAGTGGTGTCTCCACGATGTTAAGAACCCAGAGTGAACGTGATGGACGTCTGGGGTCCAGAATTTTTAGTCTCCATAAAGGTCGCACAAATTTTCAGTATCGTACATTAATTTGATATTACAGTTCAGCACCAAATCTCAGGCTTTCCACTGCCCGTAACGTCTGCTGCAGACCGGCGACGGAAATGTATTTAGCCGACCGTACTTAAGTAACGGTCGAGCTTATGGTACGGTTGTCGTCCGTCTGTCGTCCGTTGTCGTCGTCCGTCACGGATGTATTGTGGCTAAACGTGCGAGATAGGGCCTAGGTTGCTGTTGATCATTAATAGGAAGTCTCATACAAACGACATGAAAATCATTGACTTTGGATGACCTGAAAGGGTCATAACGCACTAGCATACCAATCGTGCGGCATTGTGGCTAAACAGTAAGTCGTGGGAGGTCGGCGATCATCGGGCGATGGCACCATCGGATAGCGCACTGGCGACTTCCTATATTAGGCCTATAGGCTGTCAATAGACCCTAACCATGTCTCCGTCTGCAGCAGTTTGGCTGCAATTTTCAATGGAAAATTTCATTAAGCTATAAGTGCTGTATCTCGGAAACGGTGAGAAATAGGGCCAATTCTTACTATTTATTAATCACTAATAGAAAGTGGCATGCACCCTTTCAGACGAGATGAAAATGATCGACATTGGATGATCTTAAAGGTCACTGACACTGTCAACCAGTACGGTCGGCTATCCTAGCTACAGCTGAGTTTCTTGTTCTGTCATGAGTCCTTTGTTTCCTGTAGAACCGTCTGGTGCCGATCGTGGAACCGGAAGTGCTTCCAGACGGCGACCACGACATCGAGACGGCGCGCCGCGTCACTGAGGAAGTGCTGGCGTTCGTCTTCAAGGCTCTGGCAGACCACCACGTCTTCCTGGAGGGAATTCTGCTCAAGCCGAACATGATCACGCCCGGAGTCAAGTGTGGAGCCCGCGCGGCTTCCGAGGACATCGCATACTACACTGTTCAGGTACCGTCAATCGATCACTCAATCAATGCGGAATTTTTAAAGTGACCCAAGTAATACAAACTAGGCCTAATGCTAGAATCATTCACTAGCGAGTGAGTGAGTAGATCATTTCAGGGACGGAGTTTTCAGGCAGAATGCACACAAACACGATAATATTCACTAGCGAAAGATTAGTTAGTGTACCGTGGTGAATGAAATAGTCAGAAGAAGGATTTGACGAAGAAGTGTGTTTTGAGTCGCTAACATAAGATTGATAATGACTCGATCGGCAGATGTCACGTCGTCCGGTAGGAGCACCATAGCTGCCTTTGCAAGGTCCGGAAGTCAAAATGCGTGTTATGCATCATCGATTTCCCTCCTTCCTTTTTCATCTCTTCCTTTTCTTGTTTTCATATCACTTTTTCCTTTATTGCCCCTCCCTTTTCCTCTTTTTATCCCTTTCCCCAAATCCAGAGGTCTAGGATACGCTGTAATTGCCGGAGAGGGGCGAAGCTCCGGCCGCCAACGCATTTTTGCGTTCCCCCAAACAAAATTTTACCACAACAGCACTGAAGACGACAAGCAAGCAAACAAAAAACAAACTGACGGTTGTTGATGGCTGAAGTAGGCGGCTATAAGTGCGTGGTGTGTCGGTGTACAGCACTGTCTACATTGTCGGTGTAGCAGTCTGGTCGGTCACCGCAGTGCAGTGGCGTAGCCAAGGGGGGCAGGCCCCCCAATCCTCCAGACAAAATATAAGCATACGTTTAAACTGCACGAAATTGGCCAATTTGGTCAGTTCAAAATAATTAAAATCGTTGCCACCAGATCTCATTTTTAAAGCTAAAATGCACCAAATTCGATTTCGGCTGGGGCTCCGCCCCAGACCCCACTGGGAGAGCTCACAGTGCTCTCCAGACTCCCTAGTTGGATTTTAAAGGGTCCTACTTCTACGGGAGGGGAGAGGAAGGGGTAAAAGGGGAAGAAAAAAGGGAGGGAAAGGACAAATTGGGGAAGGGATGGAGGGGCGACAAGGCCCCCAATTGAAATTTCTGGCTACGCCACTGGGTCACAGTCTATGTCTGCTGTGTGTAGGTGCTGCAGCGTCGAGTGCCGCCCGCAGTGCCGGGCATTGTCTTCCTGTCCGGCGGTCAGCCGGAAGAGGAAGCGACAGCCAACCTGAACGCCATGAACCGGCTGTCCAACCGTCCGTGGGCTCTGACGTTCAGCTTCGCGCGAGCCCTGCAGACGTCGGCCACCATGATCTGGCAGGGAAAGGCCGAGAACGTGCAGGCTGCCCAGCAGGAGATGCTCAAGATCGCCAAGGCGAACGGTATGGCGTCACTGGGCAAGTTCGAGGGAGATCTATCTACGGCGGCCACCGGCAAGTCCACGTTCGTCGCTAACAACGCCTACTAGGTGCCTAGCTGCTGTCCATCATCACACCATCACACTTGCAGCAACTAGACAGTGCCTATATGATCGATCTGTCCACTCCACACAGGACTCTCTGTAAGACGGTATTCACACTCTTACAACAGCTAATACATCTTACACACATCTGTGTCAGTTCTGCTATTCTGAAGCCAGACGTACCTACGCTGCTTGAAATTCAACATATTTGATAATCTGAAATTATGACGAAATGACGACAGTTTTGGCAATAGACTCGGCCAGTTTACAAGCAGGACACCGCCATACATGGTAAAATACATGCATCATTTGCAACAATAAGAAGTGATCAGGCAATTTGTAAGTTTCAATCATCGTTAATAAATAACGTCATCGTATGCAAACTGAATCTGAGTTGTATTTCGAGTGATACTACTGCTTTAGTCGGCCTACCTGAGTAATAATATCGAAATATTTATCATCAATACACCCGACACTGTGATAAATGATAACGCTTTAATGAACAAATCAAATACAAATTTACAGACGGATGACGCTTACACGGAAACGAGAAGTACTGTGCACCAGTGGTGGTTTTAGGCCCGGGGCGGGGGGCACAGGCCCCCAGTTTTGCTCCAGCCCCCCAGTTTTGTGGCCACCCATGACTTTTTGCAAAGATAACACAAATATCTGATTTCTTTGCCTTTCCAAATTTTAGAAAAGTGGGCAAATTTGCGGCTTCCATTAAACGTCCAGAAACCAAAAGTGCTCCCCCTGACCAGGGCCTCTGCCCCTGGACCCCGCTGGGGCTCCGCCACCAGTCCCCCGTTATAGGCTCGCGCTACCGCGCTCGCCATGGGGCCATGCCCCCCACATATTGGGGGCTAGAACCGCCACTGCTGTGCACTAGTGGCAATGACAGGACTTAGAGAATTCTGACTGGTATAAGCACTGCAGTCCAGTTGTACAGTTATATTGCTCAATCTTATTCACATACACATACTGTATATGCTTCCACAACAGATCTTATATATCAAATGACCTAAAATATATCTAAGAAAAGTTAAGGACTTTGGGTTAAGCAACACTTATGTATTATGTGATACCGTCTTTTAACTGGAAAATAAAATGATGTAGAAAGACCAAAATATTGGTGTGAATGTTGCAAACAGAGGGAGTAAGTGGTGTACCAATTTCTGGTTCAAAAGACCAAAGTCACTGGACTTGAAAAACGTCAACACAATGGAGTGCTTTAAAGACGGATGGTTTGCACCATGACATAATTTACTATAAACGACAGGACGCTAGGCCATATAAAAGTGGGCTTCAACAGAAATTCAAAACAAGTTAAGTGCTGGACGGACGGCCGCATCTTATGCCAGCAGTAGGTCGACATGACTTCTTGTTTCAAACCAGATGACGTTAACATGACCAAGTTAACAATGACATGGCTCTTATAGCAGGATGATAACTGATAGCTGACAGAAACTGTTGCATGTGGATACACTAACAAAAAGCCCAGCGGTCGCTAGGACAGCCGACTGTACTGGTTGTCAGTGACCTTCAAGGTCATCCAAGGTCGATGATTTTTATTTCATCTAAAAGGGCGAATGCACATTTTTCTTACCCCCGTCCATTCAACCCCCAATTTGAAAATGTTCCCCTTGCACTAGATGGCTGAAATATTGCATGCCTAAGTTTCAGACACATGGCTAATTATTCGTTTAAAACGTTTTTGCCTATGACCTAAAGCTTAACCACAATACATCCGTGACAGACGGATGGATGGACAGACAGACAGATGGACGACAACCATGCCAATAGCTCGACCGTTACTCAAGTACGGTCCGCAAACAAACCACAGTCAGTCACACATTAACTACATAAGTTACCAGTTGAAAACGGAATTCAACAGACACAGCAGGTTTCTGTTCCACTTAACTAGGTATCAGTTTTGCTTCTATACACTTGACAGTAGTCAACAGAGTGAGTGAGTGAGTGAGTAGGATTTAACGTCCCGCCCGACACAGTATAGGTCATTTTGGGGATGGCCTTTTAGGCAGAATGCACAAACACATAATAGCGGAACACTAAGTTTGACCTTTACAATAAAGAAACAGAAACACAAAACATGAGAAACTAAAATTGTATGTGTGCATATGTAATTAACATAATGGTAGTTCTAGTAATCTTCCCTGTTATCCTTCAGACAGTCATCAATCTTATAATGCTGTCTATTGGAGGACAGGGACAAAGTAGTTAACAGAATATCCATGTGATACAAAAAAACAAAAACCTAGTTCATCAGCGACAGCATCTGTAAAAAAGTAGGCAGAGCAGGAAAATGCAAATTTATGACATACACCACAAATTTCAAATGGAATTCCGACAGACATCGGCAAATTTCCAACAGGATGCTCAAAATTTCAATTGTGCCCCCAATTTCCCAAAATGGGGTGTTTTCAGCCCCAAATTTTGCATTTTTAGAAGCAGATTTTCTGATAAGAGGATTTTTCCAACAATTTTCTGACAGCCCAAAATTTATGGGGGATGACTGCCCCCCTGCCATGACCCCATGTTAGGAAGAGGGTTTAGACCATTCAATCATGGCATCGAACCTTAAAGGTCCATGGCCACGGTCAAACTCACTTGCGCAATTTATGTAGATTTAAATTAGACATTTAACCTTGCACGTATATGTCGACTGAAGCTTCATAAATATATGAAATTAATGTGCAATTTCAAACAAAATGCAGCATTACATTACGTTACACAAAAAATTCCAATCTATCAGTTGCCCCGGTGACATCATCAGCCTAGCCCACAGACGTCATGAATATTAAGCTGCGTTTTTGATGCTGAAAGCGTTCGTGTTTGGTCACAGATAAGTATATTAAAAATACGCTAATTTATGCATGTCAACCAAATACTTTTATAGTTTTAGCTAATAGTTTTAATTTCTGCTGACAGTACGATAGACAAAAAATTAAAAAAAGTCAGCAGAAATTAAAACTATTAGCTAAAACTATTGAAAATATAAGTACTGGATCAACATGCATAAATTAGCATATTTTTAATATACTTATTTATGACCAAACATGAATGCTTTCAGCATCAAAATGCAGCTTTAATGGCCTAGCTGGTGACGTCATCAACCTAGGCTAGGCCATTAATATTCATGATGTCCATGGGCTAGGCTGATGGCATCACCGTGAGCTCCTGCCTCATGGCGGCGCGTTTTGTGCATCATTTTTGTAGATTGTCGATTTCAAATGCAAATTTCTTCATGACAAAATGCCGGGTGCCAATGTTACCGTCAAAATTATCAGAAAATTGTGCTCTTTTAGACAACAGGTAAGTTAAATTTGGTGCCCATGGACCTTTAAATACATGAGACTAAGTAACAAAATAATAAAGGGAAGATGTGCTGGATTTTGGCTCCGGCTGGAATTTTGGCAGATGGCCAAACATGGCTCCAGCAGTTTCTTGCTCTGGTTTAAAACGTCCAGCAATATTCAGAATATTTACAGGCAAAGTGATGAGAATAGAAAATCACTTGGAAAATCATCCAGTTTGACTGAAACAAATCCAGAGGTTTGTTAAAGGCCAAGTCGCACGAAAAACGATATTGCTAAATATGTGCAGAGCGTAACACTGATTAATAATAATATGCTGATCAATTGAAATGAAAACATCGCTTTGAAGTAATTTTATCACAAATATGTTGTGCCAGCCAAACGCACCCAAATGGGCCACAAATACTGATGACATCACTCACAAGACGCATGGTTGACAAACTGACATTTGCACCGAAAACACAGTAAATCCATCGATTTTACTCAAAATAATGTCCGATTTACAGTACAAGTAATGATGCATAGGTGTCATTAGAAATTACGTCATTGTTTATTTGTTCGCTATTAGAAATGTGCGATTTGTAAAATTAACGATGTGCTGGAATATTGTAGTTTTTTAGTGGGTTAACTGTTGCTGGAAAATTTTTGCCTTTTTTGATGCTATTTGGCCGTAAATTTAGCTGCATTTGACCTCAAGGCAATAAAGCTAGTTAGCAACCCTCCTGCAGATGACGTCAGTTCCGATAATGGCCGCAACCATGAAAAAGAGAAAAGTGAGTACTTTAAACCAGATTTTTAGGGCATTAAGATGTATTAGCAACCAGAAGATAATTGAATATTGACAAATTAGCATTTGATTAAGCCAATTAGCGCTTTATAATAGTTACGTAAAATGATGCAACTTGGACTTCAAAGTAAAACTGAATGATTTTCTGATTTGCCTCAAACACACTTGCAATCACTGTGGACTAAACTAATCTAATGAGTGACATTAAATAACTGAGCAATGTTCGTCATAACTCCTTATTAATGTACATCTGAGCCATTGCTGTGCGATCTGACTCATACTGTATGAAAACGACAATTACATCAGCTGGGCAGTTTTCTTCCAAATCTGTCCAGGGAGGGCCTGGCCCCAGCTGCCGCTAGTTTTGGCGCTATAAATCCAGCTTCAACCAAATTTAAAAAACAAAATCTAATACTACCCAAAAAATATAAAAAGTGCATAAAATGTACAATTGTAGTCTTCTCATGCTTAAGCTACAGATGGCAGCTTAGGCGACATTGTCGTATCACAAGCAAAATTATATACACCGACATCTACAGCACCCACAAGACAAAAGACAACAGCAATATCAGCATAGACTTACGTGTACACTGCAGGGCATTCACAAGAAATAAACAAACGTTTTCAAAGCACATCGCACACGTAAGAAACCACGACGATGTCTATCACCTGCGGCTTGCTGACAAGACAGAAAGTTCAAACCAAGCACGTTTAGAGTGTGGATGACTTTGAACAAGCACGATGGTGTTACTGCGATATAAAATGATTTCCCAAACATGTTCAAAGTAGCTACTTGTACTGAGATGGGTGACAGGTTAGCCATCTTGGTATATATCCATCTACCCAGGTGAACTCAACCTTTATTGCTGTAGGGTAGATAAACAGAGTATCAGCCTGCCTGGCTGGGGTTAAGGTGAAACACGCTCACCTGTGTCAAGTGACAGGTAACACTGTGTGATCCTGTACGACAAGAGATGCTCCGCAGCGCTGCGAAGGGTTCCCATGAAGAACTATAAACATTTTATCCATTTTAACTTTTAAAGTCACCCGTGTTTAAAATTACCCATGCTCTCCAGCTGCACATTTTCATGACATTATGACCACAGGAGTACAGTCTGTCATTATATTAAGTTATTCATCTCCAAGGGATGGTTACTGTCAAAAGAGCGATCATGAACCAATGTGCCACGGTTTATAGCAAACTGTCATTTGGTGGTATTCACAGGGTTCCTACAGGTCTTCTGGAGCAAAATTTCCCGACTTTTCCAGTCATGAAATAAAAATTTTCCCTAACCTTATCGAAACAATAACCCTATCGCACAAATGTCAGAAATGGTACATTATATCATAAGGTAAAACCATATTAATGGAGCAATATGCAAATGACAGAAGCTCTGTTCGGGGGGCGGGAGTGGGGAAGGGGGTCAGAGGCAAAGACCCCTGAAGCTGAAACACTTCTAGCTTTTGGATGTTAAATGGAAGCCACAAATTCACCTGCTTTTTAATATTTACAGATACAAAAAAATCACAGATATCTGCAGTCTGCATGATCCACAATCATTTTCTCTGACCTTTGAAAAATAATATTTTCCCTTACCTTTTGCTGACCACAAATTCCCGGACTTTTTCCAATTTTCCCTGACCTGTAGGAACCCTGCATTCACAGTGCACAGTGCAGACAATGATCTGCAGATTCCACAAATGAAAAAATGCAATCGATCGTGTAAAAACCAAGAGTCAGTAAGAAGCAGCTAAAGGTTGTAGCTGTTACGCGGCAGTACACAGCAGGCTTTTAGGTTCTTCACCGACCCTCCAACCAGGAAGAACGACCAGACTGCAACAACAGCGAGGACCATGTATACTGGCAGCAAGTTGGCGATGTAGATCGGCTCTTTGCTTTCATTCAGCAACGTCTGGGAAAATTATACATAATCAATGACAGTCAACAGCAATTAAGAAGCTCTCAAGAGTTTTAGCACACTTCATATCCAGCTGCTAAATACCAATATACACCGTGGTCCATAAAAAGGTGCCACTTTTATTTTTTGAATAGCTGTGTGAAACACTGGCCGATTTTAATAATTTATGGCACGCGACATCAAAAAGAAACTAGACGCAAATGGCTGTAGTTTTGGCCACCTCACCTTAATACTGTTGCTACACTAGCTTGTGAAATACAAAAGTCGCCTAGTTATTAAGTGCTGTTGGCGAGTAGCATCAACGTCTACCGCATACGTTCGTGTTAGAGGAGGACATTTTGAGCACAAGCTTTAATAAAAACGATGTAACGTGATACGTGTGACTTTTTGAAAGATAATAATTTCCAGCTGTGTTTGTACTCAGTTAATCATTTCTAAGCCAACACGTGCTACCCAGTATGAATTCATTATTGTAAATGGCCAAACTATGACTTCTGCATTTCACAAGGTAGTGTAGTGACAGTATTAAAGTGAGATGGCCAAAACTACAGTCGTTTGCGTCTAGTTTCTTCTTGACGTTGCATGCCAAAAATTATCAAAATCGGCCAATGTTTCACGGAGCTGTTAAAAAATAACAAGCTAACAGCTTAGGAACAGCTGTTGCTGAGAACCACAAAAATGTATACTTGAATGAATAAATAAATAAATAAAATGCTTTGGTCACAACACATTATCGCACGAAGAGCAACAATCTGCCGGCCATGGTCGCTACTGCAGGTTTAGCTCGCAGAACGCCTCATGGTATTTAAACACAAACTTGGCAAACGCAATTGATTTAGCATGCAGATCGCAGACTGGATATAATAACAGAGATAACAGATGTCGGTAAACAATGTCATGGATAGTGCAGCGACTAGAGTGCATCATGCACTTGCCAATAAACAGAGACAGTTGAGGCATGGTGCATTAGCCACACAGGTGGTCGGTCGGTTGCTTCTTTCGACCACAGACACAGACGGATGATATGCCAATGCTGCTGCGGCAGCGTATCTGCAGCTATAGGCTAGCAGAAGTTTGATGGTACTGAGCGGACGAACAGCGCGCTGTAAGCAACACATCAGCAGCAGCAGCGGCTATTGCAATCACCCGGACAGTGCTGCTGCTGCAGATAAAACACGGCCGGACAAACAAACAACAATAAAAAAATGACTAGAATAGCCTACGCTCTCTGCTAAGATCTGTGCGATTTTAGGGAGCTGTATCAGCGACAGCTAAAAAGTGGCACCTTTTTATGGACCAAGGTGTATAACAATCAATTCCAGAGTGCCATTTATGGGAAACGTCAAGCAGCACTGACAACACTAGCTTCAATATCGTTCAATTTTGATGTGACGTTTGACGACTGGAGAGACCTGCATTATTTATATTCCACAGAAAAAAATATTGTAGTAAAAAGCAACACCCTATCCAATGGTACCCTCACCAGTCACCAACTCTATATAACTTCCCCTTTACCCAAAATAATAATTTACATATGGCAGTGTTTTTCAATCGGGGTTCCGCAGAACCCAAGGGTTCCGCGGCTGCATGGTCAGTAAAAAAATTAACCTAGCATGCAAAATTACGTCAGACCAAGCCACAGAAGCAATAAGCACCGAATATCTAGTTCAAAATTTGCGCTTCCAGCC
>Ga0056128_1002550_pt1 | contig 21679 bp, 14 predicted proteins | sample WorMetLIZISLAND2_FD_71113 | JGI IMG/M metagenome (GOLD analysis project Ga0056128, IMG submission 71113) | Marine gutless worms symbiont microbial communities from Max Planck institute for Marine Microbiology, Germany - Olavius geniculatus... ... | reverse complement strand
GAGTTAAGCCACGCTGCCCTAGATAGGCAGCGGTGGGCAGCGATAGTAAGAATGGCGTCAGACACCAACGGGCATTGAGCCCACGGTTGTCGATGATGATGACGATGATGACTGGCAGTTGTGTTAGGTGGCAGCTAACACTGTGTCGTGTCATACGGCAGGTGACGCTCCGTACATTTGAAGTGGGTTTCGCATGAAGAGCTATGCCATTTAACCATAAACATAACAGTGAGCTAGCATGGAATAACCCCCCTGTCCTCCAATAGACAGCATTATCACATTGATGTCTGTCTGCAGGATAACAGGGAAGATTATTAGAACTACCATGATGTTAATTACATATGCATGCGTATAATGGAGTTCTTACAATTGTAGCTTAAGCTTGTTTTTTTGTATCTTGTGTTTTGTGTTTCTGGAAAGGTTAAATTTTGTTTTATTATTATGTGTTTGTGTGCATTCGGCCTGGAAAGGCCGTCTTCGAAATGACCTATACTGTGTCGGGTGGGACGTTAAACCCTATTCACTCACTCACTCACTAGCATGGAATAAACTGAGTTAGTGTGGTACTGTGTTGTGTCAGGGTGTAATGTTGGTGATAGATGGCGTGAGCTTTGTGATATGAGTGTGCTGCACATCAACGACCATCTGTCAGTGTTCTATGATGCTCACTTTTTGATGGCATACCTGGGAGCCAACAGTAGACAGCATGTTGACCAGTTTATTGAATCTGTGAAACACTATCTCAGGTACATTGTTGTTGCTAGCTGTGGGGGTTCCTCCAACTTTAGTAATATTTTTTAAATTGGTGCAGTAAAAGTAATAAAATTTATACCCTCTACATTCATTTTTGGGATTTTTCATGCCGGAAAATGCATTTGCAGTTGGGGCTGCACCATGGACCCCACTGTGGGAACTCACAGCAGTCCTGCAGACCCCTTTCAGTCTTTGGCCTCGATTTTCAGCTGTTTGGGCCTGAGTTTGTTTTTTCCAACTCCAGTTTTTGGCTGCACTTGCATCATCCATCTTGGTGATTGGTGCTTTACGCTGCGGTCATCCAGTTTGGACATTAATGCTTGTAATTGAGAGTTAAATGTCTGTCTGTCTGTCTGTCTGACTGGTGCAGCGTCGGCGAAGGGTGCAACGTGCATGTCACCCAGCGTGTCGGTCTACCACTGTTTAATGCTCTCATCGACTACGACTCAGACCAGTTTGACAGAGTTGTGAATGAGTTGCTGCCAGTCAAGTATGACATCAGCGATGGACTACTGAATGGAAGTCGTGCGCAGGTGCCACTCAGTCTCGTCTCAGTCACCTTTGTGTCTCCCACCTTTGTGTCTTATGTGTGCTAACAGATGTCAACTTCTTCCCGGGTCACAAGGACCATTGGGTGGTGTTTGGGTATTTAAACTTCAGTGTCTTCATGGCCGTGGAAAGCAGATGGTTTATAATTGACCATTAACATAAAAACTTTGTTATTGTAATAAAACAGCAAATATAAATGTATGAAACATCAGTTTATACACTTGTTAACGGCGTTTTCGATGTATCACTCATTGCATGTCGCCGTTAACAAGTGTATAAACTGATGTTTTGTACATAAATCTTATTTATACATCAGTAGTTTGTCTTGCTTTCAATTACGTTGCTCCACATAAGTGGGATGCCTTTCCATTAAATATGCACACCTTCGTCATCATCATTCATCTCTTTCATGTACGCCATCTCAAAACATTTTACTTTGCTCACGGCCCGTTTCTCTAAGTTCCTTCAGTTAAAGGCCATCAGTTTACGTTCAGTCATTGCTTGGTCACAACAGCGGTTATTTGACAATGCTGATCACGTGCAGTAAACAGACCAATCACGCAGTGCAGGCGCAGGCAGCATGAATATTAATGAGTTAGGTTAACCAACTGTTACAACCAGAAACCGGCTTTTAATGCCCACCATGTGCTCGCAGTGACTAGCTCTGTGTACCAAAAAAGTGACACCTTTTTTATTTAACTTTCTTCTTGTGTAATACTAATTCATGATACATGCAGTCATTGTTTGCTCACTTATCATTTTAATTAGTTAAATGACGTTGTTTTTTGTTTTTTGAGGTGAACAAGTTATGTTGTAACTTTTTTCACAAAGAAATTGTATTTTTTGCACCATTATTGTTTTAGCTAACAATGAGTGCTGTTTGATTTATAGTCTACATGTAGAGAAGCACTGGGGCTCCAAAAATATGATAATTTTTAGGTAAATGTGACCACACCCAAAGTGAAATGTTTTGAGATGGCGTACATGAAAGAGATGACTGATAATGAGGGTGTGGATATTGAACTGTGATCATCTAGAACAAATGTTACTGTTGTTCAAGCAGTATAAATGTCTGGTGTTTTGCATAGCGTATCTGGCATTATATCGACATAGTTGAAATGGATGCCAGCGCCACCTGGTAGACGTTGTTATGAGTGTCAGCGTGAGCCGCGTGATCACATGCTAACACTGTTATCAGCTGTAGTTTAGATATCATCGGTGTGGTGGTGTTGTGTTAACAGAAAGACGTGTTCATGCAAATGCTGATCCATGCAGCGATAAAATCTTCCATTCCACAGCATCGCACTCTCGCCAGGTTTGCACTATATACTGTTACAGTCTGTTCTAAAAATTTTTCCTCTCACGTGTTTCGAAGTTTATTTTTCAAAGACTGCCAATTTGCCAGCAATATTTTACACACGTATTCTGCGTTCAAATCTATGCCGAACTATTATTTTTTATACAGTTATTTCCAACTTTGACAAAGTTGTGTCATACATTGAACGAGCTCATCCAGAGAATTTTCACATTTCACTTGAAGCTTAAGGATGAATTGAATGACCGCCGTATTCACCAAATGTCAATCGGCTTGATTATAGTGTATGGGTTGCAGTGCTGCAGACGTTTCACAAACGTACCCATTCCTGACCTAACAGGTGCACTGCAGCAGGTATGGGATGACGATGATCAGCAAAGCTATTCACAATTTTTGCAAACATCTCAGTGCATGCATTTATGAAAAAATGCATTTCAGAACATGGTAGCTGTTTTTGGCACACAGGGTACAAGGTGTAACAAAACACAGTGTCAACAGCGCAGTCTTCCTGACTGTCAAGATGTTCACCAATGCACTCAGCAGGAAATGTTTTAATTTTTTGCTTCTCTTGGTCGAATTGGTCATATGTCTATGTAGTTTATGTAATGATGGATGTATGTTTTCATAGGAAGTATCTCAAAAAGTTTTTTTTTCTAAGTCAATTACGGGTGTTTTTGTCATATTGAAATACTTGTTAATAGTTATTAGTACCTACGTAATTATGGCGGTGTAATTTAGTGCTTGCGAATGGATGGCGATGCTCTGCTGCTGCTCGGGGGGGGGAGGGAAGCTAACCGTTGATTTGGCTGAAAGTAATGGCAGGTTACCATTTGAGTTGCATTGACGAGGATCTGCTTGCACTAGTTGGGCCACATCACCAATAGCATCGCGCAAAAACTGTGCAATGACTTTCGCCAATAATGGGTTACATCATTCTGTTCATTAGTCTGTTGGCTGAATAACTCAGAAAGTTAGGAACGAATTTAAATGTTGTGGCAGGTCTAGACTTAATGTGAGGAGGAGTTGTTTCGATTTTGTTGGTGATCTCGAGGCTTCTGTGGACGTAGGGCATAGAGTGACGCTTTGCAGTATATCTGATCAAGTTACGAATGGATCTTGCAGAGGGGTCTAGAGTCGTCATAGGAGCTACCAGTCATACTTTGGTTGCAGTTAGGATTCGGTCTTCTGAAATAAATCTGTATCCTATACACGCAGCTGCTGTATGGCATCTGTCATATTCGCCAGATGGCAGCACCATACTAGGTTGAGGTTTGTGCTGTCCCACCAGTTGTACAATGGATTCAAACCTTGGTGACTGAGACCCTCACGCCGGAGGTACAGATGTTCTGAATGTAGGCTGATGTTATGGCATTGTTCTAATCTGTTTAAGCCCAAATTCCATTACGCCAACTTTGCGACAAAGTCCAGGACAAGTTCGCGACAAAGTTGCGGACTTGTTGCGGACACAAATCATGAAAGTCCACGACACAAATCACGTCGTCGACTTTCATGATTTGTGTCGCGGACTTTCGTGATTTGTGTTCGCGACAAAGTCCATGTCATTGACTTTGTCACCAACTTTCCCCATGCATTGTAACGGGCTAAATTCCATTAGAGCAACACAAACGGGTTTGTCGCGGACTTGTCACAGACTTCGTCACAAATATCTCGACATGTCGAGATGGTTTGTGTCCGCGACTCGTGATTTGTGTCGGCGACTTTCACCAAAACTTCATGGTTACATGATATCTCACCGTTTGTGTCTACAACTTTCATGATTTGTGTCCATGACTTTCCCCGCAGTGAAATTTCGGTGAAAGTTGGCGTAATGGAATTTGGACTTTACTTGTCATCGTGTCAGTGATGTAGTTGAGTCCTCTTAGTTTGGGTTTGAGTCACGAATGTTCGTGTCTGAGCACAAGGGTTCAAGCCTGAGTCTAGTTCTGGACTCGAGTGCTACCTGTGAGCAAACACACTTGCACATAAAACACGTATGAAATATGCAATAACTTCAGCAGTAAATACAGTAAAAACAAAAAAAGATGGAATTTGGAATTTTTTCCCGTTTAAGTTGTTGCGAGTTCAGTGGATTTGAGCGCAACTCGTGAAGGTTTCGGTCCAAGTCTGAGTCCTGAAAAATAAGGACTTAATTCTGACTCGAGTCTACCATTGTACTCGAGTACTGCATGAATGCATCATGCTGGGTGCTGCAGGCAACTGCTGAATGAGAGACGAGCTCTGAAACCAGTTTCACCACTCACCGATCGGCTCGACTCCAAACTGACCTCTCAACTCACTGAGCCGTGACTAGTTCAGCGTGAGACAAAGTCTCGGCAACTTGACTTTGTTATTATTGTAAAATGTGCTTTTATTGAGTGCTTTCTTGGCCCATTGTTTTGTTTTACTTGCATATTTGTGCATTTTTGTTGAACATTTTTGTATGCCAAAAGTGTCTAGTTAATTATTTTGCACTGTTGATACTTTGTGAATGTGAGAACGCAAGAGAATTAGCTGGAATGATTTCCGTCATTGTGACTGTATACTCTCGTTTACATTGTTGGCATTGTCTGCTCTACTTTTTGAATTATGTTTTGGGCTGTACCAAATTTCTGTTTTTAAAATGTGGAATATCCAGGTCCGACCGATCAGAGTCATTACTGGATTTGCTAGTTTATCACCATTGATTAGAAATTTTATGTTTAGATTACCCGTGAATTTTCGGCCCATGATTTTGTACCTGTTTGTGGTCAGCTGATTATATAATCATTTTGATCAAGGTGCATGTAATAGTGATCATTAATAACAAATCAACAAGTTTTTATTAGTTACATTTAGCTTATTCAATGAATAGGCAGGCCTAAGAGCAGTATATAAAGTCACTGAATTTTATTAATCTGGCACCAATCCAAAATATGGATTTGCAAAAACAGCTGGATTTCAGCAGTTGTTGCAGCCAAATTCCGATCAGCGCATTTCTCTCTAGATGAGTTGCTATTTTGCCAGGCATTATTTGTACTAGCACTCAGTTAGCTTAGTGGTGTAATGGCTGAGACTTGAGACGTTGGATTTATGATGGCGAGGTCGTGGGTTTGACACCAGTCAGTCATGTGGTTACTAATTGGATGGGCAACTGTCGGCAAACGAGTAAAGGGTCTCAGTATATAACCAACGCCAAGCTCAACTCAGCCTTTTTACCTTCCGGGGTAGGTAAATCAAGTATCGGCCTGGTTGGCTGGGTTAACGCAGGGTGCACTGATTTATGCTGGGTATGATTTCATATGGCAGATGACACTCCATAGCTCCACCATAGGTTTCTCGTAAAAGAGCTATACGCACTTTTATTTGTTGCTGTTGTACTACACAGCAAGTTAGTCACTAGCCATTGTTAGTGTTAGTGTCCAGCCATTTTATACTTGGTATCTTCATGTTTACCGGGACCCCCAACACGCTTGACATTATTTCTTCTAGTTTTGAACATGTCATGAATAGAAATAGCGTATGCTGTCAATCATTCAATTAGCCAATCTTTATTACGTCAAAAGGCATCAGAAAATACACTGTGTCTCAAAAAAATCCTGAACATTTTTGATTCATAGGCATTCATGATTCATGAACATCATCTGGTCGACGTACTGATGTGTGACAGTCAGACCTTGTAATTGACTGTCTTATAGGGTCACAGATCTGGATAGGTGGAATTTATTGACGTTTTTCATTCATTTCAACACGTACTTTGCTTGGTCTGCGTTCTCTAGGTAGTGCATACATTGGGTGAGATAGGAACTAAAACAGTCGTAGCCAGTTATGTCAGAAATATTTTTGTCAAAAATTATTACAGTCTGATAATCTTTCTTTAAGTTACGATCGATAATGTCGGAGGTATTTTTTCCATAGTTTGTGTATTTCAATGCATGTTTTAATGCATATTTTGTTTGGTTTGCATTTCCTAGGTAGTGCAGAAGCAAATATCGAGTGAGGTGGGAAACTTGATGGTTATTTGATGTTGAGTTGTGTCGGGAATATTCCCACCAAAAATTATTAGAATCTGATAATTTTTGTTCAAGCTACAATCAAAAATGTTGCGGATGTTTGTTGAGACACAGTGCACACGGTATGCGTATAGACAATTACGTAAAAAGATATTGTAAGCCTAAAACTATAAAACTACATGCATGGGCTGCATTAGTCTTGCTGTCTGTCTGCCAGTTTGTCTGTGTCGTCATTCTGGGCTTGCTTTTAATTCGAAAACAAAAAATCGTAGATAAACTAAAATTGTCATGAACGTCTTGCAGAAACCTTGTGATCCCATACATGTTGTTAGAGATAGCACACTTACCGGCTCACAAGAGTCAGGCTGCTTTTCCCACTGTTCATTCACAGTAGTGCAGTGGATGAGTCCACATAGCGGACGGCCGCATATATGTCGTCACAAGGAATGGCGACATCTTCACTTGGTATCTTCATGACCTGTGTTTATGTTGTTGTGACCAGCTGTGGAGTTCATTTGATTAATCCTCCGTGCACCTGCATACATTTACTTAATTCAACTACATTTGAATTGTGAGTTTGCTATTATGCTAAAGGAATTAGTGTTATAGATTAAAGTTGTTCTTACTTGATAGTGTATACATTGTGGACAGATATCTTAAACGAACAGTTGATTATGCTGAAGTTTGAGTTCAACTCCTCTGGTGTCTTATAGAGTGTTTACACGATCCAGCAAACTTCCAGCAAACGTCCAGCATTTTGAATACATTTGCTGGAAGTTTGCTGGACGTTTGCTGGACCCCATTATGTTACACACAATTGTCGTTACACGTCCAGTTTGTTTACCGTTTATCAGTTTTATAGTTTAGCAGAATGTGCTTCAAACAATTTGTCACCCCTTTATAGTTGCAATCACTTTTTTTACTTTTGGTCGTTTCTTTTGATTTTTTGACACAACAACAAATTAGCAACAAAAGTTTGTAGTTTCTCGCTTAATGTTGTTTGTTCAACTGCACTACTTTGTAAAAACATGAATTAAGTTATTTAAAGTACAGTTTTTTTGTATTGATTTTTCGATGATTGCTGATTTTCGATTGATTGTTCAGTGCACAGTCAATGCAAAGTTAATCATTTTCTTTAGATATCCGACTAATGTTGAGTAAGTAAAATAAAAAAAATTATGGCAGATAATTGAAATGTTGGTCACAGTCATCAGATTCTCTACTGTGTAACCTGTAATGCATTGTTTAGAACCCATGTTTAAGTCGAAGTGGCATACTGCTCCCATGGCAATATGCTTTAATTTTAAATTGCAAATAATCAATAATTGTCATATACAGTACACTTCTGTTAAAGTTATGGTGTTTTAACAGAACTGACAAAGAGCTGAACCAAAAGGGCGACTTTTTGAGTCGCTGCAAAGCAATAAACTTGCTAAACTTTATCAGACATTTTGAAAGGTAGTGTACTGTAGTTATTGCAATTATAAAGGAGTGCCATTTTTGGACCGCATTGTAGTGTTTATGATAAAACTATGCTTTGACATGAAAGTTGTGCACAATGAAATATTGTAATAAAGCACAATAGTACCATTAACTGTCATGCAGTTGCTTTATGTTTTAAACCGGTGTGCCTTTGTAATATTTATATCAGTTATATATATACAGTATTTTAATGTATGTGTGCTGGGAACTAATTTATTTACATTTTGTGACGAAGTTGAGATCATGTCATTTTGCACTTTATATTGAAGCAAACACGTTCAGGATTGAGTGTTGGTGTTATGTACTGTAGGCATTAGTGATTGCAATCCCGGGTTTGAATTCTCAATCTCGGATCCGGGATTGAGAAATTTGTAATCCCGGGATCTCGTTTCGGGATTAGGCTTACAGAATAATCGCTGTTTCGGTATCCATATAGTAAACTTATTTTATGCATGAGGATGTAGATGTAGTAGGCAGGTATTGCGAACTGTAGGGAGTGACTGTGACTGTAAAAATACAAATTACAGTTCACAACAATCAGTAACACTTTAAAGCACATGAAAAACTTCATTCATTAGATGGTAAAAATTGTTATTTAACACTCAAAAAAGTACATTTTTAATGAATCTTTGTAATCCCGCAATCCCGGGATTGGGATGCCGCCAACCTCGGGATTCGGGATTGGCGAAAACGCAAAACGGTCGGGATCCCCAGATTGCAAACACTAGTAAGCATTGTTCATAAAAGATGTTACTTTATTCTACTACGACTTGCACCGCTGCCAAATATTTTCTCCTGGACCTAGCAGAGGTTTGCGTTACTTAGGCCACTTTGAAAAAGTCCTTGAATTATTGATTTGTTATTTATTGCTATTTATTGTCACTCAGTTAATTGCTTCGTTTTTCTAGTCGGCCTTTGTAACCACCTACACTGTTTCCCCAAAACGTCCCACTTTGTGATTGTTTATATCTTCGCCAAATATCAACCGATTTTCAAAATTCTTTCACTGGCGCATTCTGTGGACAATTGGCAACAAAGTGATCTTATTGAACATCCTGCCACACGTTAACTGTGTCAATACACTACCTTGTGAAATACAAATGCAAGAAAAATTACCGATTATAGACAGCAATAAAGCGTGTTGGTAAACAAAACACACTTCTGACCAAAAATGCAGTGAGTGATCTGTACGATGTTCACTTTGTTAGATCCGTTTCTTTGGTTATCTGGCGTATTGAACGATATGTTTGTTTCTGGCCTTTTTGGTTTAGCAAGCCTACCATTTCATCCACAGTGATCACGTTCTCTTCAGTACGTGTATGCTTCAGTCTGCCGGTCTCATGCCGTTGGTCGGTGCTGCTGCATGTTTTCAAAATCAATCTTATTAACACTCCATGCTTTCCCTGTTGCAGTTTATCTTCAAAAATTCTGCCATTATTCTACGAAAACTACTTTTTTAACTGGAGCAAGTTTTTGATCAGAGCTTTTTCTCCACTGCTAAATGGCACATTACGTCACCGGTATATCGTCGTCGCATTAAAAATTATTATTTATGACAATATTGTCTGTTTTTGTTTACAAACATCAGAGATGAATGTAAAACTAAAGAGAGTTTAATTTTTGTACGTGGTAGTGTAGCGACACAGTTAAAGTGTGGTGGGATGTTTAACAACTACTTTTTTGCTAATTGTTCACAGTATGTGCCAGTGAAAGACTTTTGAATATCGTTCATATTTGGCGAAGATATGGAAAATGACAAAGTGGGACGGACGGACACAAAGGTGATTTTATACAATAATCATTTCTGATAGTCTATATGACGTTCATGTCACCCATCCAACGTACCATCGCCGACTTCCTGCAGGCTACAACGTACGGTATAGCCACAATACATGCGTACAGACAGACCACATATCGTACCCAAAGCTCGACCTAACGTTCGGCCAAAAAACATGGGCATTAAACTTATGTAGATTTTTACGAAAAGGGGGAAATACTCAACTATATTCTTAACATTGCTCATATTTCAATGCAAATGTGTGTTTATTTTCTACTTTTATATTTTTGTACAATTTGAGAAGGGGAATGTTTGCGTTATGATTTTTTGAAGAAGGAGGGGTAAGCGCTTTTGCACTGCAGTATTTTGTGACAATTTGGGGGCTACAAGTACGCAGGATAAATATCTGTAGATATGGATATATCCATGGATATCCACAAAAAATCTGTGGATATGGATATGGATGGAAAATGTCATATCTACGGCAAGCCTGGTAAAATGCCACGAACTGAGGTAAGCTAGTTAAAACGTTGTCTGTCATTGTACATAACAGCCGCGCCAACTGCACTGCAGTATGAATGATTAATCACCAACGCAGAACTTTTCAACTGCTGCAAAGAGTTCACAAAGCATCGACGTGCACGAACTGAACTACGTCGAGCCGCTGTAAAAATGTCTTTCTGATTGATCATTGACACTTTGATGGACAAAGTGCAATGTAGATAGGCCTACTCTGTTGATTCATTGATTCTGTACCATCAGCACCAGTAATGCTGTAATGTCAGGTCAGCGTTCGTCACTGCATTGATTGTAGTAGCTAGCTACATCATGTGTATCTGTCTGTCCGTGTCTGTAAAAGTAAGTAAGTGAGTAAGTAAGTAATGAACATTTACAAGCCGGTTGACATCATGCTCGTGAGCTGCAGTGACAAGCGACCTATGGTCAGCTCTATGGTCACTGTTGCGCTATGCACAGCTGCTCTCGATCACTGTGCAGAGCAGACAGACGCAAAAAAAACAGACCCGCTGCTTGAATTCAAGGGTAGCTTTTTGCAGCTTGCATTATTGCGCCTAAAAGGCATCTGAGTTGGCTTGTCTGCCGCACTTTACCAAAGACTCCTCCCAAGACGCGAACTGGTCGATGATCGGCGAGTTTCGTACGTGCATGGGAGAGGGGATAGAGGACGAGAGATGAGTTCTAGCCGACAGGGCCGGTGTCGTGGGAAATTTGTCGCACCTGGAAAGTTCTTCCCACCTCCATGTTGTCGTAATGTAACTAACGTCAACCCTAACCCTAACCTCAACCATATCCCTAATCCTAACCCTAATCTTAACCCTACTTCTAACCCTAACCCTAAATTTAACCCTATCCTTAATCTTAACCCTAACCCGTAACTGCTGCGTGTGGGAATAATTTTCCTGTGCGACGAATTTTCCACTACACCGGCTTTAGCGAATTGATAAAGTCAACCACTATGCATTGTTCCTGAAGTTGATGTCGCGCGGGGTTCCACCCTGCCTTATAAGTTTATTATTTGATTGGTATGGTAAAATATATATTTGTGTTAAATGGGGCAATTGTAAATCGAAGCTTGTACAACTTGTTACCGGAGTTAGACAAGGTGTTCTCTCCCCTGTACTTTTTACTGTCTATGTGAATGATTATTTGTAAGTTAGAGGTCTCTGGTTATGGATGTCGCATTGCAAGAAAACATGTTGGAATTTTGATGTATGCTGATGATCTATTGTTGATTTCTGCTTCAAATTGTGATTTGAGAAAAATGATTGAAATATGTGAAAGTGAAATGGCCTGGTTGGATAGGTGTTTTAATATTAATAAGTCATGTCTGCTTAGGTGTGGTCCTAGATACAAGAAGCCATGTGTTCCTATTTTATTAAATGGCAATTTACTTCATGAATGGTCGACAGTCAAATACTTGGGTGTTACTTTTGAGACTGGCTTGAAACTCAAAGTCTCACTTGCAGCCAAGAGAATGAAGTTTTTTAGAGCTTTCAATTATATATATATATATGCTTGCGTTGGGTCCACTGCCTCTCCGATGTTATTGTGTCATTTACTTCATACTTATTGTTTGCCGATTTTATTATATGGTCTTGAAGCTGTTACCATTTCTAATGCTAACAGACAAACCCTGTATGTTACTTGGAAAACTGCTTTGTATAAAATCTTTAAATTGAACGATGAGGTTAATTTGTTGTATGTGCAATATTGTCTTGGTATTCTGCCTATATCCTATGTATTTGATTTACGCAGATTATGTTTACTGTTTAAACAAAGTACTCGTATTATTTCTGCTCACAACATTTTTACGATGTGTTTGGCTTTTTTGAGTTTAACGAATTATGTTCAGTTTATTCTGTAGGTAAACTCTCTTATGGACATTTTAAAGCTTGTGTTTGGTATGCTTTTTATGTTTGTATAACTTAGGTTTATTGTTTGTTTTACTTTCTGTCTGTCTCTGTTTCATTCTACACTGCTTTTGTGTGAATAAAGATTATCAATTGGCGGCCCGGTTACAACTGTGCAAGAGTAAAATTAAAGTCAACCCCCTCCCGTTTTCTTCCCTCCTTGCTTCTCTCCTTTTCCCTCCCCCTTTTCCCGGCTTCATTTTTATACGCAACAGCAGAACGCTTCTCGCGTCTTAGCTATAGCACGTGCGTTTGTCCGTCTTCACAGTGCTGTATTGTATCAAAATGGTGCAAGCTAAGATTACGAAACCTTTACTATAATCTTTCCCAAAAATTGTTTTTTTTGACAAAATTGCATGCTGCTGGGTGAGGGGTTTTTTTCTTGAACGAGGGCGTGAAAGAGAGGGTACCCTTTAAAACATTATTATTTCACTGCTATTGGCTCGCCCAGCGTGAAAACGGTTTCGGATAGGCACAGACATGCTGCTTATTATTATAAGCACTGGTGACCAGTTTTAACGACTATCAACATCGATGACCTTGAACGACTTGAATCTCAAAATAAGGGGTTTCAGTGGATTTCTTGATTTCTCGCTGCGACCCACATTTTAAGAGTGAATTAGGCCTAAGCCGAAATGGCTGGTGATAGACCAAGAAACCTGAGTACGAAATTTATAGTATCAAATGTAGATTTTAACACTCTAAGTCCTCAACCTCTAGCTTCAAAAGAATTCTGTGCACGAGGATGGCAAAAAATAAAAAATGGTTATTTTTTCGATATTGGCTCGTCTAGCGTAAAAACAGTTGCAGATAGGCACAGACCTGCTGCTTATCATTACAAGCACTGGTGACGAGTTTTTTTAGTGGTATTAACATCGATGACCTTGAGTAACCTTTAACTTTCAAAATAGGGGGTTTTAGTGTTTTTTGCGATTTTCGGCTGTGATGCACACTTCAAGGGTAAATTCTAACGAAATGGCTGGAGATAGACCAAGACAATCTGCGAACAGGAGCTGCTAAGGCTTTCTCGCGTCTCATGAGGTTTGCTCAAATTACTTGTTAATTTTTACTAGCTTTTTTACTGCGATAATGGAGCTCTGTAATCCAGTTTTCTTAAAATTGTAAAAAAACTAACTTGTCTTCTGCAAAACACTAACAACTTTATCAAGTTTCACGTTCTGCGTTTGCAACATTTTACTTGCTAAATTTATTTGCATCAAGAAATCGTACCATATAACCAGAGTCACAAGAAACTGGAAGCTTCTCCTTCGCCAAAGCACGTGCTTCCGTGACGCACTTAGCAGTTAGCATCCTTTAACATTCACGTTTGCTGTTACTTGAATGAGAGCATCTTAGACTTCGCCAATCTGGTCGAGAACAGCTTTTTCAAGTTTTTGCTGTTTACACGAGCTTCCCATTTAGTTTCACACAAAAGTTTCAGCATCAAAGTCTTGACGTGATATTTAAAGGTAAACCATTTTTGTGTTGACGCAGAGAGTGGAAAATACGATAACATTTTATTCGTACACGAAACAAACTAAATTTAAATCAATATTATTAATATCTGTGTTTGCACCATAAACACATAGTTGTTGAAATTTTAAACGTAATTTATGCCAAAAAAATTTGGCGTCCCAAAATGGCGCCTCCCCCTAAAATCGGCGACCCTGTGTGGCCGCACCGTTCGAACGTGCCTAAGGCCGGCCCAAGAATGGAAGACACCATGGGACAGGTTGGCGGCAAGTCTAATGTTAGAGGACTCGGACGAGATGTATGACGTAGGTTAAGTGACTGATATGGAACACGGAGAGTAAGCCTATGACGAAAAGGTTATTAAAGGTAGGCTAAAAGTAAATGTGAAGGTCCGGTACTTGCTATAGCGCTTCTTACACAAGTCATCGTGAGCAGAAGCGCTTTACAATCTCGGAAGTCACTGGCACCGTCAAAAAGAAAAACCTAGCAAGTGCTATTTCATTGTTTTCCGGCAATTAACAAATTTGACTGCAGTTTGAAGTAATCTATTGATGTCATTTGCTTCAGAACCATCAAAACAATGCACAACTAGTTTGGTAAGCAATTATTTTACACATACAAAAAGCGTTGCACATTGCATGTAGGCCTACATACTATGTTTTACTGTTTCCTGAAAGAGTTGCTAGGTTTATCCAAAAATATCCTACCATATGCTGGACTTACAAGGTAGTTCCAACGCTATTCTGAAGTAAATTGACACTGCACCACAACACACTAATGCGCAGATAATAGTCCCAAACCTATTAACTACAATGTCGCATAGAATTCAACTTTCATGATATTGGCACTTGCTAGGTTTGCCCTGTGTACGGCATCGGCATGAGCTAATGATATGCCGCAGTCTACTATGCAACCATTCATTGCCTGCATCAGCGAACAATTGCACCTGCGGTGTATAGCTGGCAGACATACCACCGCCCCAATCAGCCACACTAGGCCCAGTAACCCGTCCCGCTGAAGGTAGGAGCCTAAGATGACCTGAGCACACGGTTAGCAACTTGCTCAAGGTTGCTCGCAAATGACCCGCGTCCCGCGGTGAGAATCGAACCATAACGTGAAAGTTACAGGTCGAAACCTACTAATAGATCGTGTGCACCTACACAGACACGTACAGTAGGCGTGAACAAGTTGCCCACAGTTGGGAGCGAACTGGCCGGGAGTTGAACCAGCATTCTCTCTGTCACGAGTCCAACGCCATAACCACTGAGCCACGCAGCCCCGTGTAATGAAATACACCTTTGCGATTGTAACAATACAGTGCCGTTACAAACACAATTACACAACGTCACGAAATTACATTAACAGTAACTACCGCTGGGAAGTGTCTACAAGAAAGCCGTAATGTCGCAACTCGAAAGGCAACCACGCGCTATGCCGCAACCAGCTTGATGCGATAATGTGAAAATGCGTAGCAGCATTTTTGATTTAGGCCCTATGGCCAGAAACTTCATCCCGCAAATCTACAATCAAAATCAGGCTTAAGTTAGTACCTTCGTACCTATTCTTATGCTCCTTTTTCTTCATTATTAGCGGAAAGCGAATACTTGCGGCAAATTATTTGTTTAGTAAAAAAACGTAAAGTCCTTCCCGAGCCTTACGGCCCATAGGGCGGCGCTGATCTCCGTTTTCTAAGGCCCTCAACCAAACACCGGTTTTTACACTGCGAGACTACGGATACGGGGCCAGTGTATCGCGCGGTGTGCCTGTTTACGTCACAGGGGTGAAGCCGGTACCAAATTATACTGCTTGGTGACAGAGGCACATTGTGTGTAAACAACTTGCCTAAGGTCGTTACCCGGCAGTGGCCTGGTGCGGAGTCGAACCTGCGCCTCTGAGTTACCTCAGGATTACAAGTCCGACACGTTACCGTTAGACTACCGAGCCACATTTGTTTAGTAGTCGATGACAAAGTTAGACCTATTTTGTTCCGTTTTCGATATAGGTCTATTGATGGTTTTTGCTAAAAACAGCCATGTACCCACCCCATATTCCGGCCGGAATGTGGGGCTGTTCCGGTAGTCGTTTCGAGTAAGTTGCATTTACTCATGCCGGTGTAATATATTTTTCTACTCAGTTTGAGTACATTTCGAATATGCCTACTTAGTAGGCCTACTCATATGGTCATATCTTTTCACCGCCCTGTCGCCGATTTTGGTCACCGATCAGTGAAGACGCGAGCTAGCGTGCAATGAAGTTTCAAAGTAGCCCAATCTACAGTGCATATGGCAACCATAAACTAATGTTAAGACGGACAGTTCACTTCTACTCTGCATTGAGGGTTTGTGCAACATCCGAGTAGATCGACTGCCTTGATCTGTGTCTGTGCCTTCCTAGCAGTTCGGTGCGAACTGTTAAAAAAAATAGACAGTCGTTAGTTGACTGATGTGTTTGTCGTTTTGCGCGGAGTAAGACGTTGCAATGTGACATTAGACAGCGCAGTCGTCGAGCGCAGTATATCGACGAAGACGTTACCACGACGAAGCAACTGGCGACATCTGAGTGAGCGCCTGACATTCTGTCAACGACGCTTTCGCTCTATCAATGCGTCATCGAGCGAACTCGCCTCAAAGGTCGCATCTTGGTCTTTATAAGCGCGAGTGCGGCGTGAGTTGAGTCGTCCACACTTTCTGGACGGCACCAGCGCATCGCAGCACCGCGGCAGCACAGTCAGACGCAGCTAGGATGATGCAGGGCGCATTCGCTTGCTTGCTGGCACTTGCCACTTCCACTCTCGGTGAATACGATACACCGCCGGTAGAACAGTACCCACAAGACTCGAGCACTCCCTCCTATTTTCAACCACCGTCCGGACGCCTTTATGACCCAATACCAGGAGGCTACGATCCACTACCAGATGATGTTTACGGGCCAGAAGTTGATAGCTACGGACCATTGGGGGGTGATTATGGACCACCAGGAGGTGGTTATGGACCAGGTGGCGATTATGGGCCTGTCGACGATTATGCTGGGTATACAGCTCCCCCTGTGATTTACCCTTCCGGCATCTCGCCAGATTGTCCGTTTGCACCCCTGTGGCTAGTTGTCTGGGAAAGGGTCCATATAAACAAGCACAAACTGAAGGTGGTGAAGGACTACAGAGACGATGTCACGATGCAGACGAACAAGGTGTCGCAGAAGGTTTTTGCGTGGTGCAGAAGTAAGACCGAAAATTACTTTGCGTCTATCGTACTCAATAATTGCAATTAATAGAATAGGCCTGTTTGAATATTCCGTTATTGGTAACTATTATCGAAAGACGAAGACAGAAATTTATACGTAGACTTCTTGCGTTAGTTGAGTGTGCGGCTTGTGCTTTTTTGGAATTTCTTTGTTTGCGAGTCTGTTTTTGTGCGTTTATTGTACTCTTTCTGCTGCATTTGTAAGAAATGAAGCAACTTCCATATTTGAACTAAATTATTTTATTATGTAGCTTAGTCCAAGTTTTGCTTTTATCAGTTCTCCAATAGACATTAACCGCATGAGAGGTTAATTTAACAATATACGTTATATTAAGTGCCTCAGATTCGGCCACTGGCTGACATTGTGCACTTCAAATATGCACGTACTTACTTAAAATGTAAAATGTAAATTTATAAAGTAAGTACTTTATAAATTTACATTTTACTTGCTTACTTACTTACTTACTTACTTACTTACTTATTCTAACTGCCAGTTGTTCGAGTAACAGTTTCATGCAGATTATCCTTAAAAATCAGCCGACTATTTCAGCGTTGTCGTGTGGTGGACATACACTCCAAATTTCCAACAAAGGAGATTATGTGTGGTCAAAATTTTACTTTTTTCTAATTGTTGTGAAATTGAGGGTTTCAGCATCCATATTCTGCAATTTTTTAACACAAAAACGCAATTTTGTGTAATTTTTTGGTAATTTTCGACAGCCAAACATTTAAGAAGCAGGGGCTTGCTCCAGCTGCCATGACGCCACCGAACTGTGTTCTTCTAATACCGACGCGTTTCAGACGTCGTAAACATTCACCAGTAGGCTACTACGGGGATTGTTATCCCGCTGACCGATAAGTGAACCAACCAGACATTGGGAGGAGAAAAACATTACTGCCAATGCGAAGTCGGCCGTGAACTGTGTAAGTTAATTTCAGTGCATAGCCCTCAATAATATTTAGCACTAAAACGCAATTATTACGTGGAATGAAGGAATTCGTGTATATTATAAAATATCAATTGTCATTATATTTGTGATTAATTGATTAACTATACACGCCATTGTAAGCAAAAGCATGTGTTGTGTGAACGTGTTGACAGCTGGTTACGGCAAGCGTGGCCCTGCGGGTAAACCTGGACTTCAAGGAATACCGGGAAAACCAGGAGATTGCGGACCACCCGGCATGCCTGGAATCATGGGCCTACAAGGTAAATTATCAATGCTTGTTGAGCTAGAGTATATTTAAGCAGTTAGTTTTCTGAGTCACACGAAACTTGGTTTTCATCCAACGCAAATTACGCAATGTAGGTCTACGCAACGCAACGAACGCTGCAGGTGACGCAACGATCGATTTTATCGTTGGCGTTTTTAGCATTGCGTTAGCGATTCGTTGCGTTTGCTGCGTACCGTACTTATAGTGTCCTGATTGCCTTCTCTGCTCGTTTGTTACGTACTTTCTTGCGTTTTCTGCGTACTGTACGTTGCGTGCGTTGCGTTGGATGGAAACTCCGTTTAAGTCATAACAAACACTGTTGTGAAACTGTAGGCTTACATGCATGTACAGTATAATGAGGTACACGCTGTATACAATTCCGCTATTATTTAGAACTGTCGAATTAACGCCTTAGCGCAATACAGAATTAACGCGCGTTAAGAAATAACGCGAATAGGCCTACGTTGATTCACTAAATTATAAATGAAGAGTTAAAATATTCCATTACACTGTGGTTATTTGACTATCGAATAATAATTATTCAAGTAATTCAACAATGTTTTGTTGCTATTTCATAACTACTGTTACGGTCCCGTGGTCCTTAAGTTCGACGGTCGTCATTCCAGTCACCCTTTCCACGTAGTCTACCTACAGCATTAGCAGTAGCCTATTATGGCGCGTTAACATAACGCAGGCGTGAAAATTAACGTATCGACGGCATTATTATTATTATTATTATGCAAAAAACTTACCACTTTACAACTGTGTGTAAAGACGATGTGATGATATCAGTCCTTACACACAGGTTTAAACTGGTAAGTTTTTCACATATATATATTTGCTGTTCTATTGTTAAAAGTCGGGGAATAAGCCTAACGCATGTAAAAAGCGATATAGCAGGATCCGTATCTTTACCATTTACCTTTTTAAGGCAGAGCAGTACACCTCCGGTCGGATACAGAACTGCTGCTTCTACTGCTGCTGCTCCTACTACGCTGCTGCTAGTTATAGCTGAAAATCAGGGTTGGCCGTGGTAGACTTAGACTGACGTCATCTAATTGTCTTAAATTTCGTTGCCATGGCAACGAGGGTCCGTCGGGTGAAAATGCGATTGGCGGCATTCGATGGCCTATCCCCGAAAACCACTTTATAGGTGCAAAAATCTCGTCACAATCGTCATAATAGGCGCAAAAAAGTCTTGCAAAAAATCTCTTATGCAAGCCGCGTTATAGCCAATTTTGTCCCAACTTTCGTTGCCATGGCATCGGAAGTCGGTCGGGGGAAAATGCGATTGGCGGCATTCGATGGCCCATCTTCGTAAACTGTTTCCTATAGGCGCAAAAATCTCGCCGAAATCTCTTACACAAGCCGAGCTATAGACAATTCTGTCCCAAATTTTGTTGCCATAGCAACGATGGTCGGTCGGGGGAAAATGAGATTAGCAGCATTCGGTGGCCCATCCGCGAAAACACTCCTATAAACGCAAAAATCTTGAGAAAATCTCTTACGCAAGCCGAGTTATAGCCAAGTTTGTCCCAAATCTCATTTCTATGGCAACGGGGCTCAATCGGGCTTAAATATAAATGTCACAATTAATTATGCCGACCTCGAAAACCATACCATAGAACTAAAAATTACGATTCTATCTTGCACACAACAGAAGTTATGACAGTTTAAATTTAAAAAAAAATTTCCCATAAGCGCCATTGTAATTTTTTTGGAATTTTTCGCACAAGTAAGTCAAAAATTAAATTTTTATTTTGTAACATTAAAAAAACACTTCCTTGCGCAGAACCGCGTCATTTGACATATTAAGCGTAAAAATCGGTCTAACGGACTCGCCTGTAGGCGAGTTCAAGGACCAAAAAAGTGTAGTAAATTTCGAACAGAAGGGGTGTAGGCCTATATTTTACCTATATGGGGAGCAAAAACCGGTTAAAACCCCTCGGCGGATTGAGCCCAATTTTTTGGTGGTAGGCGTCCACGACGTAATCACGCCATTTAAAGTTGGTGACGATCGGTTTAGGGGTTTTTGGTTGGCTAAGGGTCAAAGTTTGCCTTTTTCCATAGACTATCGTGTGAGGTGTGATTAAGTATGTTGGCTTGTAAGATGCTCTGACGATAACACTTAAACTATGTTGTCGTTAACAAAGCATGGGTTTTGACTCATTTAGCCACTTACTCTGCTTAGAAAACAAGAAATTTGAGCTAATGCTCACGAGAGGCGCAAAAGTCTATAGCAGTTATTGTTTGCAAACTGTCAGTCTATCTCCAGCCATTTCGTCGCAGTTCATTCTTGGAGTGTTCGCTGCAGCCGAAGATCGCAAAAATCAATAAAAATTTCTTATTTTGCAAGTTTAGGGTCATTCAAAGTCATCGATGTTGATACGACTGAAAAGCTCGCCACTAGTGCTTGTTGTGATAGGCAGCATGCCCATGCCTATCTGCAACCGTTTTCACGAAATACTGGCCAACAACGGTAAAATAATGACATTTACGATGGTACCGCTCTTTGATGCCCTTGTTCGCAGGTTTTCTTAAACTTAGAAAATCGATAGTTGGGCCGTCGAAATCTTTGTTTAATGTTGAAAATTTCATACGCAGCTTTTCCATGTCTATCTCAATTGATTTTGGCGCAATTCGCTCTTAAAATGTGTCTCGCTGCCCGAAATCGCCAAAAAATACATAAATTCCCTATTTTAGCGTTCAAGGTCATTCAAGGTCATTACATTTGGTGGCAATCGAAAACCAGTGTACGATTTTTTGTTAGTGATTAATAGTAAACTAAGCCCTATCTCGCACAGTTATTGAGATACAGCTATTTATTGACTAAAAATCGCAAATTTCTCCCACCCCTTTCTCATTTAGCGCCTTCGTTCTGGGTAACCGCTTTCGAATTTATGAAAAAACTTTACGGTTTTTAAAACGAGAGCGTTTCAGATAGCCGATGGTAAAGATTTGGTGATCCTAGCTTGCACCGTTTTTGACTGATCCACCCGTGTGACGGACGGACGGACAGACGGACAGAATTGCGATGGCTAAGACGCGCTGAAAGCAGTTACTTTGTAGCTGCTTTCGCGCCTAATGATTATTTCTTGTCAAATGTCAAATGCTTGGCATTTCATTTACTTTTTGATGCGTTCCTACACTTCTTAGTGACATGACTTTAGTCGAAAATGTAACAATTGAAATTTTCTTACTCGTTAAATTTGCATCAATTAATCGCGTGACTAGTGATATTTGCGGTTGCTGTTGTTTTAGTACAGTCATAGCAGTTGTCGTTGTTGTACGTTTAGTTACTGATGTAGTCATCATGAAACTTGTTGCAGTAGCCAGTTTATCACAGGCTGAACGGTAGTTCAAGCCCTGTGTTAACGGCGACTTCTCTTTCTTATGGGAAAGCCAAAAATTCGACCCCCCCCACAGAATCAAAACCCCTGATCTGATTGAGATAAAAT
>Ga0056128_1002547_pt1 | contig 21696 bp, 13 predicted proteins | sample WorMetLIZISLAND2_FD_71113 | JGI IMG/M metagenome (GOLD analysis project Ga0056128, IMG submission 71113) | Marine gutless worms symbiont microbial communities from Max Planck institute for Marine Microbiology, Germany - Olavius geniculatus... ... | reverse complement strand
AAGATTAAACTGGACCTCTACACCTCCCTCATTGTCTCTACAGCCATATACGCCAGCGAGACTTGGAAGAGTACAGCTAGAATGTCAGCAGCTGAATGTCTTTCACCAGCGCAACTTACGAAAGATTCTAGGCATTATATGGAAGGACCACGTGACTAACATGGAGGTGCTAAGCCGGACTGGGCAGCGAAGATTACAGGACAGAGCAGAGAGAGAAGATTACAGAGCAGAGAGAGAACTTCGGATGGCAGGCCATATCATCAGGATGCCACCTGGACAACCAGCCAATCATGCCATGTCATGGACCCCTCGTGGCAGTGGCAGACAATGAGGTCGTCCAACAAGACTTGGCGGTCTACAATAAAGAAGACCTGGTGGACCAAGGAGTCGATTGGAACAGCGTCCGGGCTGTGGCTACAAACAGAAGCAGATGGCGAACTCAGATGGCATACGGTCTTTCATTACCCCGTCAAGGACCAGAGGATCTAAAGTAACCAGCATGATATTTGTGGCTTAGAAATATTCGTTTACAGTGTTTCACTCTTTCATTTACTTATTTATCATAAAGCAGAATTAAGCCTATGTCATGTCAGTCTTTTTTCGTCAGTGACCTAGTTGCAATGAAGATAAAGTTAAATAATCCATAGAATTTTTTTCATTGTCATGTGTTTCACCATACATCACAGAAAACATCTCAACGAGGTGTTGAAGCTCCCAAGACACCCAAGATTCTCGGGAGCTTCAAGGTCTCGGCCAGCGTCTTGGAAGCTGCAACGTCTTGTCTCGGTCTTGGCTCAGAAAATCTCGTGCACATCCCTGGCTCAACAAACATGCTAAAAAGAGTGCACTGTACCAAACTGGTGCTTACCCCTTCCTTCTCATTCTCCATAAGTACTTTCTTTAATGCTACGAGCTTCTTTGTCTTCTTACAGCGTGCCTTAAACACTTCGCTGCCAACAAAACAATACACATGAATGTCACATATGTTGCAATGTCTTTTGTTCTGTACTGCACAGTGATTTGACTATCATTTAGTGTAACAGCGATTGAGATATACCCAGGGCTTGAAGTGAGAAAAAATAAGTGCCAGTATGGTAGCTTTGCCTTCCTTTCCTTCCTGCCCTCAAGCTAGTGCTATTTTGGCCAAGATCGATGCAAATATCAGCGCCACATCATCCACATGTTACACACAAGCTGTTAAATTTAAGTCATACATTCCTGTAGCACTAACTGCCGAATCGGCTGAATCGGCACCGATGGAGCATACTAATTATTGTATACTAATTAATGTATATTGTCAAAACGGTGTTAAAACGATGCGAGATAGAACCATAGTCGCTACAGAAGTCGAATAGGAAACCATACCATGAGGTTACTGTGTAATGTATAACAGTATGCTCCATCGGCGCCGATTCAACCGATTCCGCAATTAGTGCTACCCATACATTCTACAAAAAACTTTCGCTTGAGCTATGCTCTAATATAATACTAAATAAGCCTGATTTAAATACGTTATAGCATCGTGGCATGGTTCATAGACCTTCTATATATATCTACCACTAAGATTATTGATACTGGAATCGGTATAGGCTACTTGATTACTTGACAGTACTCGAGCGCCGATTGCTACAGTATCTTGACGGCACCGTAGCCACTTCGCATTCATAATCTTCACTCGTCCCCTAAAACGAACGTTGAGATGCTCAATGTTAATGTTGTTATTTACCCAAATGTTCCTTGGCCAATTTTCGCCAACTTCTCGTAGGTCACTGTTGCATCACGACAGTATGGAAAATCAAAGTCCTCCAGTTTGCTCATTTTATGAGCATGCTTCAAGGAATCGTCTGCCGAAGTACCAGTGGCCATGTGTCTAATATTTTATAGTTTTTCGACTTATAGTAGCACACTGCGAAGTCACAAAAAAAATTAAAAATGACAAAAAACAGTCATTAAGTCAACAACAAAACATATCGAAGAATATTTAATAAACAACAATAACAACAATTTACGTGCCACTATGAAGATGGGCAAAATGCTAGTTTTGAACTAAATATTCATCGATACGAAAATTATGCCAAGTTAATGCTATTTTAAGCATAACTTTCAAATTTAACATTTTATTGTTAAATTTGCAAAATAATACCAAATATGGCATATTACCAAACTAACATTTTAAAGCGTTTTTTTTATAAAAAATAATGTCGAATATTGAGTTGATTGAGGACGCGTAAGGCCACTCGTTTAACAGTGCTACATTTTTTAACTATCGGACAAAAAATATAATATTTTACTTAAAAACTCAATAAAATATGAATGATGAAACGAACCAAAGTTCAACGCCAGATTCGTTTTCCACTTCTTACTCATTCAGCAAAATTATTTTTTTCTTGCTTACTTACTTTTCTTATATACTTTGGCATCATCGATGACGTCACGCAAAACAGTTTCTTGACTAAAATTGTTGCTTTTTCGTTTGTGAAACAAGATATATATTATTCCGTTTCTAGACTAGTGTCGACTATTTAATATGGGGAAAAAAGACAGCGGCGGTGACGGAAGTGAGTTGTTCTATTTACTCCGTACTTGCGCTCTTCAATTTACATACCGTACACGCAGCGGTTCATAAAGTTTACATGTTAAAAATGTTTATAACTTTATGCACAGATGCGCACACGGTTATTTTCGACGTATAGTGTATAAATAAGTGAGTAAGTAAAAAACGATGTGTGTTCAAAGTGACACGAGTGCATAATGTCAACTTTCAACTTTCTGATCGTACATCAGTCACCAATGACAACAAGAAATCTGAGCTAATGCTCACGACACGCGCGATAGCCTATAGCAGTTCCTGTTCGCAAACTGTCAGTCTATCTCCAGCCATTTCGTCGCAGTTCATTCTTGGAGTGTGCGCTGCAGCCAAAGATCGCGAAAATCAATAAAAAAACTCCTTATTTTGGTAGTTCACGGTCTTTCAAAGTCATGGATGTTGACACGACTGAAAAGCTCGTCTGTAGTGCCTATTGTGATAGGCAGCATGCCCATGCCTATTTGCAACCGTTTTCACGAAAGACTGACCAACAACGGTAAAATAACGACTTTTACAGGGGGTTCCGCTATTTGATGCCCTCGATGAACCTAGAAAGTCGAGACTTGGACCATCATCGAAATCAACGTTCAATGTTGAAAATTTCATTCGATTTTTCCATGTCTATATCAATTGCTTTCGGCGCAATTCGCTCTTGAAACATTGTCTCGCAGACCGAAATCGCCAAAAATGCATAAAAACCGATAATTTGGCGTCCAAGGTCATTCAAGGTCATTGAATTCGGTGGCAATCGAGAGCCAGTGTACTACTTTCTATTAGTGATTAATAGTAACTTAGGCTCTATCTTGCACCGTTACTGAGATACATCGACTTATTGGCGGAAAATCGCAAATTTTTTCCACCCCCTCTCATTTAGCGCCCTTGTTCGGGGTGACCCTCTTTGAATTTATGGAAAAGCTTCACGGTTCCTGAAACTAGAGTCTTCCAGGCAGCCGACGGTAAAGATTTGGTGATCCTATCTCGCACCGTTTTTGACTGATCCACCCGTGTGACGGACAGACAGAATTGCGAATTTGTGATGGTGACGATTTGTTAATACAAATAGCCTGTTAATAGCCTGGATTATTTTTGTATCGTTTCATTGAATTTGAATCGTTTTTATTGTGCAACAGCGCTTTGTCGGTTTTTATTAAACTTTTGATGACTGAATGAATGAATGAATGAATTGGCAATGCCCATGCACGCCAGCGAGCAATTGGACCTGCATGCCGTTCAGCACGCATTAATACCATCACTCCAGCCACACACGCAGTTATACTATCATAGCTGATTTTTTGAACATGGATGCCAGTAAAATAACGTGAACGTACATGTTTTCGATCCTCTCTGGAAAAAAAACGAAGTCCTGTTTTACTGCACGCTGGTTGTGTATACTTTATATGGAGCGCAGATGCTAAAGTTCTGGCAGATGCGTTGGCGGCTTTTGAGGCGAAGTGGAACGCGCCACCGACGGTAAGGTGCTGCTACTTGCGTGTTTCGTTCAGCAGGTAATATTTAGTAGCCTAGTTTGCAGTTTTAAAATTTCGTTAACATTGACAAAATAACGTGTTCTTTTAGGCCTCTTGCTGTCCAGCCAATACTGTTGGTGTTAGCTCACGACTGCTATAAGCGACACTTGTTGTCAAACAACGTGTCCGATCCGACTCAGTCTGCATGCAACGGAGGCTGCATGGGGTGTCTGTCTATCTGTCCGAAGCTCGGCTGCTGTTTACTGCAGTCGCGAGCCACTTCACCTATCGGCTTGTTTTTGGTTTAATTGCTTAATAATATGTTAGATGAACTCAATAATTTGTCTGATCACAACTTTTATTTACGATTTTCGTTGTTTCGGCAACCACGGCTAGCGGCGAACAGGCAGTTTGATCATCGTACACACATGTAATACCCCGTTCACACGATGAAACAAACATGAAGCAAACGTATTCAATATACACGTGCACGACGTGTGCTCTAAGTTTGCTTTATGTTTGCTTGGTTTTTGCTTCATGTATGCTTCGTGTTTTTGCTTGATGTTTGCTTCATCGTGTAAACGGGGTATAAATAACCATTAGCGATGGTGTTCGGTGCATAGAACACGGCATCGATAAACGACTTTGATCGCATCAAGACGCTGGGCATGGGCTCGTTTGGAAGAGTGATGCTCGTCCAGCATAAACAGACCAAGAATTTCCACGCTATGAAGATACTCGACAGAATCAGGGTAATTAATGCTGCTGATGCTGCTATCTTTGCGTTGGGGCCGTGGTCTATAGTGGTCAATACGTTGTGCTCGCTCCAGTCCAATCATTGTATAGTTTCCCTATGCCATGCCTGGTTATTACTTGGATGGTGACTATCTAAATTAGAGAGGTAGAGTCGTCTTCATCTAGGCGTATACACTGTAATAACCAACCAGCCAGGTGAATTCGCCTTTCCATCTGTCCGGCTTGGCGGGGTGCATTGACCTGTGTCGGATCGCATGCAGGTAAGGTAACACTGTCTGATCGCATACGGCAGTTGACACTTCGTATAGCTATCGTATATAGGTTTTGTATGAAGTACCATACACATCTTTAAGCCGCATTCAGCTCGCACTGGTACTATTTTCGCAATTTTAGGCTGCAGTCGGGTGTCAAAAAGCAAACGACGGCGTAGTCTGTGCGATCTGAGCGTTGCAGCACTGTTTGTAGTGGTATAAGCTCGTACTGCGTACTCGCTTACCCACTCCAGTAGTGCTGTAACTGGTACTTAACCGTATACTATTGTTAGTTGAATTGTTGTGACAGGTGATGAAGTCGAAGCAGGTAGAACACACTCTGCTTGAGAAGAAAATACTTCAGTGCATTCGTCTTGAGTTTCTCGTCTGTCTCGACTACTCGTTCAAGGTCCTTCACTTCATCATCATTATCATCATTATCAGCAGCAGCAGCAACTATAGCGTCTTTATTGTGATATGATGTAATAGAATGCCGTTTACAGCAATGAATTTATACTGTGTAGCGCATGCGTTGGCTCAGAAAATCACCGAGACCACAAAATCAATGAAACTGTTATACGTATTTAACATTAATGATATTCATTTTAATATTGTACTTCGACAAACTGAAATGACGCATCAACAGCAAGTGAGCTACTCTGGGTCGCGCGTTATTAAACGTGCTGTTGGCGAGTGGCGTCAAAGTCTACCGCTTGCGTTCATGCTATAGAGGAGGACATTTTGAACACATATGCTGTAATAAAAACAAGAAATCTGAGCTAATGCTCACGAGATGAGCGAGAGCTTATAGCAGTTTCTGTTCGCAGGTTGTCTTGGTTTATCTCTATCCATTTTGGCACAATTCTATCTTCTGCAGTCTAAAATTGCAAAAAAATCACTCCTCCTTCAAAATTTTTATTTTTAGGGTTCAAGATCATTTAAGGTCATCAATGTTGACACCATCAAAAAGCACGTCACTAGTGCTTGCTATGATGAGCAACCTGAGGTGGGCCAAACAACAGTTATTCACGTCAAGTCTCTTCGTGATGTTGCATGCCAGAAATTATCAAAATCGGTCAATGTTTCACGGAGTTATTCACAAAAAGTGAAAGTGGCCCCGTTTTTTGAGGCACAGTGAACTGTTACACTACTATCTGTACCAGTAGTAGTAGGCTACCGGTAGTAGTATTAGTAGCGGTGGTGGCATCGTTGTCTGTTGTCTCATGTAGGACAACGCTAATCTGTTCATGGTACTCGAGTTTGTCAGTGGCGGCGAAATGTTCACTCATCTCAGAAACTCAAACAAATTCAGGTTTCTTCTCTCAGTCACGTTTTCTACACAGACACTTAATTAGTGGTCACAGTAGTTAACATTTGGCCATTGCACGTTGTTTGTAACGTTCATAGACTAGACTGGCATAGTTTACGATGGTTAGTCAAAATATACGACTATGTAATTCATATTTTGACATTCTTCAGCACAGTATCCTGCAACTGAAATTGTCTAAACCTCCGATTTCGTTGTAGAAATATTGTTGACATGATCTTGGTCTTTCAGCCAACAGTTTGCCACGCAGTTTGCGAGGGGCGTTTATTATAGGCCTAGCCTGCTATAGATCAAATGTCTTGTCTCTGTCTGTCTGTCTATTTGTCTGTCTGGGGTCTGTCTGTGTAGCGAGGCTGACACACGTTTCTACGGCTCTCAGGTCGTCCTAGCGTTCGAGTATCTACATCATCTGGCGATCTTGTATCGCGACCTCAAACCTGAAAATCTTCTCATTGACAGCAAGGGCTACGTCAAGGTCTACAGCCGTTCACGTTATTTAGCCCACCACACCTAATCACTGCTACCGCTTTACCTTGCAAAATACAGCACTGTGTATTACCATCAGTACTATACCGCACCTACAGTTCGAATCCTGTTTGACATGTGGCGCTGCAGTTGCTGTCTACTTATTTAGTTACTTGCTTACTTATTTACTTATTCATGCCAAAGCGAACGAAAATTACAGAAAATATATGCAATTTAGCACTGTTATCCCGGCCGCAGTTGCAAGTTACGCTGTTTAAACGACTGCTATGGACAGCCTGTTGGAACTCAGCAACGTCTTATCTAACGGTTTTGTCGCCAACACCATTTCCCTATCCCTCTAAATAACATTTTCTCAGTGATTACGCTTAGTGCCAAATTACTTTGGCCATTGTTATGCAGTTGACTTAATTTAATAGGCCATATTACAGGTCTTGCCCGTCTGTCCGTTCGTCTTTTTGTTCAATACGGGCTGCTAACTCAAAAACAAAATGGCGTGAAACCAAAATTTCTGTGAACGTTTTCCATTGCTGCAGTAGCTGACGTGCCAGTTTTCAGCTCAAAAGTCCGGGTTATATTAGACGTCTGCCAGAAAGTAAAAGCTTCCAGGAAATGACGCGTATGTCACGTAATTCTTTACTTACTGCTGGCGGCCTCGCTCACTGCAGTTGGTTAGTACGGACGGCCGCATACAGTCGTCACACGGCGTGGCGATATCAGTTCTCTGCTGTTCGTTGCAGGTGACTGACTTTGGGTTTGCAAAGCGCGTCCAAGGACGTACGTGGACTTTGTGCGGGACTCCGGAATACATTGCACCGGAGATTATACTCAGCAAGGTAACTGCTACACCTACTACTACTTCACGTGTAGTTGTTGTTTAGGGATAAAACAAGGTGGTGGACTGGTAGTCGTTTGATGTGCTCATGTATAAAATGGCAGCAGATAGGCCTACTACAATTACTATTACTACTACCACCGCTACTAATACTACTACTACTACTACTACTATTGCTACTATGTCGTTGTGTAGGGCTACAACAAGGCGGTGGACTGGTGGTCGTTCGGTGTGCTCATGTATGAAATGGCTGCTGGTTATCCGCCGTTCTACGCTGATGCGCCAATACAGATCTATGAACTCATTGTCACCTGCCAGGTCAGTTTAATGCCACTACTATTTAACTCCTACGACAGTTTATTGTATAAGTCTAACGTGATAGTGTGTAGCAGTAGCGTTGTCCTCCGTGTAAAATGTTACTGCTATATGGGCGTCTGGTTACCCCAGTCAGTTCATCGTTAAGAAAGTGTAAAGTTCGTTCCAAGTTATAAGGCCCACAGGTCGGCGCTGATCTCGTGTTTTCTTAGCCCTCAACCAGACACCGGTTTACACTGCGAAACCACAGATATGAGGCCGGTGCTTTCGCTAGTACTCATTGCACCTACCCACGGGGAGACGGCCAGGCTGAGTTCACCAGGATGGCTGGTTTATGTACCGAGAATCCGAGATGGTAACCCGTCTGCCGACGATCCTCCATCCAAGTACTAACCGAGCCCGGTGTCGATTAACTTCGTTGATCGTACACAACGTGTTTGCCACTGTGCTAAGCTCTCGCCATGCAGTTAACTAGTCAATCTTTTACTGGTAGCATTCGATGTACACGTGAGAAAGGAAATGCTAGTGATAGGCGGGGATAGAGGCACAAAATTCTCGAATCAATGGTCATTGATGAGATACAAGGGCGCCTATCTTCCTTTTGACACACAACACCCCGCCCCTCCTCTTCTGCGTCAAACCCCTTTCGCTTTAAACTTAGTCAGGTGCTGCATTCATTCTGAATCGCAGCTAGATTACTGCATCCGTATATACTCATGGGCGCCGCTCTCTCTTCCAATCTGGTGAGCGTTGTAGGCCTAAAGCCTCCCCAGCAGGGTGTGGAGCGAAGCCCCGGCCGAAAATGAATTTGGTGCGATTTATTTTCACAAAATACTTCTGTTGGAATCATGACTGCCGTCCCTCCGCGCTGAAGTTTAAAAAAAAATTGAAAAATTTTAATACGCTACGAGCGTAGTCGTCGATGGACGTGGTCGCCTCTGGTGGGATCAAGTGCTGTAGCCTGCTCACGGACCATTAGGCGCTGCGTACATGCAGCACATTGTCTGGTGTGTGTTGGCAGCTGAAGTTTCCTCAGCACTTCAGCAACGAGCTGAAAGACGTCGTGAAAAACCTGCTGCAAGTCGACATGACGAACCGCTGCGGCAACATGAAGAACGGTGTCGACGACGTCAAGAACTGCAAGTTCTTTGCACAGACCAACTGGGCGGCCACCTCCGCTCAAACGGTACAGTAACTAGTCGAACTACGTGTATTTGTAGTAGTAGTAGTAGTAGCAGCAGTAGTATTAGTATTGTAGTCTGTATGTTGTAGTGGCCGGTGTCACATTAAATAGTCTCCCCGTGAAATATCCGCCGGGGGGAGACATGATCATGGTATTAAATTTTCTCCCCTTTTATTAAAATCTCGCTGGCCCCATGAAAAAGTCTCTCCCTTTATTATAAATCCGCTCCAGTCGGTGTGATAAAATCGCCCACATGTAAGAAGTCTCTCCCTTGCAGAACAACGACATACAGAGAGGGCCATAAAAAACCCGTCCCCTACATGTCAGCTAATTATGTCTTTCAAGAGTAATGTACATTTAAAGTGAATAACGCACGTTGAAGTATAATCAATTCTGAGTAACTTGTGCAAATTTCGTGCAAATATGTTCAATAATTTGTAATGGGATATAAAATAAATGAAAGCAATCCAACTCTACAGGAAACACAATGGGGAAAACAGTGTAACGTCAACGGTCGAGTTTCTGCAGCAGAACGTACCCTCACTTCATCGAGCCTTCTGTCTGGCCGCCGAACAGTCCGGACCCCGTCGATTATGCTGTCTGGGGTGCTGTGCAGCAAGATGTGTACAGAGTTCCGATTGTGGGTTTGGAGGATCTCAAAGACAGAGTGTGTACCTGCTGGGCCAGTCTAGATCAACAACTGATCAACAAAGCCATTGACCAGTGGCGATCGAGATTGAAAACTGTAGTTAAAGTTCACGGAGGGCACATTGGACAGTATTGTTTACTTGACTGTCTTGTTGTTGTATGAAGTTTTCGCTGTTTTACTTAGACATATATGCAAGCACGTATTTCCATTTGTGTTTCACCATTGTGATATAATACAGTTGGAGTGCTTTGATTCTATCTTATTATTTGTTAATAATATTTTAACTTACTCATTAGGTTTTGACGTCAATATGTGCAGAACACACCAGCAATTTATATGGTGTATCATTTTGTCCATATAAACAAATGCAGTATAGCATTTGAAACAGAATAATATAGGGGACGGTTTTTGTGGCCCACTCTGTACAATCGCGCCAGCAGGCAAACAACGGCGGTGTGTTACAAATAAATGGAAGTCCTGTAATCGAAGTGAAGCTTGAAGTACTTCACTGGCAACGGCTACGCGTCATCACACATCCACAATGCAGTGAAAGCACCGACCATCGACGTCACGAGTACGCCGTTTAAACCACCCACAGCAACACGACGTGGATACCGACGCTTAACTTGGTTACAAGCGACAGAGAACTTGTGCGGTCTGTATTGCTCAATAACCGCTGCGTGGACGCAATAAACACTCTTACTAAACAGCGCCATAGGAATGTGACGAAGCGGTAACGAATGCGAATACTTATTCAGCCTCAAGAAAATTTTTCAGTAGGCTAGCAGTATTGCTGGCAGCGTTTGAATAAGGCAAACATCTGAAGTAGGCTAGGTGTTGAGTGTTCAGTCAGTAAAAATCAGTATTTAAGGCAAAGATCGAAGGGAAAACTGCGGGTGTCAATCCTGCAGAGCACTTTTCAGACCAACGCGAAGGACTGCGGCGTTCTTGCAGCTGCATTTACGCCACCCACGAAGCGTGTCGCAGGTAACGGTGTCGCTGGACTCTAGGCGCCGTTTGATGTCGCAGCAGTGCGGCCTCATTTGAAAGTTGGAACTGTGCCCGGAAAACGGAATGTTGTAATTAGTTCGTGTTTTCGGCTTAGGTTCATTCTAATAAAACGATCTGACAACAGAAAACTAGGCTATGCTATTAGTAGGCCTAAACCTCGGAGGGGAGACATTGTAGCGGGGGAAATGATTCTTAAGGGCAGGCCTACATTTACTCATTACTAGCTGACCATTGTCATAATAGTAGCGGAACATTGTAATGAGGGTGCGAATTATTACCGGTAAAGTGCGCCATAAGAACTTTGCCTGCCACTAGGCCTACTAACGTTTTAGGAGTGGCGACATTATCACAGGGGAGAGGATTTTTCACGGTGAAAAAAGCCTGACTTACCTCAGATGTCACAAATAACGTTTTCAAGAGGGGAGACATTTTAACGGGGGGAGGATTTTTAATGCGGTACCTGCCTAAAACTAGTAGTAACCATGGTTGTAGCAGTAATAGTTGTGGTAGCCATAACAGTGTAGTAGTAACGTGACGAGTACTGTGTGTAGTAGTAGTAGCAGAAGTAGTACTTAGTTATTGTCATAGTATCAGCAATGTAGTAGTAACTTCATGAGTCTCAGGCGTTGGCTGTGTATTGTTGTAGTACCCATCAGTGGCAGTGTAGTAGTAACGTGTGTACTAGTAGTCCGGCGGTGTCTGCTTGTTGTAGTTACCAGCCCCGTTCAAGCCCAAGCTGAAGTCGGCCGGTGACACGAGTAACTTTGACCCCTATGATGAGGAACCTCTCAATTCCTCACCAACGGAACTCTTTCCGCGCGAGTTCGCCGAATTCTAAAGCACGCGGGTCCAGAGCAAACTGTTACTTTAGGCCTGTTCGTTAGAAAGCTGCAAGGGTCTGTTGACAGTTATATTATTGTTATTCATAAAGACATTATAGCTGCTAGTTACTGTTATTCCGTTTTAGCGTGGCCGTTCTAATAGCTGCATAACGCGTCTCGTCTGTCCGTTTGTTGGTCCCGCATGGCTTTGGTCCTTGCTCGAAAACAAAAAAAATGTAGAAACATTGTTGTAAGCGTTCTGCAGAGCAAGAGTAACCGTCATGTCAGTTTTTGTAGTTTAGTAGGTCAACCGTCAAGGTTATTCCGCAGTGCAGTCGGTGAGTGCATAGGCGGACGGCCGCATCTGCGTCGGCACTGGGTTGACGTCTTCGCTAGTTATTATGATTACTACCGTTTAATTTATAATAGAAACTATACGTGTCCGACAACGGTTTAGTTTTGAGCCCTTGGCCAGTTTCAGTAGGAGTCTCCTACGTTCAGCTTGTGTCTGGTAGCCTTGTGTGAGGTTCTGTGGTTAACATTGGATGTAGTGTTTTGTCCTTTTAAGTGGACTGCGTTATGTAAAACATTTGCATTATTTAGATAATATATGATATGATTTATCGCAGTTGCGTGTTTGTCCTACTAAGCCTAAAAACTGTGTTTTCGGTTTTCGTTCGTTCGTCCGTAGAAAAAAAACCTGCGTTTCTAAAATTTTTATTGGATTTTCAAAAATATTAGTGCAGTTTTTAGTATGCTATCGAAGTTTTACTGAGAAACACCGTTGCAGTAACTATTTTTAAGGTGCCGTGAGTACTATTTATTGTGTCAGTTTGTTTTTTATGAGTTGTTGGGTAACACTACATGACGCGTCATGATAAAAAATAAACAATAAAAAATTGGTCGCCTCCTCGTCCCTGGTTATTTGCCGGCTGCAACCAGATGCACAGCACAGGCTTTTAGGGCCTAGCACATTAGATGCACGACTGACTATTCTTGGCCGATCTTGAGCTAAGTTTCTCGGTAGTCGATAACTTAGCAATCTCGTTGATATCTTAAGAAATGTACAAAACGACAGAACTGAACCGAACCGAACGCAATTGAGCGCACTCGCTGTGGTGGACAGACTCAGACTGGACATTTCCGCAAACTGAGCTGAACTGAACAAGGCGCCGGTCCAAAATAGGATACCCTGATTTAAGCAATATGACGTACCTTAGCAGACTTGTAATAAATCTTTACATTTTTTGTTTTAAACTATTCTATGGTTGCCTGGCTGGGTCAGTGGCTGCGTCACGCAGGAGGCAGTGGCCACTGTCCTCTGTGGCTAAATTTTAGCCTGTTGGAAAAAAAATTTGGTCGGAAAGTTTTGTTTCAGAAATAGGCCTACAGAATTTTGGAGTGGAAATTTTTCTAGGGGAAATTTGGGACCAAAATTAATTTAGACACACTCGTAGCTTAGCTCCTCTGTTAGATGGAAATTTGCAGCTGTTTCTCGAGTCTCGAAAATTACAATAAACTTCCCGCCTCCCAACCTTTTAACCCATTATGCCGCTGGCGTCCACGACGGAACGTTTTCAAAATATAAATACTATTTAAATACAGTGTTGAAATCGTTGGCTCCTATTGACTATTGAAATACCCTTTTTGACTAGCCTACTGGCATTAGGAGGCCTATTTAAACACCAGGCCTAAGTTTAACTATGGTTCCAACATTGCCTACATGATTGCAGGCTTATATTACTCGGAGTCTTGGGCGCCGCACAGCTAGAACTAGAAGTATGTGCCAAGTTGTGTCTACTAGTTCCGTGGCTCTTAATTCTGTGGGTTTTCCATGTGGAGCTGTACACACCCTCCTAACCCTTTTAACCACATGACTAATTACAAGACGGACGGCATTCGTTGTGCGCGAATAGTGTGGTAAAATGGCAGTCAGTCGCCGTGCAGATCGCTTATGTAGCCGGCTAAAAATACCTGCCCATTAGTTGCTGACGTCACTTGCTATAACTGGCGACTGGCTAGAGTAACAATGAGACGCGCTGATGCGTGAGACAAGCAAGATACGCCCTCGACTCGTCCGTCGCCGCAGTCGCACACGCGCTGCCGACAGCCGCATCCCAAGGTAGGTGGCCTTCACAGTTTCACACGTGTACTGATGACATGCAGCTGTGTTGAATTCAAGTCATCCTTTCACTGTCTTATCTGGTCTTAATCGTAATCTATGTAATTTACAATTTCAGTCTCTTCGTGATAATGATATAGCACGTATATACGCATTACGAAATTTTTTCGCACGCATATTTTGGGGAATGAACACGCATGTACGTGTGTCGCCAACTTCGCGTCGAATCTGATCTCTAATTACACATGTTGTTAATTCATAGGCCTAATTACAGTTTGTAAATGTCGTTTTGTTCTTAACTCTAACACTCGAAATTTGAAGTGTCACGTTTTTAATATAAAACTTGCGTACAAAAGATCTGGAAACTTTCTGTTTTCCGCGTTATGCAAGAAAAAAAGATAGACTACTTTTGTGGTACTGTTTTTACTCTAATACTAAAAAAACAAGTCACGCACTTAACGGTATGCATGGTAAAAGTTGTGTGACAAAAATGCGCTTGGCACAGTTTTTGGTTACGAAACTGCACTTAGCGCAAACCAATAAACAAGTTTGTCTTAGAAGAATAAAAAATACGTTCAATTATTTTTGTTTTAAAAAAAACTTTGTCATCAATAAACCTAACATAATGTTTGAAACATTTTACAAAAAAACAATAATAAATCATGCCTTGTTGAACAAGTATTTAAAATAAACTCGTTTATTATGCTTATACTGCGTTGAAAGTTTTTTCTAAGTGAGATTAATAAAAATTATACTGTAAATACTTTTTTAAAATAATTATTTTAAAATTTCACTTACTATGATTTCTGCTCTACTAATGTTATTAATTTTATTTTTTACAAAAGTAAAGCATTACTTTCCATTTATAGTTTTTATATTCGTAGATTAAAGGTAAGTAAATTAATTTAAAATATCAATTTATTGACATGAGATAACATGTTTAATAACTTTTATTAGTCATTATTGTCGTCAGTGACGTTTACAGTAGAGCGATTAGGCCAATATGCCTATAATTAGGCTTACTAACAGGATGAACTACTTTGGTGCATTTTCGTGTTTACTTTTGTAGAGTTCTTGAAAATGTGAATAAAATTACCACGCAAAAAAAGCAGTAAACTCAGATTTTTCTGCTCAAATTTTACTGCATTCGTTGACGAAATTTACACCATAAATAATGCATTAGTCGTTTGATTCGTTTTTCTAACAAAACCCAAACACGTATAGGCCACTGTTTTGACATTGATTTAGCTTTTTAAAAAATTTAATGGATGTTAGGTTTTATCTCGTAAGCCATTAGTTATTGATAGTCAACTATTTCTTGATTGATTGATTGATTGAGATAACATCAACTGTATATAGACCAGATAACTCATGCAATCAGCAACATCAGCAGCAGAACTGATGAGCGATGATGCAGGATGCTGATCTACTGGCAGTAAGTATACTATGAAATGCGTTCACGTCTATACAATAATGATAAACTGATAAATTCTTAACTATTACTGAAAAGTGCTTATTATTATCTCCGCCAAAAGAGTCTTGTGATACCCGCCGTGACGGCGTTTATAGGCCTATACATTTTTTACTCATCGAAGATTTGATAAAACAACGCATGTATGCAGCTAAAAAAATAATAACAAATAAAAAATAAATAAAGTAATATACAGGGTGGTCCATAAAAACATATCTTCGCCAATTATTTACCGATTTTCATAATTTTTTTCACTGGCACACTCTATGAACAATTTGCAATAAGATGATTATCATATATTTCACCGCACCGTAAATGCGTCACTACACTATCTTGTGAAATATAATTGAAATATAAATGTGTAACAATAATGACAAAGAAACGTTTTTGGAAAATTAAAAAAACACTTTAGAGCAACATTGCGGTAAATGGTCTGTATAACACTAAACTGTACGTGTGAATCTAACACAGTCTACTGTCATACGTATCATTTACCGCAATGTTTGTCTGAAGTGTTTTTTTTCATTTACCTAAATGCTTGTTATTATCGTTAATTTTTGATGTTTATATTTTACAAGGTAATGTAAAGACGCATTTATGGCGTGGTGACATATAATAATCACATTATTGCAAATTGTCTGCAGAGTGTGCCAGTGAAAGAATTGTGAAAATCGGCCAATAATTGGCGAAGATATGGACAAAAGTAAAGTGCCACGTTTTATGGACCACGGTGTATAATACTAATAATAAACATTATTATTTTATCTGTTAGCTTGTTTGCTTGTTAGCAGAATTATACAAAAAAAGTTACATGCAGATTTGAGAAAAAATATTCAAGAAAGGTTAGACTCAGCCCAACTTAAAGGTGAATAGATTTTTGTGGTGATGCGAATCAACATCTAAATCCAGGATAAATCTGAAAATTTTTTACTATTGCCAGGTAGGGCAAAGCCAAATATCTGGCGAATACAACGAAAAAAAATTAACATAACGTAGTCGGGGGTTTGCGTTCTCAGAGTGCTCTTCTAGTTTACTAATTATAATTTCATTCCAAGTTGTCGCTATTTTGCTTACTATAACCGATAGAGCAAAAAAGTACCGGTAGGCTGAACTGTTTTTAAAATGGATGGGAAATTCATTCACTGACGTTGAAACATATCAATATACACTGCGTCTCAAAAGAACATTGGCTGATTTTGATAATTTTTACATGCAACATCACGATGAAACTTGACGTAAATGACTATATAGTTTAGCCTATCTGACTTTAATACTGTTGTTACTTTACCTTGTAAAATGAGAAGTCGTATGTTTAGTTTGTGTTTATGTTTAGTTTACAGCAATAAATTCATACTGAAGAGCATAATCTTTTCTGTCGAAAACTGGCAACTGTTTATCGGAATTCTGTAGAAGATTTGCAGTGTCCGTCGGATAATTGCAGCCTTCTGCCCACCAACTTTTTTTAAACCAACGACGCCGCTGGATAACAGAAAAGGCAAATAGGACAAAGGAGGAGGAGATAGAAGAGAGATTAAAAAAGAAAAAAAGGGGAGACTCCCGACTCAAAACCCCCAGACTCGTGTATAGTTACTTCTCTAGACGGAGAGAGTAGAAAAAAAGAACGCGATATGACTTGGAAATATCAATCGATTAGGCTACATACGAGCTGTAGATAGTTCGTATATAGTTCTCACTTGTAAATGTCATAGCTCATTACTTATTTGAGCATCATCTGATCGTGATTTTGACTTATTGTCCTCTAATTTAGTCTATTTTACAGTAGTTCGCGGGTTACAAGCGACCACAGGCGACATTTTCTGCATAGGCCTAAACATAATTATTAAGCCGTAGCCTATAGGGGCTTGGTGTTTTGTGTTCATGCGTGCGACGTGTGTTGACTGTCTACAAATGGTTTTTTATTTGACTAAAAAGCTAAAGAATAGGCCTATACACCGTGTCTGAAAAAATAGCCACAAAAATATAAAAGGGACCTTTTTAGACACGGTGTAAAAACGAATAGGCCTAGAAAGTGCATGGCTGTGTTCCCAGCGTTGTTGTTACAGATGTGGCAGGAGTTGGACAGCTTGTTGAGTGCGGAGGAGTTCGTCAAATCATTCTGTGACTGCAATGAGTCGGCTCAAGGCGCTGACGAGTTCAATGATGTTTCGTTTCCGTACAAGTTCGCAGCAGAAGCACGAGATCACAGGTGCTGGCCGTGTCAGCTGCAGAAAGAACAGCAAGCAAGCGACGTTTTCGACGCTCATCCTCCGTTTCAGTCCACTGCGGTCAGAATCATCTTTAGTAGCCTACTGCAAAATTCACATATTTATTGTTTATAGGCCTACACTATACTACATCAATATGCACAGTAGTACTTTTTGACAGGGGCGTCCACCCACCTCCCCCCTAAACACCAGGAGGCAACCCCAACTTGGATGCCCTCCCTCTTTCCCTCATATCCCCTGTATTCCCTTCATTCCCTTCCCGTTTTCTCTTCCTCTCTTATTGTTCCCTCTCGTTCCCTCTCTTTTCTCTCCCCTTCCTTTCCTTCTCTCCCTTCCCCTTCCCTTTGCTCTCTCTCTCCCGTTAGAAGCAGGACCCCTTGAATCCAGCTGTGAGGTCTGGGGGAGCGCTGTGAGCATTCCCAGTGGGGTCTGGGGCGAAGCCCCAACCGAAACCGAACTTGGTGGATTTTAACCTTTAAAACATGATATCTGGTAGCAACAAATTTAATTATTTTCCATACAATTATTAATTAACCAAATTCTTTGCAGTTTAAATAGCATAGGCAAACGTGGGTGGCAATGGCATGGCATCACAACTTAAAAGTAGTAGGCAAGGTTTTTGCTCGGGGGGGTTGACCTTTCCCTCCCTTTTCCATTTCCCCTACCTTTTCCTTTTCTTTTTCACTTCCTTGCTTTTTCTCTTCCTTTGCCTTTCCTCTTCTCTTCCTTTCCCTTAGTAGTAGGATCCCCTAAATCCAGCTAGAGAGTCGGCGGCCGGTCGTTTCATAACCGATCGATTCATCACAAAAACAGTTATGTACAGTTGTAATCATCTTAAATATATTGTGAACTCCTCCAGCGGGGTCTGGGGCGGAGCTCCAGCCGAGATCGAATTTAGTGCATTTTAGCCTTAAAATATGATATCTGGTGGTAACAATTTTAATTATTTTTCTTAGAATCAACTGACCAACTGTTAGTGCATGCAGCTGAATAGACAAACAAAAGCGGCGGAACAAATTAAAAGTGCAGGTACAAATAACCTGCGAGCGAAGCAAGCAGAAAATTTTTTGGAACTGTTGTAGGCAGAATTGTCACATTAACTTTAAGAATTTCGGGGGGAGATTTCAAGTTTCAACTCGCTCACCCGTCCCAACTTTAAATACGCCTTTGAAAGTAGGGGGCTACAAGTAATCTGCGAGCGAAGCGAACAGAAAAAAATGGAGCTGTTGTACACAAAATTGTCGTATTCTGTGCCATGCGTTTCTAGGCAATTTGCCAACGAAAAAAATATTTTCCTCAATTTTTGATTTTTTACTTTCCCGCAACTTTTTCCCGGATGCATTTGCCTCCACCTGACGGTGAAGTGGACGCCCCTGCTTTTTGATAAAATTCATGGTGACAACGACTGACACGAGACAATGTCACAAGCTGACCGGACATGACGTGTGATATGTGATTTGTTCATGTGCGTGTATAGGCCCTATGTGTCAACCGACAGAATAAACTACCAGACGTTGTTACTGGCGTGACGCGTTCAGCAAACGCTAACCACAGAGACGCAGCTAACGTCCACGCGAACCACGATCTTCGCTCATCAACCGATCAACCCGCTCGATCTTTGATCACATCTCACACCGAGGCGCCAGTGCTGCGATCTGAATCGTACCCAGTATTAGTTGCCGCAACTGCAGCCGTAGACTTCAACTCATCTCACAACGAACTGCTGGCTGCACGACCTGCTAACAACAACGTGCTCGCGGACTGCGGACGTGTCATGCTGCAGGCAAGAACTGATGACCGCAGGGAAACCACGGCTCTCGGATCCAGCGTGGACGTTCAACAGTCGCTCGGTTCAATCAACCGCGACAGTTACGCAGTGATGGGAATGAAAGGCGGTGACGTAGCACAGCTGACGCCGTGGATGGCATCGCCCTACACGCGTTGTCCGGTGGCTGCTGTTCACAACACTGCGGTAGACCCGCCAATGAAGCCAGAGGCGCGAGACAGTGGATACAGAGGCTGGCCGGTGTCAGATGCTGGTACCACGGAGGTCACAGCACGCCGACCACGCGCCAGGAGACGTCGACCTCGCGGGGCTACTGGCACTACGACCATCCCGTCGCAGTACGTCTGTCCGTACGACGGCTGCGCCAAGCAGTACGCCAAGGCGTCGCACCTTCGCATTCACGTGCGGACACACACGGGCGAGCGACCACACCAGTGCACGTGGCCCGGCTGTGGCTGGAGCTTCGCCCGGTCCGACGAACTGACGCGTCACTATCGCAAACACACCGGCTACCGACCGTTCCAGTGTCTTTACTGTCAACGCGCCTTCGCCCGCAGCGACCACCTCGCAGTGCACGCCAAACAACATATTCAGACTCCATCCGGCCTCCCGACACAGACATTATCTCTCGCCTAGAGTCTGCATCTTCCTGCGTCATTCCACTTGTTCACTTCACTCACTGTCGGTGATGGCACGCGCATGACCAGCTGTAAGTCTGTCTCAAATCACAGTTTGACTTTGGGGTGAGATAAGTTCGTTTAACGCTCACTTATCCCACCCCAGACAGTACAGTGTTTGACAGTTTGCATCGACGGATTTAACTGAAATTCGGCTGACTGTCTGCGATTAGACGTCGCATTGTCGTTGTGAAATTTTGTTAAAATCCGATGATGACTGGTTAAGTACGAAAATGTATAAAGGGGTTACTTTTTTTGCCGGACACAGTGTACTCGTATATATGCGCGTAGACAGTAAGCGTTTTTACGACTGCGGTTGTGGAATAAGTTGATTTTGTGATCTTTTAATTTAATATTTTAACTATGCTAGTTCAGGGTATATATGCAACACTTTCCTTAGGATAAGTCAAAGCAAATACATGTAATAGCGTTCAACAATCAACACTCCATTTTGCGCCTTATTATTGCGAGACCTTATAACCTATGGATTTGACCTCCGCCTTTAAGCGGTTTCGTGATATTCGTCGTTGATAAACTCTAGTGTCACATGCAGAAGGAAAGTGACAAGTTGATCTTGAAGAGGTTTAATTGTCCAGTTGCTTTTAAATGTGTATACTGCCTGGCATTTTACTCAGGATTATTTTCAGATGTAGATACTTTATAGAATTAGATATAGAAATTATAGAATACATCATACTGGTAGGCCTATAGGCGTAGAATATTGCAGTTTATATGGCTTGGAAGATTTATGCCTTACTAAAGTATAGAATACAATCATTATTGTTGAAAGAAAGAAATGAATTGCATATCCAACTCGGCGGCGTTTGAGTCTAAATCTCCGTCTCAGAGCTACAAAGCTTCACCTGCCATATGAGATCACACAGTGTTAGTTACCTGCCATCCGACACAGACGAACATGCCATTGCCCCGCCTTAACCCCAGCCAAACAGGCCAGTGCTAATTTACCTACTTCAGCGGGATGGAAGACTGAGTTAACCTGGGTGGTTGGTTACACACCGCGATGCTTTACTTCTCCGCAGACAGTCACCGTGAAAGCAGTAACGGGAATGGAGTAGATCAACTTTGTTGATCGACGCTAATGCACCAAACTGAAGCAACCCAAGGGTAAGCATACAGTGTAAGCTTAATGCATCAGCAAAACAAGGTGCAAGAGGTGCATGAGACTCATGAGAAAGTTTTACAGATACCTGGCACTCAACAGAAACGTGGGTGTGGCCTAACAACACATGTTTAATACGTCGTAACAGATACAGAGGCTGACCATACACTATGATGACTATGATGTCACCGAAAAACAAGAAAAACAACACAGAATACATGCATAGTGATAATTCTGAAAGTGACCTGTGATCACAGACATGTAAATATTTTAACATGAACGCATTTTGCACTAAGCACTACTAAAACTGGGTTTGTATAGTTCGGATAGGCATTTTTTTCTGTAAGGGCTAATGTACATGTAAGTCTGATACGCTATACGCTGATGTCTGTAGGGCATGCATTGGAACCCCCTAACTCCGATGAAACTTTGGCATTTGATGTGCCTCTAGGTTGTGGTGTTAACGCAAGTACGAAATTTGGGGGCACCGACCCCTTAAAATTTGGGAGGGGAAAAAACGTCCAAAATTTAGTACGTTTTACGACAACTTTCGAGTTTGACCGCGAATATCTCTGAAACTGATGAAGATAGCGACAAAATCTAAACGGCGT
>Ga0056128_1002544_pt1 | contig 21702 bp, 12 predicted proteins | sample WorMetLIZISLAND2_FD_71113 | JGI IMG/M metagenome (GOLD analysis project Ga0056128, IMG submission 71113) | Marine gutless worms symbiont microbial communities from Max Planck institute for Marine Microbiology, Germany - Olavius geniculatus... ... | reverse complement strand
CCACACCGTCCACATGCCATCTCACACTTTAGGCCTAATTTCAGTAACTGACGTGGACGTATACAATCAGCGCACGGCGTTACATTTGCTAATCGTTCTGAGCGATCGGCGACCACGTGTCGGCGCTGCGCCCATCACAGGAAGAATGGGAAGGGGAAAGTGCATGCTACGTATAGAGTGGTCAAAGGCAGGCAGCATGCCGGCGTAGGTAATCGCATAGGCTAGAGTTTGTAAAAAAAATCAATACATTAAATCAATACAGTGCTTCACTGGGCAACGGGTAGGGCACTGGTATCGGTATTGGGTATTGGTATCGGCAGGACCCAATAGTATTGGGTAGCTTTTATGGTATTGTTCTAACCCTACTAGTTACCATTCCATCGCTCCAGTAAATTAATAATTATTCCGATGATAGGCTGACAGATTTTTATGCTAGCTATGGCGACAGTTATTGTTGATTATATGTTTAAAATGTGTTTCTAACTTTCTATTTCTACAGGCGGGACCCACCAAATGTTGCAGCGCCCAGGTTAACTTACCCCCTACTCTCCCTCTGGACGGGCCTGGGTGCTAATGGGTTAAAAAATTAACGCAGTGTGTTAATGCGTTCAAAAAATTAATGCTTCGACAGCTCTACAAAAAACGTTTACGCAACAAATCATACTATGACCATAATGCACAACATGTCGAGTTCATGTCCACTGTTACAACATTATAATAGCGATCTTTAGAGTATCAAATATTTCAACACATTTCAAACGCTCACAGTTTCAATTTCTGCCAATAATTACACAAGCAAAAACCATACAATAGTCTGACTACAACCTTATCATACAAAAAACTGGCAAAATTTAAACTGACGGACACCGTAGTCCTTTTATTTGATGAAGTACATGTAATATATGACCAAATATTGCATACATCTCGCCTTTAAACCCACTGCACATATCCCGTGCTTCTACAGCCAAATCACTGCAGTGTGTATCAAGTAGTGATGACATAACACTTTACATTACCTACATTCATGCGCGTTTTGACAACAGATATATAATAAGCAGCAAAATAAGACTGAACAACATGTATCGACTGTCTGCATTATATTGGCAGTGAATGATATGACAAAATGATCGGAGTTATTCAACATGAACACATCACAAGCCACGTGGTTAATGTACGATGTACAGTAAGCACATACAGGGTGGGCCAAAAAAACTGGCACAATTTTTTATACGCCAACAACTATCAAATATTGACCAATTTTCAAAATTCTTTCACTGTCGGAGTCGCAAGGAAATTTGTAGTAATGCTGTCACTAAAGATCCCACCACACCTCATATATGTCGCTACACTACCTTGTGAAACGTCAGACATCACACCTAAGTCGGCGACAACACTCGACTAATTGCGTGATCAACGTTGATCGAGCCTGAAATGTGGCCCCCAAACAGCCCGGACTAAAATCTGATCAATTATGCTGTTTGGTGGGCCTTCAACAGATGGTCTATCAATGTTGACGATTAACGACGCTGAAGCAGGCGATCATCACTGCGTGAAGCAACTGCCGCAGCATTTGGTTGATCGCACCATTGGTCAGTGGCCGGCTTGAGTGTGTCGTCCACAAAGCGGACACACTGAACATTTGATGAGAAAACTGCGAGATGTGACAGTTGCTTTAGACAATAACTGTTTTTTTCTGTTGTTAATTTCTTACACTGTGTTGTTACAGATATTGCCATGTTTTCAATTGTCACTTTTAAGACACTGATATTTCACTACGTAGGGTAGCTACACGTGACAGGTAGTGAGATCTTTAGTGACAGTGTTGTTTTCTCCTGTTTCTGACAGTGAAAGAATTTTGAAAATTGATTAGTACTTGATGAAGTTATTGGCGTATAAAACATTGTGCCAGTTTTTTTTAGCCCACCCAGTATACTACATCAATGGTACCCTGGTGTCTGCAAACAGTTGCTAGGCATCTGTCAGCAAGCAGAAACAAACTTGAAATGCTGCTGAAACACAAATAAATACAAACAGCAAACACAGCTTCCCTGGTATACGTTGTTGGTATGCGTTGATTTAGCTGACCCAAACGCACCGTGATTCTGTTGGTGAGAGGAATAAACAGAAACCACGCAAACGCTTGTCTTCATTCTTCCTTCTCTGGTGCCGGGAAATGTTTTGGCATCTGCCGACTGAAAGAGATAAGAATTTCTGCAGTGAACGACATGCTGCCAGCAATCTGTCAGCGGTTCCGTGAACCAATAGATCACACCGAAGGATCACAGATCATCGGTCAGATAGTCTGACGACGAGTGTTTCTGTGAGCCGAGGAATCATGCTGATGGATCACGGACTAAGAGTCAGACAGTCCGTCTGTGAGTGGTCCTTATGAGCTGGTGGATTGCAGACAGGACAGGTGAGAGATGCAGTGGCACATGCAGGACATAGGACGCAGTGCTGGCACGGAGTGTCCACCGCGGACGACACCGGCTGCTTGCATATGGCACAGTGCAACGACAGATCGCTCGACAGTATCTGAACAACACAGCATTCAGCAGAATGTGTTACATCCACGACATAACACACGTGCATTGTCAGACTGACAATTATGCATCAAACTGATTTTTTTGTCACTTAGAACAGAACTGATCTATTGATATAGTGCAATTGCATTTTTCCCCGAAAAGCGTTTTCGCATACCTAGGGTCAGTTAGGGTTAATGGTTAGGGTTTGTGCCAGTGTTCATTTATAAGAAACTGTATGAAATTGTTCGATAAAGGTAGGTATTCTAGGTATGCAAAAATGCTCTGCGGGAAAAAATGCGATTGCGCCATTAATATTTGTAGTAGTATAATGCAAGGACAAATGCATATGGGGTTGTTTGGGTGTTGTATCGTCCCAAAAATAAAATGATCAAAATTCTCACATGGCATTTGATTACCAAGCTTAGCAACTAAGAAGTCTGTCAAGATCACTCAAAATAGACAATCACAATCTCTACATCAAACAGCAGCCCAGAATAAATTTAGAGTGCAGCATGAATCACAGATCTATAATAAATAACATTTAGTAAGAACTGCTCAATATCTGGTGGCATACACCACAAGATGTCGTAGTAACTGACGAACCGTGCTGTAGAAAATGTTTTTACTTAAGAAAATTGTGGCAATTCCTTAAAATTTAATAATATTACTGACGGACAGTACTTAATTCTTTTTACTCTCTCTTTCAACTGTTTTGCAACAGAGCATAATGACGTGACACTTTCTAACTCGTCCTAATTCAACACATTATAGGCGACATACCAAAATGATAGTTCGAATGCTGTATGAAAATGTTTTCACGTCAAAATGCAGCTTTATGCAACAAAAGCTACAATGGAAAGCAACCTGGGCCAAGTATTCGAGATCGGACAGCAGTTGTCGGCTAACGTGCTGAAGATGTTCAAATGATGACTGCTGGAGGTCGCTATAACGCTGCAGTGGACGAAGATAAGGAGCCCCAAGTATCATCTCAACATCCTGCCGGACCAAACTCAGGTCCCTTGACAACTACAGTGTAACCGCAATAACGAGCAATAAATTGCAATAAACAAATTGAAATATTTTATTTACTTCATGTTTTCAAAAAATACCTACTCAATACGTCACTGATAAATATTACATGACAGTAATGTTGCTTACGGACGGTAACAAATAAAGAATTTTAAAGTAAACTTTTAACCTTAACCGAAATCTTATTGTTCATTAACAGAAGGTCAGAAATGATCAGTATGTCCTCTAACAAAGACAATCAAAATAAAAAAATGGTATAATTATATTAACTTTCCATGTTGGAAGGAAAAGAAAAGAAAAACCACAGACCTATACATTAAATTTCTAGATTCTCTACTGTATCAAAACTCCATTATAGAAGGCAACCTCTCTGTTTCTCCACTAACTCCTAGAATGCTTCACGCAGAGGTACGTTTCTTTCGTGACACGCTTACTATTAGGCTTATTTTCACTGCAAGCTACATTACCTGACTGTATAACATTTTAAGCACTTTGCACTATATTGAAAAAAATTATTTTGCACATTCACTGTGCATAATCGTTGCCTAGCAACATGCACACGGCCGTTGGCGTGGTATTGCGTAAGCCGATGACTAATGCTATTGTGCATTTCAGTCTGCTGCAACTGAATACCACACAACAAAGCAAACTTTAATCATATGCTGTGAATAAGGTAAGTGAACACAAATAATCGTAATCAACACTATGTTGTAAAAAAATAAACGCCCAACTATTTTATTAACAAATCGTCGCAATGCATGCTGGATACTAAGGGAGAAAATCGAGGGATTGCAATTGGCTGGCGGCGCTGCCACTGTGAGAAAAACAAAACAGGGGAGGAAATGGCCGTATGGGAAAACTTGCTTCAATGGCTCAAAGCGGATCAGGGAGACATACAATGCTGTTCCTGCTCATGACATAAGACATTTGTTCCAAACATCACTGTTCCATCATACCTCATCTGTCTGTTGCTGAGCCTGCAGCTGTTCTTCAGCGAGTCTAGTCATCATTGTAGTACAGCATTCGGCATCAACGCGCCACTTCTCGCATGCCTTCAAACAACAGCGCTACTTATGTTTAAATGGTTGAATCACCGACAGTAAACAGCACCCTCGCACCTCCGTGACCGATATGAGCAGTGTTCATCTCTGTTTCCATGGCCTCGAGCCAGCAATAAGTGCAAACACAACTCAGTTATATGGGTGGAGGGCCATTTGCCTCCCATGTACTGACATTAGGCCAGTACCAAACTACACAATGTTTCATAAAAAGGGACTCCTTTTTCTTTTTTTCATATTTCACTCAAACGATGATCAATTTACACAAAATTTTTACTACTTGTAGTTAAAGAAATACTAATTCCAAATGTTTCAACAATATATGGCTGTTGATTAAATATTCTTTGCTAGTCGTGATGTAATGCTGATGTCATAATGTGTCGTGAGTACAAGCTTGCTTGTCTCATCTGGTGCCATCAGTTGCTGCCCTGCTTTGAAAAATGTTAACATCGTGTCAGCATTAAGCAACATGGGGGCTTGAAATCAGATGTTTCGCGAGCTAGAAACTCAACCATCTCACAATCTTTGTGCGCTGATGAACTGTCTTGCTAGAAGCTGCAAACAGCAGCAAAAGTCAAGCTATCCCCATAAATGCATGAAAGCGATTGTCCTGGGCAATTTCGGTGGCTGCAATGGTAAAACTTCAACAATTGGCCATAAGCAAACCAGATGAAGTTCACTATCGAAGCAAGGTAGCTATTCAGCAACTGAAAGCACCATTTAAGATGAGCAAGCTTGTACTCACAACACATCATGACGTCAGTATTACGTCACGACTAGCAAAGAATATTTAACCAACAGCCATATTTTGCTAAAATATTTTGAATTATTATTTTTTTCAGCTACAAATGGTAAAAATTTCGTGTAAATTGGTCATCATTTGACTGAATTATGAATGAAAGAGAAAGGGATCCCTTTTTTATGAAACACCATGTATACTGCTTGGTGACAAGCACATGTGAACAGACTGCCCAGAGTTGTTACATGGCAGTGGAGAGGGCAAGAGTCAAACCAGCAACTCACGATCACTAGTGTGTGTGACATGCTATCGTTAGAATAATAGGGTGTTTATACGATCCAGCAATCTTCCAGCAAATGTATTCAAAATACACGTGCTAATGCTGGACGTTTGCTGGATCGTGTAAACACCCTATAAGAGCCACCAGGTACTTATTTACGCACAAACATCTGTCCTTCTAAAATGTCATAACAATAAACAGCTACAGCACATACACTGAGCATGCCTGATATAAGATACACACTGCCAGAGAAAAGCAAGCACTTATGCCCGGTTTTTTAAATGAGGGGTGAACCTCAGATTATATAACTTAAGATTGAAGGGTTACCTCAGGGTTAAATCTCGGTTAACTTTTTGCGCAATTAGTAACTCCAGGTTTAAACCCGGGGAAACTCGACAATCTTTGTAAACCGGCATCTGATTGGTCGATAATGACCACGTGACTTGGAGAAATGCCGAGTTGATTTATCGCAGATTTATCGTTTGGTCGTTTCTGGCACTGCCACCTAGCGAATGGCTCCAATACAAAACGCTATTTCCAACATTGCAAGCAACAATTTGCTGACCATAAAATGTTTTTGCAGACGTTATAGCAATCTCAATTATGATGCTAAAGAAAAATGATATTATAAACATATTATTAAATGTCATTTTAGAATAATGATGTTGCACAAAATATTCATGTTTCATTATTAACTTAATCAGAACACCTGTTGCAACTTGAAATTTGCTATTAATATTACTACAGAGCCAAACAGATTAATGAATCGTCATCGAAGTAGTCAAAGTGGCCCATTTTGCTTGTCTTGAGTTTGCCCCTGGGGTAACCATCCGATGATTCACCTCTGGCTTAAAGCAGGGTTATCAAAATCACAATTTTTGCTTAACCCAGGAGTAACCCTCGTTTCAAAAACCAGGCATTAAGATGCAAAAATTATTACAATTAACTCAACAACAACAACAATAAGTGCCTGCCCATTGTTTCTACTGCTACTACATCGATTTTTGTGCAACTAGCCACAATTTCCCCCAGAAGTTACTTCAGGTTAAGCCAGTTCCAAAAAGTTTACGCCAGAAAAATGCTAAAGCGCAACGTTTTGTAGGACAAACTGCAGCTGGAAGAAGCAAACCGATAATCAACGTACGGTCCTTGCGAGATCCATCAGGATGCGGAGATGAGCGATGCGTGAATCGAGGGCCGGCACTTCAGTGCGCAGCTGCTGCAACAGCTGCTGATAATGCTGCCAGTGATGATCCAACATTGACCTAGCAGCATTTTCCACAATGAATGCGCTGTTTGCAACGTCGCTGCTTTTTTGTGCTGGAGCCGGAGTGGCGTTCTGACGAAACACTGCCACATCATCAGCCAGTCTCTGACCAACGTCATCAGCTGTTCAACCAACATCAACATGTAGATGTTATCTAACTGCTAGACATAATTTTGTAAAGTCCTTCCCGAGCTACAAGGCCCCCAGGGCAACACTGATCGATGTTTCCTAGTAGTCTTCACACACCAGTTTACGCTGCCAGATCACGGATACAAAGCTAATGCATTGCACACTGTTATACTTCAACGCAAAATACCTGCACATGATTGGTCAAAATCGCATCATGTGATGCTAACGCACTGTTGCCTCACTGCCTGCACACTGCTGACCAGGCAACACTGAGCTCGTCACAGCTTTTTCGTAACTGTTTACCTGCTGACTTGTAGAACTGTTCGGGCAGTATTTTACGACCTCTAAATCAAAAATTTTCAACGATAACCTAGACGCCAATCGTTAATTGTGTACTGTGCCTGATTATGCCCTAGCTAATGTTGTTACTAACTGCACCAACCCACAGAAAAAATCTTAAGCTATGTCAGCCATCCAGGCACTAAACCTAACTGGTAAAACCCAGGACTTCAATCTGCTGCTGCTAGAAACTTCAACTTTGTTCCAGGTTTGCATAGTGATGACATGTAATCAACATCACTCACTGTGTAGACTGACCTGCAATAGGCTGCCACATAGCATTCATGCCAGCGGAATCATCTGCATGCGCATGTTTGGATGTCACAGAAAATACTGACGACGACTTGAGTACGAGCGAACTACTTTCACGAACGACGACCGAACGCTGTGAAGCGCCGCCGCCAGTCATGCCAAACGACAGAGAAAACGCTCGACGTCTCGGCACAAGCGAACCGTCAGCCTCGCTTGTGTCTCCCGACAGATGTGCCACTCGCCTTGACAGTATCTGACACCAACATATTCAGTTCACTAAACTCAAACAAAGTAAACAGCCATTTCTAGATAAAGCAGTAAGTAGCCTGTTGACTTCCATTCTTCATTTATCGCTAACCATGCATTCTCATGGTAAGCTAAAATTTTTCATATCCTTCACGGAATTTGACCAGAACATTCTTGGGCAAAATCCATCTGTGTCCTTCTTACACATTGCTTAATTAAATTATGCTCATTTTCTTACATACAACACCAAAGACAACTTGCTTTCATGACAAACTGCCTCCAAGTTGGTCCAGAAAGAAGCTAAACCTTGGTTAGCCAGCTGCACAGTTACTGCATACCATGCTTGCAGGTTTCCGATGCCAATAACCAGCAAAAGATCCAACAAAAAGAATCAAAATGTCCCAAAATGAAATAACTATGTAACATTTAAAACAAAATATTGTACTGAATTATTATACTCTAAAATAATTATAATAAAAACTAATAAATTCTTTGCTCAATTATTGTTACTTGAGGCTGGTAACAAGCACTAATATGTAAAAATTGGCAATCAAAAAATTGCCAATTTTGTCAAAAATTAACAACTGTCATTTGTCAGAAACAGTTTTCATGTGCCCACCCACATTGAAATGGAGCAAGAATTACGAAAAATGGCTATAAGCAGAGCCAAAGATGGCCTTTTTGGAACAAAGTATATAAATTGTAATCTACATTTCTGCAATCAATAAACAAACAAACATAAAAAAATTTAAAACGTTAGTACATACAACTCCATCTTCTCTCCCGGCTCCGGGAGCTTTCTGTGCAATTCTCAGATGATTACTGCACTCTGCTTGTTGACTGCTAATGGCTGGTCCGGTCACCAATACACTCTACGCAACGAACAACAGAGCTGTTTACTTTCTGCATAAAACTCATAAGTATGAGTAATAAAATAAGATACAAGCTGAATATATAGAACACAAATACCAGGCCCGTCTTTAGAGGAGTGGCACCCTTGGCATACATGCAAAGGACCCCATGCCTCAAAGAGGCCCCGTGCTAGGGCAGCAACCACCGCAACAGATCATGGATCGATTGATCAATCTATTAGGCCTCCATAAACCAATTTTCATCACCTTAGAGGATAAATTAAGCCTACCATCACAACTTAAATGCAAGTAAAAGAAATGTTGGGGGAAACTAAAATCTAGGCTTCGCTCATGTGATTGTAGGCCTGAAAACACAAGATACAGGCCTGCATTACCTATGGGCTTAGGGCTATCCTACAGTTTGTGGTGTAATATGGTCTCAGGTCACTATGTGGTATAAGGGCCTATTCGAGGGCCCCACGGGTAAGTCAGTGCCAAGGGCACTGCGCTGGCAAAAAATGGCCTTGACAAAGAATATTGATTATTTAGTGGCCATGAAGCAAATGTTGTATATTATGTTACGCATTCTTCAGAGTTGGTTATGAGAAAACATCCAGTCATGGAAACATTTTCCTTCAAACCCCACACAAGAACAGAAAATCTAGGAAGATGTCACACTGTGCACGGGTCTGTCCGTTATAAATGCCGTCGCTGGACAGACTTGATAGGATGGTCTTCAAATGCCAACAGCTTCAGCTTTATGCAGTGAAAAAACTGGACAGAAGCACCTGAAAAATGCAAATCAAGCTAAACTAGATTTACTTCGAGTATGGCTATTAAAATGCTCGGTGTTTAATGTTTCAACGCTGTAACAATACAAACGCAGCAGCTAAAATAACAAGTAAAATAAAAGAGTCTGTTAACAGGAAACCAGTCAGCTTGGTAATGAAGAAAAACAAACTAAAATCATTCAGATTGTCTCGAATGTTACAACGATAGAGAGACGAAGAAAACGAAATGCAGCAAATGTCCAGGTGGGGTTATGTGAGGGAAAATGTGAAAAGATTAGCCTAACCCAAGAAGATGTTCAGGTTATCGACAAGTGGAGAATGACAGGGCAACAAACTAACAAAGATTTGGTGCGAAAAATTGCTACCAAAATGATGCATGAATGGGAACAAACGAATGCATCAGAAGTCAACCTGTTGTTCGGCTGCTGGTTCCACTGGATTGGCTAACGGACCATCAGACTTCTCTAAAGCACCATCAATAAATGCCGACAAATTCTTACTCTCACTCTCAAGTATCACCTCCCACTGTATATGAAGCTCATCTGTAACAAACCAACGTCAGCTGAATCAATGCTGTGCTCATATATGAATAACACAACAACCGTGCTGCCTTGTGCAAGATTGATTATATGTAAGAATGTAAGACACTTCGAGTTGACATTCCAAAAATTAACAATTATTGGCACGAGTCTCATTAACATACTAGACTAAGCAATTTGACAAATCATTATTACAATTCTTTCCAATTTTGAAGAAAATGGTCTCGTTTAGCAACGTTACAATGTAAGCAAAATTATATGAAAAATTTTACTGCACAGAACAAATGTCACATTGTTACTGGTAATTAGCAAAGACTTTTTTCACTAACAGGTAAGTAAGCAAATATAGTTTACGATGGCTCAAACACATAGAAAAAGCAAAAAAATATACAAAGATAAAAAATTTCCTGTCGCATCACACATCACTTTTCTCTCCTTCTCCTACGATCACAATACAATGAAAATCTGCAATAACTATGAAACAGAATAGTTTATATAGGAAGAGTATACCTTCACTGTGCGCAAAAGCACAGAACACTCCTCTTGGACAATAATTGTGCTGCATAACATCATTGCATATTGTGCTCTTGTATACCTGTCAAAGATAAATATAGCAGTTAATACCACACAATTTTTCTCAAAGTTTTCACTAAGAAGCTATTACCGATCACCGAACAATATTACGAAATAAATGTTGATTAACAGACTGAATAAACTAGGTTTGTAAAATGTAACAACCAGTGAATTACGGGCCGCATAAAAAAAATTCTCGACTGATTTAAGAACTGACTGACTGATGCATTTACTGATGAAAATCATTATACAAACATGTCACCGCTGCACCTTCTGTAACTGTCTTACGGTCCTGTCTCAAAACCTATCTGTATGACATTTCATTCTCTACCCCTTTCTAATTGTACAGTTCCTGTGCAGTGATGCTCATTGCTTCGGACACTATAATCGTCCTTGTTTAAGTGTTTACTAACTTACGTTACTTACAAAGCAGGCTAGTAAAATGCGCTGAACATGTGGGGTGTGGTGTAAGTGCGCTATATAAATGCCGTTAATAAATAGTAATAATGGCGATAATAATACCTCTGGATGAAACTGCTGTTCAGTGCGTGTATGAGAACTTCCACAATTTTCACCCGATTCACACGCAGATAGCTCGCGCCACTCTTCGTCCGCCTTCACCAAAGAACACGGAGTTGACCTGCAATTACATGAACACATTACATACCACACATCAGTCTACTATTACTGCGCATTAAACTAGACACTGCCCTTTTACTGAGCAGCTACAGTTTTGGGGCCAAAATACTCAAGGACTTTCAAGGACAATTCAAGGACTTTCTATAATACCTATCCCAGACCTATTCCCACAATGTTTTGCCACGTCAACTGATACTGCTCTCTCAGTCTTCTGGCATCATATAAAACTACTTTTTACATCGTGGTCATGATGATTTCGATTTTAAGAACTTTTAAGATGACCTATCATCAAATTCCAAAATTTTCAAGAATCAGGAAATATTTAGATAACAGATATCCGGTTTGCAGGTTTAACAAACAATGCGAAAAACATTTGCCAACAACGCCCATGTGCCAAGGTTCCATGCTGACCTGTATTTGTGAGTGCACGGACTGCGTCGTTTGTCCCTGGCAGAATGATATGACGGACATGCATAGCCTTGTCGACAGAGACGATGAGGCCTGTGACACGGTTCTGTCTTATAATTGATCAGTACATACAGTGGGTCTTCATGTCAAACACACAAAAATATGCAGCTGCAGTTACCGACTCACAATTGTATATATTTGAAATGCACATGATCAGATTTCATTAAGCTGGACTTTTACGATAAACTTATTTACAGCAAAACTTGGAACATGTTTGACGTATGGCACGCTACAAATGCTTACGTACTAAATTGAAGCACTCCAGCAATTAATTCGTTCGGCACCAAAACAGTGCACATCTTCTCTAGTAAAAACCCAGTCACAACTTGAATTAGGTTTAAAACCTGTTTTAATGCAATCTGACAATTGAGCTTTGTTTACAGCAGACTAAAATTGTTATTTGTACCACTCGTAGTAGCAACAGTGTGAACAAGTTCATAAGTCCGAAAAAATGCAGCAGCGGTCTATATAACAGGTAATTAGATTATTTTCATATTTTGTCTGGATAAGCTAACCACTGGCCCAACTGTACGAACATGACTATCTAACTTTTACACAGTTTACAGTGCGCCATAAAATCACCAAACAGTCAAGATACCATTCCATGCTGGGTCTTCGAAGTAAGTCTCCTGAACAAGAACAGAGAAAGCTTCTGATGTGATCTCAGGATCCTCTTCGTTGACGTTTATGACATCACGACTGTCGAAGACCGGTGCTCGCAGGTCAGCCGTCCCATGCGCATATGGACAGTGAACGCCATACTTGATGCAAATCCCAGTGGTGTCGACGTCATACACGCATGCACATGTCTTGAAATAACGGTAGTGAAATTTCCTCTCAACATCACCAACAACCGGATGCAGAAATGGGCAGCTAAACAATTCAACCAACAAATCATACTCATTCATTATCTCGATGTACTCCACAATGTTTTATTATTTTTACCAGCGGATTATCATAAAATGTGAAAAACACTTAATAGGCCTACTGTGGCATTTGTCGTGCTTATTTTCACAGTACATCTTGCTAAGGTCTCAGGAACTCGGTTTAGTTGAATCCACAAGAAAAGCTCTGCTAACGGGAACACGCAACTGCGATGCACCGTCGTACACTAGTGATCTGTAGATTTCATCCCTCACCATACAGCTTTTGGCTACAGTTTCGAAAAAAGGCCAGCAAAACAAAATCAGTCGCCAAAGGCCGCCAGTGCCAGATGACCAGCGGCTAAATTATTTATAGTGTTTTATTTACTTGTACTCACCAGAGGGCGCCATCTCTCACTCTGCCAATGGCGTATCGGCTGGATATCACAAATTTTACCTAGCCTCTCTTATTTAGCGCCCTCGTTCGGCATGACCTCTTTCAAATTTATGAAAAAGCTTTACTGATCCTGAAACTAGAGCCTTTCACGCAGCCGACGGTGAAGATTTGGTGATCCTAGCTTGCACCATTTTTGACTGAATCACCCGTGTGACAGACAGACAGAGAGACAGCCAGAATTGTGATGGCTAAGACGCGCTACAGCAGTAGCTGCTGTTGCACGTACAAAGGGTTTCATCTAAAGATCTTGGACAAAATTCTCAACAGCATGGTTCATCTACATTTCAAAGCTATGCATCTCGAGTGTCATCTCAGTCTTGGCTTTAAAAATTTTGTATATATCACTGCTACTATAACAAAAAGCCCAGCTGTTGCTAAGATGGCTGACCATACTGGTTGTCTGTGACCTTCAAGGTCATCGAAGGTCAATGATTTCCATTTCGTCTGACAGGGCATATGACACTTCCTATTAGTGATTAATAGTAACCCTGGCTCTATCTCTCACCGTTTCCGAGATATGGCCAGTTTTCCATTGAATTTCCTACCCTCTTCATTCAACCCTCAATTTAAATATGTTCCCTTGCACTAGATGGCTGAAATTTTACACACCCAGTTTAACACACATGGCTAGCTATTCATGCAAAAAGTTTTCCCCTGCAACCTAAAGCTTAGCCACAATTCATCCATAACAGATGAACGAACGGACGGATAGATGACAACCATGCCAACATCTTGACCGCTACTTAAGCGCAGTCCGCTAAAATGCAACAAACCTGTCACCCTCTGGACAAGAGCCAGCAGTCTCATCATACTTGGCACAATAAACATCGGTACTGTAGTTATACGTTCCATCACGTTTCCTCAAGGGACGCCGACGACGCTGATTCAGATAGTGCCAGTTGAAGCAAGCAAATGGCCGGTGGTGTGTACACCTGCGCTGAAGAAAATCCGGACACTGTTGTGTGCGAAACTCTTTCAGGTATCTGTACACAACAAAAATAACTACCACTGTAACACACACAATGACGAAATATACAAAATAGTTTTACGACAAAGTGCACATTTTAATACAGTACATTATGGGTGCATAAAATTTCAGTTCTGTCCGTAAATTTCGCCATATTAGGTACTTTCAGCGTAGTTTTGTATTTTGGACAAAAAAAATTTGTAACGAGCTAAAATTTAGAAGGGGGAAGAACTGGCTCGTCACAATGCCACTACTACAGGCTAAAAGCCCACTACAGCTTCTTCTCCTTCGGCGTATGGTCAAACTTCAACAAGTTGAAGACTCCTGACCAGTAGCCACTAACTAGCTCACTCAAGCGGTGTCTGGGTATAATTTTGCTTATTTAGACCAGCTTCGTATTTCAACAGTGAACTGTACTCGTCGAGTGCTACAAAAGATATCATTACACCACCATTCAATTCTGTCCGTAAGTACCAAAAAACACCTTAAGTACCAATCTCACTGTTATCATAGCGACCACTAAAAAAACATTCTCGCATCAACATTGCATTATTGCTGAAAAACGTAAAATTGCTAAGGGTCGAAGTCGCGAACTTGAACGTAAAGTAAGTAAGTAAGTAAGGCATTCCAAAAAGAAAATGCTTGCTGCAGAAATAAATTCAAAGTGAAGTAAAATTCGAAAAAAATTAAATAAATTTGGAATAAGATAAAATTCAAAATAAAGTTCAATAATAAAAGAAAATGAGATCAAAATTCAAAATAAAATAAAACAGAATTAATTCAAAATAAAATAAAATTGAAATTAAATAAATTGTGGTGAAAACTTAATATAAAATAAAATATGAAATAAAATAGAATAAATTCAAAATCAAACAAAGTTCAAAGTTTCAAACTAAAATTCAGAAAAAAAATAAAATTGGGTCAAAATTTGCAATAAACAAAAAATTCAAAATAACAGACCAAAATTTGAACATAAAATAAAATTCAAAATATAATTTAAAAATAAAATAACATAAGGTCAAAATTCCAAATAACAAAATTTAAAATACAATAAAATTGAAAATAAAACAATATTTAAAATATTTGGTGGAGGGGCACCGGCTCCATGGCGAGAGCGGTAGTGCTAGTCTATAAAATGGGTGTCTGAAGGTACAGCTCCATTGGGGTCCAAGTAAATTATGCGCTTACATATAGTGACTCTGCTTCTCCGCTAAAGCTGAAGACGAATGACATTCAACAGGCATTGTGCACAGTAGGAAATACGTATAACCACTGCACTTAACTTCACTTTCAACCGAGCACCTGGTAAAAACAATGATGAGCAGCTCCTATTGGCTAAGGCTGCATAGTCACGTGACTGTTGTTTACAATTTGTGGGCCAAAAATCTGTGGCAAGAATAAAGAAAAAAGTAAGTAAGTGAGTACTTTCAAAGGTTAAGTTTTTAGGCAGTATCATAGATGTGCGGATATAAAATGTTAAATGTTCAATGATACGGTTCAAGTAAACAAATGCGTTTGTTTCAGTTTAATTGTATTTTTATATATTCTGCAAAGTTTGGAATAGTTAACTGGTAATAGCTCATATATAGTGCACGTACTCGATTGAATGAAGTAGAAGTGATGCCTTCTTTATACTTAAGCTCAGTGCTACGGTCAGTTCGGTGACCAAAATCGGTATGCCTGAAAACCGCAGCGCAGTACACCGCAGGACTCCATAAAAAGACCGCAGGACACATAAATGATAACCGCAAAATGATTTTTAGACGTGAAATCAAAACTTGACTTTTTAGTAGTTCCGTAAATTTCAATAAATGCCGCTAGACAGTGCAAAAATGACAAAATCGTGCTGATTTTGCCTAAAAACAGGGACAAAGTGCCATACGCCGACGCTCAAGACGCAGGCCACATACCTGGGGTCAAATTTTCGAAACTTTTCTAAGACATTTTCCAAAGATCTTTCTATGTCACATGATTTAGGAATTCCAAAGAAGTTTTCTTATCCAAATTTTCGACGGCTTTCTTTGCGTTTCCAAAGAACTTCTTTTTTTCTTATCTTCCTTTCATTTCTGCTGACGGCACAGCAGGTGAAAAATTCGAAAGAGTTTTGTTTTGTTGTATTGAGGCAATAAACTAGTAAATTTGTTTCTCATGCTTTGGCTTCGGCATGAAGTTAGCATATTAACTTATCTTTGAACTAACACTAACAGGTTAGGCATCAGAAACGCAGCTTTTGAGACACTTATGAGTTTCCATCTTCTTTGCTAATGCTGTTTTTAATTTTTGTAGACTATACAAAGTTTACAATGGAAGCCAAAGTATTTGGTGGGTTGGATGATCCTTCCACGACATCCATTTGGTCAGAGTCTGGTCAAAGTCAGTCGTCTGAGCCCGTAGGAGATGCTTCATCAGCTGGAAATGATCAGCCAAGCTCTCTTGTGGAAAAATCGCCCATCTCGTTGTTGCAAGAACTCTGTATGAAGCGTGGTCTGACTCCTCATTATGAGCTAATTGACAGCGAAGGCCCTGTGCATCAGCGAGTATTCACATACAATGTTACTGCTGGGTCATTTACAGCAACTGGAAAGGGTAACGCAGTTGTTTTTTGTTGTAGATAATGTGCAATTTCTGCAACCAAATGCCCCAGTTTAAAAATTCTTGAAGCTGCTTGAAAAACACGCAGACTTTTGGTTTTATTTGATGATTGTGTACTGTGTTTTATTGTCAACTTTTATGTACTACTGTTTATATATACAGCATCTGCTGCTAAATACAATAAATGAATCAGTCATTGTCAGTCAATCATCGGGCAAAGTGGGGCATAGTGCAGGCAAAGTTGGATTAATTTGATTTGATCTGGGTGGTTAGTGTAGTGGAAACAGATGTGCACCTGTCACATTGGTGTATGGCGGTCAGTGCTGCTGACAGCTGGAGCTGTATGCATAACAACGTCGTAACCTTTCTTCCAAACTAAAATCGATTTACTTCAGACGTAGTGCTAAGTTGGTATGCATAATGATGTCATAGCACTATTCAGGTGCCTATGTCCAAACTAACGCTAGTTGCTCTGGCGACCTGTCATTTAGTCGGTCGTTGTCAGTGTAAACTAACGTTACTAAGGAGCAGCTGCAATCACGTCATGCATCATAGATAATTTCTGGCAAGTTATTTACAATATTGAAACTAATTCCAGATTTCAAAGTTGCTGAATAAAACATTTAGCGTTCGATACATTTCGTTTGTTTGTATCGCGCATTCTTCTTAGGCCGTGGAGTGGTAATTAGGCCCAACCACACCTGAGATTGCAGCAGACGACAAGTTTGCCTGTGTCTATTTTTAGCTGCATGCTGAGCGAGGCTGGGCACGTTTATGCCAGGAAATTCCAAACTACCCGACGTCAACTACACCGTGACTAGCTAGTCGTTCACTACGACAGCATTTTGCATGCCGTTGAACGTAACTTTTTAGTTTGGAAGTAGTTAGTCGCAACATAGGCCTTACGTCCAAACTAATCTACGACATTGTTATGCATACCACCCCTGGTGCGTTGACATTGCTAATACAGGTTCAAGCAAGAAGAGAGCGCGACATGCAGGTGCCACAGTTATCATCGCCGACATGTTAAGCAGTGGCGATCATTCAAATCATACCCAGCTGCCAACATCCGATCAAAACAATGAGTAGGTTTTGCTCTTGCATGTTCATATTTCGCTGCAAAATTACGGTTTTGTGTCAGAATGTGCAGACTGCTGGTTTTTAAAACTCTGTTGTATCCTGTTGTGGTGAGATATCATAACACTGTAACTGGTCGTGTCATTTGATCGTCCAGAAGCCTGCAATGATTCATCATACCTGTAAATGAACTGGGTCAGTTTTTCTTAATTTTATTTGTCGCATTTAATAGTTTAACTTATTGCAGTGTTTTCATTGTAGGACTGGAGGGTACAATGGGCCAAAATAGGCAAGAACTCTTCATATGTATATCATTGTGCATCGCAAAAATGCTTACTATTTCTCCCTATTTTTGGACCTCAGAATCTCCCTATTTTTCGTTTCACAGGGTTGGCAGCCCTGCGACAGCTTTGCTAGGAGACCGTTTGAGCTGTATTCTTTTTCAAACTACATTGTATGCGGAAAAAAGTAACGTCCTGGACTAAAGATATTTTGTAATCGATATTCAATAATTACTAGCTTCGCTGATAATTATTTTTCAACAAAAATTTGGTGATTGTTTAAGCAAATTATTGGGGATTAAGTGTGTGAAATTTTGTTCAGATTCGTTCAAATTTGACATTTCTGTGGTACAATGTCTAGGAGGTTACTCTTTTTCCGGACACAGTGTGGTTATGCTTATCATGGAGACAACCACAGCGTCAGTGTAGTGATTGAAGAGTATGTATATGTTATCTGACAGTAATAACAAGGGCCTGTTATTGTCATTTAACAGTAGGTGGTATCACTGCTGTTTATTAGGGTTTGCATGTATGTCACTTGCTGCAACTGTAGTTTACATATTTACTATGGGGTCTGATCTTTTCAAATTGTTATGCTACCATTAACAGGCTAGTAGATGATCTATCTGAATATTCTGTAGCTAAAAATAGTGTGTGTCGAGTACTAATTGAACTATAGTTTAATGTTGCCAATATTTTACATATGATATTTAAATTCCGTTTATTGTTGTGCTATGGTTTCTCACTTTGTGCCTGTTTTGTACTCTTGAGTGATTTGAGTCATCGACCGTATTGGTTAGCAACAGAAATGGCCATCATAGTACATTCATTTAGTAGCAAAAGAACTATGAGGCAAACCTGGTAATGCAAACAGTTTGTGTGTTTGTGCACTTTATCAAGTCACTTGTCTGCTTCCACATCCAACCAAACTGGTACCTCTTCCGTGGCTGGAAATCCGGTGGGAAATTTGCAGGAAATGACACAAAAGAAATACATGGCACCGCCTGCGTATGAGTTCCAGGATGACGGCCGTCCATCACATGAGCGAGAATACACTTGCACCGTAACACTACTGCAGTATGCGCGCACCGGTAAATGCTTATATATTTATCAGTACCTTTCAGTTTCCTGATGAGCAGTTTAATTTTTTCTAACTGCAGTATTTACCTATTTACTTTCAGAATTGAATTCTGAAATGAATTGGAATATGAATTTTTCATGCAGCATATTTCCAAATTTAATAAATTCTCTGTCATCTTTGTGTTACGATGTTATTTTGGCTATACAAAGGTGAAGGTGAGGAGGTTGCTTTGCTGATTGATGGTATAAGCTGTTTTATGTTTTGTTTAGGGATGTTAAATTTTTTTTTCCAAATTCGAATTTCGACTGCTAAAATTTGAATTAAATTCGAACTTTATTTATATATATGTGGAGAAGCTTAAGCAATTTGCGTTTGATGTCTGCATTGTGGGGCGAGATGAAGGTCACAGCATGCACGCCACATGCCAGGAAGCAGTCTATCAACAGTGCAATCAGCCAGGACGTCAAGCCATGTCTATTGTGCTCTATTGCTGTCGATTGATGTCTGCTCTGGTCCACCAAGATTTGTCACTTTGATAGCTTGCATCAGTATACAATGCGTGCCAGGGGCGCAGTACAAGATGGAGAGTAACTGAACGCCGCGGCGGTATGCAGAGACAGGAGAGGAGGGGAGGGGTAAGCAAACACGGGCATGTTTGACGGCCGGCAGAGAACAAAGAAATCATCACACAGTGCACGGCTGAAGTAACAGCCCTCCACTTTCAAGCCAAAACCGTCTGCGTCTAATTAGTGATGCTTGAATTCGAATATCGAAGGGCTGAAAAACAAATACGAATTCGTACTTGAAATTCGAAGTTTGCAAATCCGAACTTCATTTAACAACCCTAGTTTTGTTGCTGTGTTATTTCTAGCTGTGTTAAATACTGTTGACACCACGGTCTGGCAGTGTAAACTGGCTGAGGGTTATGGAAATGGAGATCAGTGCTACCCTTGGGGCCCTATGGATTGGGAATGACTTTGCATTGCATTACATGTTACACTAAAGCTGGAATATATTCATTCATGTGGCTGCATTGTACACAGCATGTGCTCGAACCAAAAAGCAAGCCAAGAGACTGGCGGCTTCCCAGCTGCTGGCGGAGTTATCATCTGGCAGCGATCTGTTGGACAATTCCTACAAGAATGATGATTCTTCGTCCACGGCTGACGAGCACTGCGGGGATGCTACATTGGCAAGTCTTGTCTTATGTTGTTCTCCAGTAAGAGATTTCAAGGACAAAATGACGTCTGTCTGTTGCTGATGACATTTTGGAAAAATTGCAAACAACTTTCCATGCGATGCATTTATTCAGATTTTTTCCCCAGTGTTTTTTATGTTTTTGTAAAGTTGTTAGTGAATAAGATACAGATTTGATAATGCTATGTTTTGTTTTGTAATGGATTAAATATTTAAGTAGCATTTTGAAGAATTTTGTAGTTTGTAGTTAGGATGTTTTGCCATAGTCAACTAACTATAAAGTAGTGATGATTTGATATCAAAATTTCAATTTTGATACAATATCAATACGATATTTTACAAAATGTCGCGATATCGATATCGATATTTTAAAATGATAAGTATGTAAATCTTATACAAGCATAGGAGCAAGATGTGAATATTGAGCAAGGCAGTATGCTCCATTTAGATAATAAAATATGCCTTTAGGTGAAACTACATTATGATTGTAGTTAAATTATGACGCCATTAATTCATCCCATTTGTAATTTTTCTTTCCAATCATGCAGTGTGAGGAAGAATGTGTAAAAAAATATTACAGTATTGTCAAAAATATTGCGATATATTGCGATATTTTCGAATATCGCGATATATCAAAAAATTCGATATTTTTTCGATGATACAATACTATATATCGATATCGAAAACGATATATCGATATTTTCGATATATCGAATCATCACTGCTATTAAGGGTAGGCCGAAAAATGGCTCACTGTTTTTATGCGTCAATAACTTCATCAAATATTAACCGATTTTCAAAATTCTTTCACTGTTGGAATCAGGAGAAAATTTATAGGAACATTATTGCTAAAGTCCCACCACACCTCAAGTGTGTCACTACACTACTTAGTGAAATATCAGTGTCTTGAAAGCAGCGATTGAAAACAAGACAATATCTGTATCAATACATTGTAAGAAGTTAACAACAGGAAACAACCTGTTTATTGTCTCAGTTATTGTCTAAAGTGCACCTAACTGTCACGTTTTGCAGTTTTTACGTCAAATGTTCAACGTGTTCGCCTTGCTGCTGGACGACGCACTCAAGCCAGTGACGCCACTGACCAATGGCACGATCAATCAAACGCTGCAACAGTTTGCCCCGCTCAATGACAATCTCCTGCTTTAGCTAGTTGATTACATCATGAACTGTTGGCGTTAATAAACCATCTGTCAAAGGCTCCCCAAACAGCACAATTGATGGGATTCAATGGGTTTGATGGGGCTGTTTTGAGGCCTCATGTCAGGTTCGATCAGTGTGACGTTCTCATGGCGCAGATATGCCAGTGTGTTCTCGGTGTTACGCTTGACGCACATCTGACCTTTAATGAGCATGTCAACAACACTTGTCGAGCAGCATTTTACCACCTCCGAGCCCTACGGCACATCAGGTCATCACTTACCGATGAAATGGCTCAAACTGT
>Ga0056128_1002542_pt1 | contig 21728 bp, 16 predicted proteins | sample WorMetLIZISLAND2_FD_71113 | JGI IMG/M metagenome (GOLD analysis project Ga0056128, IMG submission 71113) | Marine gutless worms symbiont microbial communities from Max Planck institute for Marine Microbiology, Germany - Olavius geniculatus... ... | reverse complement strand
GACGAAATCCAGTTCAGCGCTGGTCCAGATATACCAAAGGAATAGCGGAGACGGCAGAGCAAGGTGCTGATGTCAATAGTATCAAATGCAGCTGTAAGATCAAGTTGAACGAGTACAGTTCTGAATCCATTGTCGGCTGCAGTGTACACGTCGTTCAACAGTCTCAGCAGCGCTGTCTCTGTAGAGTGGCCACGTCTGTAGGCAGACTAGAATCTATTGTAATTCGGCGAGAGCTTCACATGTTCAGCCAGCCTTGTCATGAACACACGTTCTACTATTTTCGAGATCGTATGTAGGTTCGAAACAGGATGATAATTGCTTAGCAGGTCTGCATCTAGTTTTTGCTTTTTGAGCAGAGGTGCCACCGACGCACACTTATACATTTCCGGGAACTTGCCTTCCTCGAACGACAGCGTGATCAGACGGGAGATGAGTTTAGCGAACATTTCAGGGCATGACTTCAGTGCCCTCGTGGGAATCTTGTCAAGAGGCGATGTCCACGGACCTACAGTTAATTTACTATAGGAAACGTAGTTGACTATATTATTTTCATTTCATACACATTATAATAACTATTTCTTGCGTCACATGTATAACTTTATTAGGCATATAACACGCATGGTGATGATACACGTGACTGTGTCGTCTGCTTGCGGACAGGTAGGCCTGATCAAATGATGCATGACGTTTAATGGCGCCTGGCAACATCAGACAGAAACGGGAAACATTTACAGACGCGGCGGATTCGCACGCAGTAAAACGCAGCGAGCGCTGCGAAGAATTACGCCAAAAAAACGAAACACCCACAATGCCATATCACAGGCGCAAGATCATCCTCGAACCAGATATGTACAGTACAGAACTATACCGGCGGGCATGCGTCAAGAGATGAGTGAGGAGATTGTCACAGCGCTGCAGCAGCAGGTGCGTGCATCGTGATTGGATGAAAAACAACAACAGACGGAGACCATGCAGGAAATCTTGCGACGGACGAGACAGCAACAAAGCAATTCTGCTCGTCTAATTTGCGCGTCGACGACGACACGACGTGTTCACGTCACTTCGACTCCACCAGAAGGTCAGAAGTAACGAAAACGACGGTCGAGCTGCCCATCGATCAGAAAGCGTACGACAAAGCACTGCGCGACAGAAATGTCCAGGGACCTACAGTTCTATTTACGCTGCAGAAAATGACGTTAAGCCTCCAGACATGGATGGACGTGTGTTGAATTCACCAGAGAGAACTGCGTTGAACTGGGTTGGTTGGGTCAAATTATTCTGTAGTATTTAGGCTAGCTATTCGAAATTACTGACAGAGACATTATATAAATCTTTATTCACTATAGTGCAGCAGTGTCAGACAGACGGACAAACATTAAATACATACATAATGAATTACAATTACAAAAAAAACGTGATTTTCAAAACTGATTTGCACCGCGGTGTAAGCTATCTGAGCAGTCTCAGTACCAATTATGGATAGTGGATACCGTTATAAAAAATAGATGCAAAATTGTGCTAGCCAAAAATAAGCTACTGATGGATAGAAAAAAATATTAACTGACAAAATAAATGAATTTGGGCTTGAAGAAACCGTTGTCAAATGTTTGGTTTGCATTGCGGCTTTGTTTGCACTACGCAACAGAGATTTGGACAATATCTACTTTAAGACATATTGCAAAAGGACTAAATAATTTAAATGTAGTTATACAGAAAAATGGAAAAAAATCAGCTAGACAAAGAAAGTCAGTAACTCGAAAGTTACGAAAAGAGTCATCATCAATTCAATCAAACGTTGTTGTTCTCGGGCATGGCGTGCTATTTTTCTGCGAGACATACAACAAGGGAAAAGTAATATAGAGTGCGACAACAGATGATGAACAACGTAAGCGTAGAAGAATAATGGCTACGAACAACCGAAAAAACACGCAGAAGACATATGTCTTTAAACGAAAAATTAAATTGACCTACGGTAGCGACAGACCTGCTGCTAACAGCAAAACATCAGAAGAAAAAGAAGCAGAAGTAGTAATTACTGAAGAACGAACGTCACGCGCACGCATGCACGCAACGTAATCTGGTGCTTTTCAAGAATTAGCAATCGTCTTAATGTCTGCAGCCAGAGTTCGTGATTTGTTAACCACTCACGAAATGTGCACAGTTAGCGGCGTGCCTAGTTCAGCAAAACAAGGCACAAACTGCACGCAATAGCCCTATCACTGTCAACAGATGAAGACGCACTCAGAGCATTCGTGATTGTCTGTTGCGGTGCAAACTGAAAAGAACAGAATAACAGATGTAGACATTGGACAAAATGGGAAAGCGCAGCTCGATAATTCAAAGGTTCTATATCTGTAAAATTTTAAGTTTTATACACTTCTACAGACGTTGATTCAATCTCCACATTTTTTCTCAAGTAGGATTTGGGTTAGTGTTAAGGTAAATGAAATGCATGTTACAGTGTACACCCTTAGCCTATCAAACCTTCGAACTATAGACGCAAAATCGGTCAAAATTTTATATCTACAAATTAAAATCTGAAATACAATTTTACAACGTTACGTTTTTAACAAAATTAAAACGTAAAACTACAATTGCACGGAGAATGTGTATGTTTGTGCCCAAAAAGATTCTTCGTATAGTTACCGTGAACGCTGCGGCTAGAGATCTTGGGCGACGAGCGGTTGTGCTTCGTGTCTGATCCAGCAAGCTCTCGTTCCAGAGCCATGGCTAACACCGTGCTGCCGCCGCCGCCGCCGGTTGGAGTTACAACTGACAACGACGGGTTGACCAGAGCCGGCGTTGAACCTGCATTCCACAGAATTAACAAATTTTCGAATACAAACATCGTCGGCTCGTGCACACAAACGTAGCCTCAATGTCCACATCATGCTGTGACTGCGAGCGAGTAATGAATAGTGGACAAAATATTCGCATTCCATTCGAAATACAAATCTTGTTGTCGCTTATGGCGTCATCTAGAATTCAGGCTGCGGCGTCGTGGCGATGGAAAAGGGCTTGCTCGAAAATCCGCAACTGCTTGTCGAAAAATTGCCACTTCATGCTTCTCCCCAAACTTTTTAACCACAACGCTGCCGGCTTCAGGATTGAACGCAAGGACGTCTTTTAATGTTGCTCGTCTGAATTTAAGCATTTATGATAAAAGAATTATAATGCAGACAAAATGCTGTAATGAATTCCAAAAAATGGGAACTGATTGCAAAAAGCTAAATCATTGAAAAGTAAAAATATGTCGCGTAAAAAAGTAACTTAGCAGAAAAACCGTACGAGTACAATGATAATTGGTAAGCACCAAGCAAGCAACAAAGTAATTCGACAATAGACGGAATAGTTCGTTTGCATTCGCCAAGTGGCAGCACAGGACTGACGGTCTGCATGTTCTGGCTGGGGTTGGACCCCAAATCTTCCCTTCCCTGGTGGGTCAGCGACCGGATATGACACAATGTGCCACTGGACCAACAAGTGTACTTGCCAAACGATATGCAGACGACAGAAAGACCACGCTACGAAGAGACGTGCACAAGCGCGACTCCGTTTAAAAACAGGAACAAAATCAACATCAGCCTAGGGTCCATATATAGGTTGTAATTCATACATGCATTAGCTTCAATTGCAGATATGGATAGGGTCGTCGACAAACAGCAATAACTGCGACGATCTGTAGCGTTTATCAATGGACGAGGCTTACTACAGCGCTAGTTTATAGCAGTCCATGTTTAATCGTTGGCGTCGTACTGACCACATCACGACGCCGCGCATCCGTGAAGCTCGCAGCTCAATTGTTCGCAATTCCGCGGCCGCTGTTTGGAAAGCCGGGAAATTGCCAAGTTCCACGACTGAAGGAAATAGTCGCATCGACGAAACGGTTTACGAGCCTCACTCTCTGGCCGAGTGACTGCAGTCGTACTAATGCAGCAGTTCCTAGGTGTCGCGCAGAGCTGAAGTAATGAGTTAGCGTACTCGATCGACGACGTTTATTACATGCAGTCGCGGCCGATGCGCCCGACCGGTCTTAGAGGCATTTGTACAATGACCCTTGGTTATTGTTCTGCCTGTAGTCACTATGCGTTGTTGCCATAAAAATCTATGAAAAGTAGGCCGACCGTAAATCCAAGCTGGGGCAGGTTTCATGAGCCTCAACGGCCCCGGTGGGTAGAGCAGTTTCACTTGTTGTGTTTAATCGCGCAAGAAGTTACTTCGCGCCATGAGCATTATCAAGCCCGCATGTTTCATTTAACAAGATTATAGTTCACTGCTGATATGTTGATAAAAAAATCCACACTTGGCAGCTCTAGACCCACTTGAAACTTATAGGCCTACTTGAAACTTTTGTACAATTTACGGATCCTTGAATCTTGTTTATGCACTCACTTGATGCGCGCAAAGTTCGTTACCGAAAAGAAAATGCAATACGACTTTCATGATGTGTTGTCCATCTTTCAGTTCTTGTATTTGTAAATGTTCTGTTTGATTCAGTGGTGTGTACTAAGGTGTTGGTTACATAGTCAGTGTTATCCCGACACTAAAATGTTCTCGTAATATTTTACGACCCATGCAGCAGCATAGAGCACCATGGCCGGAATGGACGCGGAGGCGGCTGGCTCTCCTCCTGAACGTTTCTCGGTTGCATCGATACAGTTGCTATGCGAACGTTTGCTTTGCTTTCTGTTCAGCGAAATAAAGCTCAACTCCAAGCAGGTCATCGGCTAGACCTATAGTGAAGCAGCACCACAATTATTGAGATTCAGAAACTATCTTAAGCCTGTAGTGAGATAACGCGATTGAGTCAAGACGCACAGAACACGACGTGCTGACGAGAATGTCGCATAGCCTAAGCCCACAGTGACGACTGACAAAATGTACTATTTCGATTTGTTGTGGACCGCCTTGTTGAGCAATAAGCTGAGCAGTGAGCACCAAATGTACAACATCATCTTGACGTGACAAGATGCGCATCTGTTGTCGGCTTTCGATTTTTTCGTGGATTTTCGTACAACTTGTTGTGCATTTGTTGCATAGACTGATTTCGACTTGTCGCACAGCACGATGTACAACAAATCCACAGAAAAGTGGAGTTTAGACTCAGAAAGAGGACTGTCAGAAGAACGGACGATTGCATCGTCGTCGTTTTCGCGTGAGAGGCGTGCATTTATCAATCAATCAATCTGTTCATCAATAGCACATGATACATGTAGGTCTACGCGCGTATTGTTTCGGCGAGCGTTTTATCTCTGACTAGTTTTTACATTTTGTACATTATCCTTAGGTTGTATTTTAATTCTTAGTTTGTTGTACACCACTGGTCATTTTTGTAAGTGGTTATTTTTTTGATTGATTGATTGATTGTCATCGTAATGCGGTGCAATAATGACATGCGTGAAATCATACGCGCAGAGCGTCGTTCGTTACTTTCACGTTCACGGCACGTTCTCGTCGACGCAAATCCGATACCCACTTATTGATCCCGCGCCCGCCCCATGCAGCAGTCGACGACTCGAGAGTCGAGACCACACTCGTCGCGGTAACACGGGGTTGCACGGGGTGGCTTCTCGTAACCATGGAAACGGCGACGTCGAAACGAGGCGGCTGCTGGAGCTATCGTTTAACGCTCGGTGGGTTGCAGACGTTGACCGCGACTCGTGTATGATGAGAACGACACGAGACTGCACCATGCTGCCGCGCCACTTAGACACCGGCACCGACGAAGTCTCTGATAAATTATCGGTGATTTGTCGTTACTATAATGACAAGCCACGGCATGGATTCGATCGACCGCCAACTAATGCCGAAATACAGTGACGTCAGTGCGACCAGTGGAACTAATGCCTCGTGAACGTGAACGAGACGCAATGACAGACACTGATGGCGAGATGACGTGCCGGACGATCCGACTCACAACTCTGATCTATAGTTCTATCCAATCTCAGACTACATAGCATCAAAACGGCTGTCTCGGTTCTTCTTACAGTCGGTATACCCGCAACGCTGTTGCTTATTATGTGCGGTGTACTGTTCGAGATAACGGTCATGAAAAGGTTTCTCGTGTTCTGAGATGACCTATAAATGTTACCCAAGTCGTCGGCAATAATTACGACACAATGTAACAGAGTGAAGCCAATAGACGACGTAACTCGCAACCTCGCAAGTCGCAACTGCAAGGGACAGATTACCTGCGGTCGGCTGATAGCGATAGGTGTCCTGCGGAGACATAAAGCCACAAGAACCCTGTCTGAGAATAAGGGTCGTTTATATAGCTTGCAGCGTCGCGAGCCAACAAATACAATTATTGCCATAATTGTACCAAGCATGTAGGCCTGTATGTTACAGGCATATAGTGAAATGCCTAGAGACTTCAGCCATTTCATGAAATACTGAGTGAATTAGTTAGTGCCGGAAAATTTTCAGGAATTACGCGCAATGCCTGGTTTCTTTATACGCCTGCATAACATTACCGCACTTAACACTGTACATTGCACGGGACTGTAAAACCGAGATAGTCTAACGAATGCGCCGACAATTTGATTTAATACCACTTCAACTGACTCGATGTATCTATACGGTAATCTTGCTATAGCTGCACCTGTTAGAAACGTGGAAACGTAAAAATAATTTTCTGTACTAGACAGCATTCTCGTCAGCATGTCCCGTTTTAGGCCCATGCCATTCTATTCAGCGCATTAGAAGTTTTTTTTTACATGAATGCGCTATACTCGGTACAGATTGACTTTTGACATTTTTTGACATTTGACGGCAAACGTCAATGGCATTATCTTACTGTTTTTTTTTCACAATAGGTAACGATAATTCCCGAATCACGATGATTGTGCTGCTGCGTGCTTCAGTATATGTCTATCCACTGATACTGCAAGTTCTTTTCCGTGATTTATACTTACAAAGTTACAACTCTATTTCGTGTAATATATCTTTGCATATAATACAGTAATTATATCCAAAACTAAGACTGCTATTACGTTATGTTGTGGTTGTCGTTCTAGCTAACCATTTCTGTCTCTGCTCTTTCTCATCTGTTTAACGTAGGCACTAATTTGCGTAGAATTCTGATAAAAAAGCAAATGCTATAATGATGTACTTCGTACGAGATGTCTTGAGTCATAGTCAAAGTCACACATAAATACTATAATGCCTAGTATCAGTGAAGAGCGTCAGTGCATTATGATATCTAGGATCGCGGAAACAGATGAGTCTTAAGAGCTTTGCGAAAAGCCACAGCAGAATGAAAGTTTCTGGTGTGGAGAGGAATCTAGCGCAAGAAAGTCGACGCGATAATTGCGACCTGTCAGATAAACTACAAATGCTTCTATGCTATTATACAGAAACTTCTTGAGATAGACTAGAACTAAGAGCGATCGGTAGGCCTATAGCTGCCGAGAATTATTGTTGGTTGGTTGTTAGGCAACTGCTGAAAAATAGCGTTGTCCTCGACTGCTGTGGCGTGTCTGGTTTCCGTCGCAACTCACTCCTAGCACGATCATCTACTCACTCACTCACTCACTCTGTCAGATGTCTGTCTGTCTTTTATACATCTCTCGCTGAGCGCTCGTTGCCTCGTTCGATAGCTCAGTCAGTCGTCGTCATCGAGGAGACGAATGATGACACAATCTTCCCGGCTGACCGACTGGCTGGGGCTGAGTCTACTGCGACAGCCGACGACAGTCTCTTGCTGACATCTCATATCTGCGGCCGGTGTCATATCAAAATGTCTCCCCGTGAAAAATCCGCCCGGGAGAGATAAATCACGTAATCGATATGTCTCCCCCTTATTAAATTATCGCCGGTCACATAACAAATTCTCTCCATTATAGAATCGCCCCTTCTAAAAAAGTCTCCCCCAGCCGATAATTTACCGGTAAAATCCGTCCCGCCTGGGCAGCCGCCGGGCGGGGCGGATTTTTGCCGGTAAATTGACGGCCTGAAGAGACTTTTCTGGGGGTGATCCTATAATCGGGCACCGGCGTGCGTCTATCGTCGTCGTCGTCATCGCAAGCGTCGCTCGGTAACAAGCGACGATGTCGCCCGCAAAGAACAACGCCACACACAGAACGACCAACATGCTAATAATAGCATCACGCAATCAGTGCTGTCTTCTTATTACGCTGCACCTATAGCTACCACAGTGCTGCTGCTGCTGCTGCTGCCATGGCTACTTCACTCACTCCGTCTCCGCCGCAGTGCTTATATACCACGCACGGCACGCAGATCCAATTTATTCCCGCGAACATGCGCACACTAGCCTGCTGAGCATCAGATCTCGTTTCCATTGTGCCAGCTCGACACAAAGGCAAGAAAATCGGATGCTGCGACAAGCTCTGATGTCATGATCATTACTGTTCGTGTAGCGAAAAGAAAAGGCATCATTTTGTATTCAAACTCAATTCTTGACCGATATTCACATCTATACATTTAGTTCATATTTGATAAATTCTAAATACGAATACGAATAAGAAGATTGCAGATTATGCACAAGCCCAAAATGCGAAATATTCCAAATGCTTGCGGTGTGCGTCAAATCTACGAGAATAACTCTATGGAGCTATCCACGGATATATGGATCTATCCATGGACTGCGTCGTCAGAAAGTATCAGTCCACAGCCAAAGATGGGCAGTGTCAAAATCCAGTCCACGCTGTGAGGTAGTCCTCTGTTAGTCTGAAGCCTTAACGAGTGGCTTAGCGGTTTAATTAAGACGTCTGTCATTGGTGGTAAGACCCCAAAAACAACAACCTTTACGTAACGATGTACGATAAGCTACCGTTTTCCCATAAAATCACATTAGTAAACCTATAGAACACTGCAGAACTGACGACTGACAAGAACACGCGCACTCGCGCTGGCGGCTCAGCTTGCAGCATTGAGAGCACAGCATATTGTTTGGTTTTATTTTTTCTCTAAACCGCCAAAACCGCTAGCTTATGGGCGGCCGCGGCATGAAACCTTAGCGGTCGGGGACCGCTAACTTAACGGTTAGTTGCAGTCCGAAGCCTTAACGACAGAGGCGGCGGCGAACGGCGGCGGTTCCGGGGACTGCTGTGAGATGCGGCAGCTGCAAGGAACCGATGTCTGCTGTGACTGAGAATAGTGTGCCTCTACTTGGGGACGAGCAGACTGAATGCCGGGCTGGTCCCGGAATGACTGCTTATCCTGCAAACAAACCGGAAGTGAAGACGAGTCGGTATATCGGCTTCTGGCACGCTATACCAGACAGGTTTCAAAGAACTGATCGGAGGGAAAAGCTCCTTGTCCGGAAATTCAAAGCGCTCGCCTTCCGTAGCCTTGTCGTATACGACTGCAGCTGAAACTGTGTAATCTGACTGATGTCTCGAACACAGTGCAGTCCATCTGCCTTGTCGTTCCTGCCGTTTGACTTTCTAGGTGAAGTTGCGTTGTTACATTGTACTGATTTGGCAAATTAAATAATTGCGCAACGCTAATGGATGCCTGTCGCTAAACCGTCTCTCGACGTGTCAAAGTCTAGCTTGGTTATCAAAAAACGAAACAATCTCAAGTCGTTTTCAACTTGTGTATTTTGTGACAAGTTTTTTCACTTTGCGGCGCCCGAGAGCGGAGGTTGAGGGGCGCCGCAGATGACGTGATATGATAATGACAGTCACACTCCTACATTATTACTGATACAGTTGCGCAACATCTAGGCCATATATGCTGGCTTCTTGGCAGCATGAATCAGAATAAATCCACGGGGCCCGAACTAACTGGCACCATTAACCTGACAAATATTGCTCGCCGACAATTATGAGCCTGAGGACGCGATCAATTATACAGTTGTGTTATGCAATGCCTTGCGGTACTGAGATGTATAAGCATATAGTGATCGTCCATTAGCTGATTAATCCATCGACACTAGAGGCTTTTGTGAAAGCCATAGAAACTACGATGCTACCGTCTTCGTGCTTCGTAAAGAACATGCAAACTCTCGCAAAACTTCGTACGTTACGTTTACGCGCGAAAGCAGTTACTGCTTTCAGCGCGTCTTAGCCATCGCAATTCTGTCCGTCCGTCTGTCTGTCCATCACACGGGTGGATCAGTCAAAAACGGTGCACGGTAGGATCACCAAATCTCCACCGTCGGCTGCCTGGAAGACTCTAGTTTCATGAACCGTAAAGCTTTTCCATAAATTCGAAAAGGGTCACTCCAAACGAGGGCGCTAAATGAGAGAGGGTGGGCAAAATTTGCGATTTTCGGCCAATAAGTCGCTGTATCTCAGAAATGGTGTAAGATAGGGCCTAGGTTAGACTACTATTAATCACTAATAGAAAGTTGTACACTGGCTCTTGATTGGCGCCGAATTCAGTGACCTTGAATGACCCTGAACGCCAAAATAGGGGGTTTTATGAATTTTTTGGCGATTTCGGGCTGCGACACAAGTCTATATCATTCACAAGGTGGCGCCACGAAACTATCGTTATGCGATCCAGATAGAGAATTTGGTATTTGTATATTAACTTAGCGTGAATACCTAAATTTTCAGCTAAACTACTGAATTGAAACTGCTATAGGCTTTCGCACGTCTCGTGAGCATTAGCTCAAATTTCTTGTCTGCTTACTTGTCTGATATATGCTATTTTAGCGGACATAGCCTACAAACAATAGTTTTTTGTTGCACTTAAAATCGGCTGTTTATAGACTGTTTCAAAAAAAATTTACCCGTTTTGTTTGTGCTATAGGTTTATTGATTACAAACCAATTTTGATAATAAGTGGCAATATTAAACCTACACAAGAAAATTACAACGATACGTATGTATTATTTTCTTCACATTGACAACAGCTTGAAGTATGAGCTACCAATTCTGACTATTGCTCCTAATAGAAAACGTCAAGTTCCAAAAAATACGTTAGTTAAAAATTAAGTCAAAACACTGACAAAGCAATTCAGACAGTTACAGTAAGCGTTCAAAGTGCTTTTCATTGGCTTTTGCACAGGCCTAAATCCGTTTGCGCCACTGGTCAATTGATTCATCGATGACTGACTGCTGCATCCAGCCCTGTCGTCTGCTGCCGTAGCTAAACTGAAGCTGCCATCCGACTGTAAACGACAGCACTAAGTCAGGAAGCATTTTTACAAATTACAAATTATTTTGGCAACATTTCTGCCAAATATTAGCAACATCGGTCTGGGACTACATCAGTTATAGTGCAAACAAGACGGGAGTGAAAATATTTAAAACAAAGTATATGTTTACTGGTATTTTGAAAAAGTTTTAGCTTGCATATTAAAAACAACAATGACGTCGCAAGATGAAATCGTCGTGATGTACAGCTTGCCGTCTGCAACACAATGATGCATTTTGCGGCTACAAGCCACCCGAAAAAAGTATATCGTATGTATCGAATATACGCACTTTCTGTTTTTGAAGAATACGCGCGTTTTCTATCTTAGCGTGAGCGTGGGGTCGAAGTTGGTGGAGGATGGATGCGGGGTGCGCTGCGGGTCAGCTGGTGAAATCACCCGGTTGGCGAGGGATCGGGCGGGGAGCGAGTGGTGGGCATTGATCGGCGTAATTGTCGGGCGTGTTGCGGAGGTGGCGTTGGCGGCGCGGCGCCAGCAGGCGGCGTGCGTTCAATAGTGTTAACGCGCCTCGCCGGTCGCCTGTCCGTCCGTCCGTCGTCGGTCCACGCTTTCACGACCCACCGCCGCCGCCGCCACAGTCGTCGCAGCCGAGCCTTGTCCCCCATCGCTCGCGCGCTCTGTCCCTCCCTACATCCGTTCGTCCGACCGACCGACCTCTGGCATTTTCACGAGTCGACCGACCGCTGGCCGACTGCATGGCTAGCTCCGTGTGACCACTGACCACCCGGCCTGTCACACCAAAAATGTTTCCTCCATGAAAAATCCGCTCGCGGAGAGATAATCACGGAATTGATATGTCGCCCCCTTATTAAAACATCGTCGGCCCCATAAAACGTCTTCCCATTATAGGATCGCGCCCCAGAAAAGTCTACCTTCCTGCCGACAACTTACGGGTAAAAATTCGTTCTGCCCGGGCGGCCGCCAGGCAGGCGAATTTTTGCCGGTAAGTTGTCGGCTGGAAAAGACTTTTCTGGGCGGCGATCTTAAAATGGGGCACCGGCTGCACGAGATTGCTATACCCGTCCGCTCCTCGCGCTCGCTATAATGACTTGCGGCCTTCAAATGTGCTGACCAAACGACGTCGCCTTATAAATACGCCCGTCAGTCAAAAGAAGCCTGTCGTCGTTGCCGATTTTCATCTTTCACCATAACCTTACTACTGTACACATCTATGCTATACCTGACCTTCACGCAAGACCCCCGCGTTACGTCACCTGCGTCATACTAAGCATTAAAGTATCCGCACTATACTTGCGCTGTCGTCCGATGACAAAACGTTTCGTCTATATGTTTAATAACAGACGTCAAAACATGGCGAACAAACGTGCACTTTTTATGCTTAAAGTCTGCGTCTGCGGATCTTTTTTCGTTATTATCCTCAATTTTGTTGTTGGTGCATGCAAGAGAACATAGTTGCCATTGTCGACAGCAAAATAGTTTTTAGCTAATTATTATTGTGTTTGTACTTTTTATTACGCGCGAAAGCAGCCACTGCTTTCAGCGCGTCTTAGCCATCGCAATTCTGTCCGTCTGTCCGTCTGTCTGTCCATCTGTCACACAAGTGGATCAGTCAAAAACGGTGCAAGCTAGGATCACAAAATCTTCCACCATCGGCTGCCTAGAAGCCTCTAGCTTCAGGAACCGTATAGCTTTTCCATAAATTCGAAGGGGGTCACCACGAATGAGGGCACTAAATAACAGGGGGGGTGGCAAAATTTGCGATTTTTGGCAAATAAGTCACTGTATCTCAGTAACGATGCGAGATAAGGCACAGGTTACTATTAATCACTAATAGGAAGTCGTACACTGGCTCTCGATTGGCGCCAAATTCAATGACCTTGAATGACCCTGAACGCCACAATAGGAGGTTTTATGGATTTTTTTGGCGATTTCGGGTTGCGACACAAGTCTATATCATTCACAAGGTGGCGCCACGCTACTACCGTTATGCGATCCAGATAGAGAATTTGGTATTTGTATACTAACTTAGCGTGAACACCCCAATTTTCAGCTAAACTACTGAACCAGAACTGCTATAGGCTTTCGCGCGTCTCGTGAGCATTATCTCAAATTTCTTGTTATCTTTATATCAATGTTTGTTAAAACTTATCAAACCTAGTTGTGACTGCATGCGCAGCCTGTATATTTGCGACCATACTGCAGAGTGCACACACGTCTGACGTCTGTCAATCTGTCACATGATTATCCATAACTCACGAATAAACTGTAAAAAAAACTGTAAAACAAACCAATTTGCTTATGTTATGTGTATCTGGCAAATTTGTTTCGCGGTTAGAAATCAAAGTTAGCACAATGCTCAACAAAAAATATACCTGCAAATGTGCTCTAATATTCAACGAACAGTCCAGTAATCGATGATGCTAGTCTATAAGGCACCAGCAATCAATTTACGATAAAAAAGATTCACAAAATACGGCCAGAGTTACTAGGCGTGATCACTACAAATCTAATATGGCTTTAGTTCCAACTTGAAGTCCAAATTTTGACTGAAAGTTTTGACACCCCATTTTTCCACAAAGAAAGTGGGGACCTATTTAATACGATGATAGTTGGAACCACATGTATAGCCCAATTGTCTCTGCTAAATTGCATTTATTCTATTTTGTCCAACAGCTTTAACACAATGTGACAGGTAGACCTGCAACGAATGTAACATCTGGAATCGTGGAATCTCTGAGAGCTACGCCGCCGAACAAGCGTTCTATTAAGCCGAGAACGAAAAATCCGGAAAAAAACTATAGACCTGCACGAAGCATACAGATTGGTGTATCTGTTATCTGATAGTAGCACTGCAGCATGATAATGAGCTAATGATTTCGGCCTACCTGCCCTGCTGCGTCTGCCGGAGAGCTCGACAGAGCCGCCGAGGTTATGCAGCCGCTCGGTGAGTCCGTGCAGCAGACCGTGCAGTCGCGACGGCGACTCATGGACGTCAGTGACGACCACGTCACCATTGGACCGACCACCCAGGTCGGCGCCACCAACGGCTGACGACGTCGACGGACGCTTGATGAACGACAGGAACAGGTGTCGGTAGAGTTCGTCCGGCATGTCCGCCGAGTCCAGGTAGATGTACATGAAGCGACGAAAACCTTCGTAGTCGATCGTCTACAAAAACGATCATGTCATTCAGCTGTCATAATCAGTCGCTCTCAGCACACGTTAAACCTTGCGTTTCGTCTTCAGTGTATTACGCGAGCGCAACTAACGAGGCACACTGGCACAGTAAACTTTAGACCGTGACTAAACGACACTCAGTTCGCACTGGTCCTGTTTTCACAACTTTCGGCTGCAGTCGCACGTCACAAAGTAAACGATTGCGAACGATCTGTGCGTGGTTTCTGTATGTTACCGCACTGTCTGGAGTGGCATAAGCTAGTGCTGCGTACTCGCTTACCCACCCCATCAGCGCGGTAACTATTACTGAAACGTGCTTATTTCATGACCGTGATCGGCGGCGTGTTCTGCGTGGGACGTGGGTGTGATAAACGGACGCGAGACGCGTTTCAACCGTCACGCTTGACTGCAGTGAGATTATGGACGATTATAACACAGCAGAAACTGCGGTGAGAAGTAGAAAAGTGAAGAGGGTCATGGAATAATCAGCGACAAGCAATATCATGTCTCCTACTGAAAGAGTCGCATAGTGTCCTGTCACACCGATATCAGTTTCTGTGACTCTCAGCCATGTTGTTGTTATTAGTTGGTGGCGGATACAGGAATAGTCTATCGCTCCTTCCGTTATGCATCATCCTATCAGTCTATGTTTGGTATCGTTACTTTTTCTTAAATTCTTATCTGGCTAAGTTTAAAGTAGTTTACATGTAAAAATGGAAAGCGCACCACCTTCTTAACAACCAAAGAAGAAGTTTTTTAGCAGCCGCTGAAGCTGTATGAAGTTTGCCTCAAACAACCTGGCAGGGCGTTCCTAAGTTCTAAGCTACGTGCTGTAAACTTTTTATCTTTTCTGCATTTATAGTACCGTATTTGTATTAACTGTGTTCCATTTACCATCAAAATCAGTATCAGCTTTTGAGCAGTAATCTTAACTATAGCTATGATAGATGTAGAGTTGACTGCATCGGTCAAAGGAACCGAGTGAACTCTCGCAGTGGCACCATAAACATTACCAATATTGCTATTATTATTATTATTATTATTATTATTACAGTTATGTCTATCGATCGATGGCGCGTGTGAATGATCCGTCTGCAATGAAAGACGGTCGTGACTGGAGAGACGTTGAATGAACTATAGGGCTATACGGTCTATACTTTCTAGGCTCTATACGCAGTTTCGTACTGGACACGTCGACGGCATGCGAGAAACCGGCGACCAATTTCCACAGCAGCACGCGTGCTCGGTGCAAGGTCGTCGACCACTAACCTATAGTCCGCCAGCCTTCATCCGTCGTCCGCTCTCAGTTATCTACAAGTCACCGACTGTCTGCCTACCGCTCATCTTCATAAAACTTAATAGACTGACCCAGTCAACATCGTGCTACCGGGCTCTGTGGCATCGCGCAGCACTTGCGTCCACATAAAACACGCTCCGAAGTAATAGACGCCCGCTATGGACGCCTTGCTATGATGAAACAGACAGAACGTAAGATAATAAACAGCGTTCTGGCATATTTGCTAGGTTAACGGCGTTAACGCCGCCGCATTGGTCTTGAAACCAAACTCAAACGTACTGGCGGTCTCAAAAACGTGCTTGCTCTTGAGTTTGCTGGTAAAATGTTGATAAAAAGACTACCAATTTGTTGTCTGCAAGTCGATGACGAGATAGCAAATTTCTGTAATTTAGTGCGGACTACATTCACTGTATCCGCAAGACACTATATAGTGGCACTGGCAGTAGTTGACGACAGCAAGCGCTATGCATACTGCACTTGACAGCAGCAGGTAGGCGACCGACGGGTTCAGCAGAGAAAGGCTCAGCTGTCGCAACCATTGACCACCACTTCGGACTAAAAATTAACGTTGAAAACTTGAGTGACAAAAGTACACATGTATGTAATCCTAGCAGCAATGTAACAGCAAAATACGTTACAGAATACCGTGTTTATTACACACATTACCGATACCAAATTATCGCGGTTACAATATGTGTACTAACACTACCACCAGCGTTCGTACGATTCAACAAATAACAAAAGTTGCAATTTTTTGCAACGTACCTCTTCTGGATTATACTTGGAAAGCACGCCGCCATCTTTAAACTCGCCCAGAACGTCTTTGAGCGTTTTGCTAGAGTCTAAAACAGACAGACGAACACGTATAGGAGTCATATATGTAGAGAACGAGAAAGTGCGCTGCTGCTGCTGCTGCTGTTGAGTGCTTGTGTGCCGCGTGTCACGAGAGAACAGTCTCTCAAAAGGATATCCAGTGACGGATCAGTTGTGTCGACGATTTGGTGTCCGTGCCAGGCAAGTCTGAAGCCAGTGTTCCAGTGTCTGCTGCTGCTGCTGGATATGAATCTGTGACGTTCGATGGATGGATATAACGAGTCAATTAGGCGCTCATTTTGTGGCGCGGTGGTTTGTCCATAGTCTATACACGACATGCTGTCACGCAACACGTCCTTGTCTGCGGGCAATACACTCGAGAACACGGCTTCTGCAGTCACGACGCGAAACCATACAACGACATCATGTATAGGCCTACAGCACTTGTCAGCTATCTCCCAGACCTACAGGCTGGTCGTATTGCATCCAGGCACATTGCCTTCTGGCGCGATGCTAAAAGTCGCGTTTGCTATCATTTTCTTAGCTTTTTGTTTCTCTACCCATACGAAGTTTTTTTTTTAAAAAAAGTTGGCAGACGCAAAATGTTCGAACAGCTTTTGTCGACAGAATCGAGTACAACAGACATTTTAGGCGTCACGCGCACTCAAGTGATTCGATTTCAACGTATCAGAGACGCAGAGAAGCCAGCAAGATTCCAGGAGAGACCTGAGAAAGAAGAGACGTGGAAAGCAAGCGACGTGTATACGGAGAATAGCATTCAGAGGACTGAGTGGCTGTTATATGTTTCGTTGCGAAGAACAGCCAATCGATCAATTTCTTGCAAACGGCATCGCCCGGGGAGTGTCGATTCCATTCCGCTGTGAAGAAGATACGTCGCCGAGATAAGCGACAAGCATCAGAGAGAGAATCGCACCACGCAACGCGAAAACGCGCGTCATCGCTGCACTGCATTAATAACTTGTCGACCCCACAGAGACTGCATAGGCGAAAAAAACACGTCAGGACGACGTGGTTCTCGCCATATTAGGCCTGTCTCGAGAGCACGATTAGGTTAGGAAACAGTGACGAATATGAACTAACGAAGCATCCGAAAGTGGGAGTTTACGTTTTAAAATTACTTTGTTAAACGCTGTGTTTGAGTTTTTAGCTCTCATTTTAGATCCCGCAATCAGCTACACAAAAAGTACCCCGTACAATGTCTTGGCCATCTTCGGTCTTCTCTCTCACCAAATGCTGCTTACAATGTATTGGCAAATTAACACGTTCTTATTTGCGTCAACGTACAGTAACCAATCTGCTATTGATAACGGTTTGTCCGCAATTCACCAAGCAGATTCTGACTGAAAGTTTTGTCGTTGTCGCAAAGCTTGTCGACACTTCTGTCAAGCTCGCCGTGATCGAAAATGTAACATTTACCTTTAAAATTTTGACAATGTTTGTCAAAGTTTTAAATACATAAATGTTTTCTGTACCTGCAATACTAAAACTTGCTCGCTAATTTTAATAACGTTGCGCTAAAAAAAATCTTATTATACCTAATTTTAAAAATATTTTAATCTATCTGTGACCTTCCACGGTCCCACCCGGTACTACGGTTATCTCATTACGTCCAACGTTGGTGCTCTTACTTACTTCTGTGTGCGCGGCACAGCACCCACCTTCACCCACTGTACCGCGCGTAAAATGCGATCGGAGTCCGAAACTCTAAATTAGCTATTGGTTCGAAACCTGACTGCGAATTCTTACGAGGTTTATCATAGAAAGTTATTTAGGGTTTTATCTGATAGATGGGGAAGACTAAACGACGTTAGGTTGGTGAGAAAAATCTATTACATATCTATAATGCTAAATTAGAGAAAAAGCTTATTCTGCAAGTGTGACGAACTAGGCGAGTCTTAAAGCTTCCATGCAGTAAGCGGGTTATTACGAGCTATAACTTTGTTCCCTTATTTTTGTCGCGCATTGAAACTAATTTCATTTCAAAGCCAAAAACAGTTCTCCACATTTAAAATTTATTACCAAATTTTGTCCCTTATTGTCATTTTGTGGGCTACATTTGTGTGCACGGCAATTCCCAATTACAGAGTATCACCGCACTTTGTCAATCGATGTCATATGGCCGAACCAAATTATTACACGCTCTGGTGACAAAGCTAGAAAAAACAGAGGTTTGAATAAAGTTTTCAAGTTTTACGTTTTTAAAGGTTTTTAAAATCTTTCTTTTTTCGTTTCAGTGTAAAAAGAAAACCGAACACAAAATTAAGACCCCAAAACATTTTAGGCATTATTCTCTCTGTCACATCGATTGGTTTTTCTATAAATTAGGCCTATAGCAAAACTCACAAATCACGATTTAACACAAAATTAAACATGATCTCTAACTTTTTAATTGCACAACAAATAAAAAAATAAAAAAATAAACTTTCGAGGTATTTTAGGTGTCTTAAAACCGAAAAAATCTAGATTTTTTTCAAACAAATTTTGGATGCCTGTTTGAGCGCATGTAAAGTTAAACCCGCAGTCTCTGTATTGCTAGTTTCGACGCTATTTCACGACCAACAGCAATGAAAAAATACGCAATGGGTCTATAGAAACATTCGGACAAAATTAAAATAAAAACGGCACTTACACGACGTGTACTCGAGAAGCTGGTGGAATTCGGTGGGACTGAGTTTCTGCCACTGGAACGATGTCATCGCGAGGACGTCAAACACTCAACGTCGAGGACGCCGAGGAAGAAAACCTGACGAGTGCAGACAAGAGACTAGTCGATGTAGACGTTGACAGTAGCGCTTGGTGGGTGGGTTACAATGTACGACGTCGCGGTGAAGTCAGACAGACGTCCAAGAGTTGCTGCTGGTGCTTACTAAGCGGTGGCGCCGCTGCTGCGGCTGCTAATCCGTGGACGTAAGGCGCTCGCCGGTATTCTCATCACGCCACGGTCTGTCGCTTGGTTCGTCTGGTTGGTGGCCCCTGGCCGGTGTGCCGCACACCTCTCGTTCTGTGTCCGTTTGTCCGTGCGTCTGTCCGTCCGTCCGTCGTTGCAGTGTTGCGGGCAGTGCGCGCGCGCCACAGCGGCGGCGGTGCAGCGGTCGGCGCAGGAATAGAGAAATCAATGACGACACGACACGACGAGCGCTGCGTGCGGACGACGTGTCGACGACGCGACGACAACTCAACTCAACTCAACCAACAAACTGCCGACTGACGGATAACTCTGCCACCCACGAAGACGAGTGACGACGTCGTTCTCCGCTGATACTCAACTATCAGTGACGCAAGGATGCGTGACCAGACACACCGTCCTCACAGACCAGACCGAGACCTTGCCTCACTGCAACGCACAACGACAGACAGCAACGCAAATTAATCGTCACTCTAGTTCTCAGAAACTTTGACAACGTAATTAAAACAACTTATCGTTTTTGTAGAAAATAAGCATTTTGGAGGGTTTCTGAAATCCAGGCAAGGCAAAGTCGAAATCTCGGAATCTAATGGGGCAGAGAGCGTAAACCATAGTAGGCCTAGACAGCTGTTGCTGTTAACAACATATTTTATTAAATGACAAGCACAATTCAGTTTTTATCGGAAAATGATTAAAAATATTTTGGAGAAGTGTGGCGTCGGCGAGTGAAGAATCACTCAGATTTCAATAAAGATCCAGATCATGTTCAACATCCAGCCCACGATCTGGACAAAATTACGACCATTTGAGAGACTAAGATAATAGGCCCTATTACATAATAAAGCTTATGAAGTTATAAAGATGTCTATAAATTGGACCTCGTAAATTTTATAGACAGACAAAAATAAAACGCAGTTCTCCGTATAGGTATATATCAAGTGCTTTTTAGTTTTTTTTCTTTAGGCCTACTTCCTGAATGCGCATCGGGCACAAAAATTTTCATATTACAGCTAACTGGAATATTTATTGTACTGCAAAAATGATTTCAGTATGATTACGGGCAAATAGTTCTATGGAGACAAAGTTGGTGGGCGTCAAAAATCGCGAAACTAAAGAGTGCAGAAATTCTGAAGTACCGTAGTCAAAAGTCCACGATCGCTGTACTACACAACAAAACAACAAAACATTAAGCTCATATTATAGCTTCGACAGCACTGTTTGTCGAATGGTTTTACTGCATTCTTCTATGATCTACCTTTCTATTGTCACGCTGGCGTCGCTGGGTAACTGGCGACATCAAATTCTATTAAATACCAACAAGCTTTGCCAGATAATGTCCCGCAGTAGGCTTGCAGGCATTGTTGAAATGAAAATGCAATGACCATCATCATTCACCACCACTGACAGTTGCATATAACGACAATAAAAGCTTAGCTATATTCATTACTGTTAACAATGGATGCAGAAACTGGAGTAATTGTGTGCGTTTGTACCGTATTAACGCAACTAAATTCCGACCCCAGACGCAGACTCAACCTTCTGCATGTATAGTAAACCGTTCAAATCCGTCCCATTCTATGATCTAAGTGAAATCCGTCACCAGACCGACAAGACACGACTTTCACCATACATCGCGTTTTGTCGACTGTAGATTGGGCTGTATATCTCACAACTCAATTTACGTGTTAAATACAATAACAACAGATTTATAACTTATATTTATACAATACAACATCGACAATAAAACCTTGTAAGACTCGACAAACATGATATGTTTACATTATTTTCCGAGCAACAAGTTCGTCTTGAAAAGTCGTAATGTTGTTAAACACATATATCACTGCACGGTTTAGTAGTTGCTTATTAGGCTAAACAATCTGAACAGTATCAAAAAACAAAGTACTAATTATTAAACACGATGCATCGCAAATTTGTCGCAAAATGTGCCAGTAAAAAAAATCTGAAATGCAATCGATATTTGGTAAAATTATGCCAAAAAAAGATGTCTTATGCCTACTTTTTGACACTCAGCGTGTTCGGAGTCGAGCGGGGTAAGGCCGATTTCCAAAAATTTCCAATGGGTGGAAGTCCCAGGAGGCAGGTATTAGAGATTTTGGGATAAAAAATAAAAATTAAGTTACAAATTTCCCAAAAATAGGGGAAACGAGGACATGCCTCAATTTAGAACTTGGTTAAGTCCCTTCGCCCCCTGTAAGCCCATGCCAAAAATTCGGGGCTAAAACTACATAGGGAAGGAGATTTTTTGGGGTCAAATTTTGAAATATGGTTCCGATTTTTTGGAAATCGGTGAACTTTGGTGCACATATTTAGACGTTGTTGGAAAGCCCTAGGGAAGGGTAGATATTTCCAAAGTGTGGTAGTCCCAGGAGGCAGGTATTTGAGATTTTGGGGTAAAAATAAAAATT
>Ga0056128_1002540_pt1 | contig 21729 bp, 11 predicted proteins | sample WorMetLIZISLAND2_FD_71113 | JGI IMG/M metagenome (GOLD analysis project Ga0056128, IMG submission 71113) | Marine gutless worms symbiont microbial communities from Max Planck institute for Marine Microbiology, Germany - Olavius geniculatus... ... | reverse complement strand
GCGGATTGAGCCCAAATTTTGTTTGGTGGTAGGCGTCCATGACGTAATCACGCCATTAAAATTTGGTGACGATCGGTTCAGGGGTTTTTGGTTGGCTGAGGGTCAAAGTTTGCATTTTCCTATATACTTTGAAGGTCGTCCTTACAACACTCACACTACCGTGTGAGTGTGATAACAACAAAAAAGCAAATACCTCCCCATGCAGGGTCCTGGGTCTGTTGTTGTATTAAACTGTTAAGATCGAAGTCCTTTGGAAATGCATTTGTTTCTGTTCGTGGGTAGCTGATCAGGCCTTGGTTATACAAATGCTCCGCAATACGCATGGTTTCCTTTGCATTGATACGCAGTTTCCGCGACGCCATTTTCTCCAACTCCTACGAACAAATCTCCAGGTGATACTGAAGTAAATGTAACAGTCAAATTGGCTAGGATATTGCTAAAATTCATTTCATTAAAAGTATTCACAATGTACATTGATTAGCATCAACTCAGTGCACATGTGTTATATTCCAGATTTAACAAGAAGTATGTTAATAGAATAATAGAAATAATACTGACAAAATAGTACATAAACTACTTGGCAGGTTTATTAATTCAGACTTTAATTATTTATGTTGGATACATGTAACAGAAGACTGCTAAGCAAACAAAGCTGATTATTTATTTAGTTTGCAAATCTGGACTGTAACAAAAAGCAATAAGTGAATGTTAACTGCTGAAGACTCTGTACAGTATTTGTACGTTAAATCAGGCAGCAAAACTTTGTGGTCAGAAAACATAAATAAAACAGTGTTTTCCAAATTAATGGCACAACACATAACACTTTAAAACAAAAAACAACAACAGCAAATCAAATACAACAAAAATCATTTTTCAATTTAAAAAAATTGTCAGAATGAGCAACAGGTGACAAGCTGACATACCACAGTGTCGAGAGCAACCGGACGCCACTTTGACTTTGGTCTGCTAGTAACATCAATCACTGTTGCTGCAGGATTCTACAAACATGAAGAAATAAATCACGAATGAATGAATGAATGGCACGAGACACTGACAGCAGTCGAGCAGAAACAATCATCATAGAAAGAAAGCAGATAAAAACAAGGTTAGAGCTGAAGTCACTATACTGCAAGGCCTCAGTTTTAAACATCATATAAATAAACTGCGCTAATCAAATCATAGATATAGCAAATTGTTCATTGCAGTGGCGAACAGTAAGGAATGCAGCAAAGATTGACTAAGCACCAGGAAATAAGTAAATAAATTTGTAATTTGATTACAGCTGTTAAAGCGTTAATTTTTTTAACGCATTAATACACTGCATTAATTTTTTAGTGCATTAATTAATGCGTAACTATTAAAGCATCCAGGCCCGTCGACAGGGAGAGTGGAGGGGGGTAAATTAACCTGGGCCCTACGACGTTTGGGGGGCCTGCCTGTAAAATATAGAAAGTTAGAAACATTTCAAATGTATAATCAGCAATAACTGGCATCATAGCTAGCATAGAAATTTATCAGTCTGTCGTTGAAATAATTATTTATTTACAGTAGCGATGGAAATACAACTACAGTTGAGTTACTTGAATTCATGCGAATGTCAAATAACTGCAGTTTAACGGAATATTAGAACTTTTGCTTCACGGGAATTTAGTAAATTAACATAAATTTACGTATGTGCATTAATTTTTTAACGCACATTAATTTACTAACACATTAATGTGTTAATTAATGTGTTAATTTGACAGCTCTAAATTTGAACAATCCCCACAGAATATTAGTTACTATTTCAACCAGTTCATTCGGATATCTGTGCAAAAATACAAGTGTCAGACAAAAATAACAAGTAACACAGACAGAAAGCTAAAAGAGTTGCTCAGTCAGCTCACCTCAATGCAATGCTCATAGAGCACCAAGCATGCCATGTAGTCAAACAGCCGCTGCCTGCATAGTTAGTCACATGCTCAGTCTCAACTTGACAACAATTGCACAACTGGAAGCAAGTTAAAATTCTCACAGCATCAAGCTCTGTCTGCCTCCACCCTCTCAAACTTCTATCTATGACCCTTTGACCTCAAAACTTAACCAGTCCAGCTCAACCATAGCGATAAAAAATCGACCAAAGCATACCGGAGACTGAATATATTGTACAAATTTCAAAAAATGGCCTTTTTCATATATTTAGTCCATCACACTGTGATTCTAAACTCTAATCTTTTAAACCCAAAACAACCAATCTTTGTCCCATAATGCGCCACTAACAAATCTTTGATAGAATTCCATCAAGCTGTGCCGCAAATATCACGGAAACAATGAGTGAAAGCAATGCGTGCGTGAACAACAGAAAAACAACAGCCCCAGTGCCACCTACTGCCAAGGCACTAAAGCATAAAGGAAGTACCTTATACACAAGTCATACACTTCAGACACACATTGAAGTAACAAGATGATGCTGCATAAATGTCACTGAAACTACACAAAGGGAGGACTTGATGAAACGGTACAAAGGACGACCTCAAAAGTCAAAAGGTTTGGCCTGTACTGTCTGATGAGACATCGCCAATTTACACAGATATCAGTGGATAACTGGCTTACCAACTGCAGGTTTTCCCAGTCACATCTTCTAGTACAATATATTAATGCATTACAGCATACTGGCATACCAATGTGACATACAAATAAAGCTAGTATCAATATTTTGCAGAACATATAAGATCATTGGTTGGCAATGCCGACTCAACTAAGCGGTGCTGCAGCATTAATGAAAACGACTTTAGCTCTTTTACATGTTCAGACAACACGCTATACTGACAAACCTGCGCTAAATATCAGAACTGACTAAAACAAGAAAAGCCCTGCTAATGCAAACAGGAATGCGCAACAGCCACGGTGCATGTTTGAAAGCCCAGTAAAGCAAAATCTAAATCAGTTGTCAGAGGGCGTCAGACGACAGGCGGCTATAGTGTCTATAGTGTTTTACTCGTACTGACCAGAGGGCGTGACGTGTCTCGCTCAGTGAATGTCGTATCAACTGGATATCGCAAATTTTCCCTACCCGCTCTCATTTAGCACCCTCATTTGAGGTGACCCCCTTCGAATTTATGGAAAAGCTTTACGGTTCCTGAAACTAGAGTCTTCTAGGCAGCCAACGGTGAAGATTTGGTGATTCTAGTTTGCACCATTTTTCACTGATGCACCCGTGTGACAGACGGACAGATGGAGAAACACACGAACAGACAGAATTGCGATGGCTAAGACTACAGTAGCTGCTGTTGCGCGTAAAAACAAACCTTTTCCATAAAAACTCGACTTCTTCATTCTCAGGCTCCACCATTACAGTTACTAATGTACGCACATACACAAGGTAGTACTGTTAAATTAATTTAGCATAATTTTAGAGCTGGTGAAGATTTACACAAACTCAACAACAACCATTAAAATGCAAGTTTCCCACTTTTTTCCAGACAAAATTAAAATTTTTTTGACAAATCACACACCCTCTTACAACGAACATTTGCTAAGTTGTCAATGCTCAAAAATAATCTGGGTTTTTTTGACCCACACTATATATCTGCAGTACCGGTGAACTGTTACAAATGGTCTGAGTCAGCACTCTGTTCAGCAAAAGTTTTCTGCTCCACTGTATGACAAAACCAAGCAGTGGTTCATCATCTGTGCCTACAATTCACAACTCACAAGTTTGGAGAAAAACATCTAAGCTTAAAAAATATATTGCAGAAAAACTCCAAAAATAGTACTTTTAACATGTTTCAAAGCAAAACCATACTGGCACTACATCAGATAGATTATTATCATTAAAATCACTATTATTTCACTATTACTATAACTACTGAACATCCCATTTCATACCTTGAAGCTTCCAGAATGGCTCTGGCACAAATGCTTCAACTTGTTTGTAGCGTTCGACGACAAAGCCAAGAGTGGGGAACTGGCAGCTGCCATAGCTGATAAGCTGATCAGCAAGAACACTGGGAAAAACTTTCTGCAGGCGCAGAGTCTGAAAACGAGTGAATGCTGCACCTACAAAACCCAGTGCCATCATTCAATAATACAATATAATACATTATAAACTTTAAAAGCACAAAAGCATACAAAGTTTGTTATGCACGTCAAGGATAATAAAAGAAGAATAAAAAAGTTTCTAAACAATGCCTAAATGCAACAATAATAAAGAGTCAAATCTCTCAGTTAATGCAACGTATTCCAGCCAGGAGAACCAGGATATGTTGCATAAACATAACCAAACACAGCACCATCAGATACGCTTTTCCAGCTCAAAATGCACAAAACTGCATTTGGGCCAGGGCTGTATGACACTGGGAAACAGCACTCCCCAAAGCCCCTGCTGGATCAATGGAGTGAAGCCAAGACCTCTTTTAAAAAGTCTAACTATGGGCAAGGCCACACTGCTGGAAAGTGTTCTGCTAGAAAAACATCAAAAGAAACAAATGAGTTCAATACCAATTCGCAGATCCAACTCTTGCCTGACGTCAACAGCTTCACTTGTCAGTCTGTCAGGCACGACGAGATTATTGACAGCTCGCGTCACCGCCCTCAACACAAACAATACTCATTACACTAAGTACTATTAACAGCCTGAGTCAAAACTCTCGATATAAGCAATACTCAAAAAGTGTTAACAGGCACTGCCAGCACAAAATCCATAAACATAGATATAAACATGAGATAATTTTTTAAAAACGTTTATAAACGTTTATTACATTTAAATGATACAAACTAGGGATGTGTTACTCGAAATTTTTCATTATTCGGAATTTGAATTACATTAATCGAATTTTGTTTGAAATTTGATTCTTCAGGGTACCGCTAGAAGTCCGCTAGTTAACAATTACAATAACCAGCATAAGGTAGAACCTTCGACGATCGACCATGCATTGTTCTATCAGACGGCCAAATGATGTATGTTTGTAATTAAATTTCAAGTTAACGCAGATTGTCGACTCTTAGTGAAAGCACCTCCATAAGCACGCTGGATAATATAGATGTGAAAGAAGACAAGCGTAGCTCAATAACAATAATGAAAACTTCATTGAGGTTGGCTTGAAGCAAAAAGCAGCTAGGAACAGACATTGCCATATACTAACTGAGGTGTAATTTCTGAAAACCTTGCACGATAGACCCTCATATCAGGTTTCACTACAGAAACAACAAACATTTCATAGATGAAATATTCCTATATTTGGTGGCTTGGCGTAGCGGTAACGCATTTCATCTGATCAACAAAGTTACTCTACGCTGGGCCGGGTTAATACTTTAATGGGTGACTGCCTGCGGGCAGGTAAACCATCTCGGTATGTAATCAGCTGCCTAAGTACACTCAGCCTTCCATCTCTCCTATCTGGCTGGGGTTAAGGTGGGGGGCGTTCATCTGTGTCAAATGGTAGGTAACACTGTGTGATCCCATGTGGGAGGTGACGCTCTGTAGCTCTGAGATGGGCTTCCCATTAAAAGCTATATCACCACCTTTAACCTTTTAAATGGCAAGCAGCATAATCACTGCATTGTAACAAACATAATGTTCAACAATCAGTGAATACAATGCGGGTTCTGTCTATTTTATGCATCCACCATAATTCAATTTCACAATCAGGTGTCTTACATCAAAAGAACTTTGAAATTCTCCTGCCTGCCAAATGCCCTTTAGCAGGGCAATCAGGCTAACACTCCCCCATGTGCTGACATTTTGTTGATTTAGACTCAGAGTTTACTTTTGCCTCGTAAAAATCAACACACATATGCATGGTGCCACAACTGCCGCATGTTGCCATATGGTTTAAAAATGTATTTTAGAAGGTCCAGCAGTCTGAACCATGTTAATTACTGCTAAGATTTCTGCAGTTAGACAGTTACAAGTTGTAAATGTAATTTTAACTATATTCAACAAATGAATGGCACCGACTAAAATATGATGGACTTATATTTAGTGTTGTTACAGTTATCGAAATCGACACCGAAACCACAGTTTTTTAGCAATATCAAACCTTATCGAAAATGCGGTTTTAGGCTCTATTGACGGTTTCGGGTTTTTGGTTTTCAAAACGGTGCAGCTCTAATGTCTAGTGCCGTAAACGTTAGGCAGAATGGTACGCCGCAGTGAGATGAGCGGCCGCAGGGCGCCGCGACTCTCTCGTCCGCTCCTCTCTCGCGGTGTTATCAGCTGTAATTGCCAGCGGCGCTGTACCCTGCGTGTGAGGGGGGAGGGTGAGGCTTGAATGAATGGAAAAGTGTGGGTACTCGGAAGGCAGACGGCCGTCAGCGACCAACTAATAAGTGCCAATAGCGAAGCAGTGTTTGCTAAATACAGTCAAACTGTATTTAGTCTACCTTTATACGGCTGTATAGATTTGTGCAGCAATCACCTTTCAATTTAATTCACACTGTTCCATGAACTGGCCTCCTATGCTCAGCATCCCCATAATCTATAACATGCATGAGAGCAGTAGTAATCTCCACAAACAATGTCTTCACCATGGTCGTCGTTCTGTGTCTCTCCTTGCTGACCGGCCGACCGCATCCTCACGTTTCAGCACTTGTCACCGTCTCTCCTCCTCCCTGTCTTTTCGTCCATCTCTGTCTCCTGGTCTACCAGTCTGTGTAGGGCCTCTAAGCCTACACGATAAATGTCTACCACCTGCTGCCTGTTGCATTCAAATGATGGATGCTCCTTTGACATTTCGCCCTTGGATATTGCGCACATTATAAAATTGTGCACGACGATGAAAACGGACCAAGAATACGACATCTGCGAGGCGAAGCATCTTAGTGGGTGAAGCATCCTGACAGGACACTTGAATCATGCAGTTTCACGTCTTGCTGTCGCCGTCATTTGGCAAGTTGCAGCCGCCGAAGGTTGGACACCGTGGACCACACGTGCATGTTGTCATGAATTATTGAAATAGATTCATAACTCCCAACATAACAATGTCAACACACTGCAGAAATACTCCACAAACAAACAGAAAATTCAAGTAGCATCTGACTGATCGCTTGTTGTACTTAAGCATTCAAAACATTAACAGAACAGTTTGCAGAATGATAAAAGATGTCAAGAGAATCTACAACAAGTGTTCGGTACCTGCAAGACAGACTTGTATGACTTCAAAACCGATGTTTTCACCTTCGCGGTCACAATCCGTCCATATCACCAATGAGTGGCTTTTAGCTGCTTCTCGCTCCAACGTTTGCTAAATGCATCCCAAACACTCTCGTCATGTTTCACTATAATTTCTCTGTCTAGAAAGCCTAAACAAATTGATAATTGTAGAATGAGGTGAAAGTGTGATAAAAGAGGGGGCGTTCAAAAAGTTTTCTAAGCCGACCATACAAAGTATTGGTATTGGCCATGTTTTACAGCAATATTTATAAATTTTAAGAAACACTTAGTTTGTTTACATAGAAATATAAAACAATTATATTTCTATGTTTCCTTAGGGCTGCACGATTATGAAAATACTCGATTATCAAAATAATCGAATAATTATTTTGCGCACTAACTTCCAGTACTACTGTTCTTCAACAATCAATATTGCCACCACAGAGTTCAACGTGTCTGTGGGACTTGCTGCCAAACTGTTTATAACATTAAAGTAAAACTTTTATATGTCCTTCCAGCTGGGCTTTCACAGCAGCTGTGACTCATTTACTACCTTGACAGCAGACATCAACAAGATAAGATTTAAAAAGAAATAACTGAAGATCAAGATCAGATGTCCCTGGGTTGCACAGCCCACATTAGCAAATCCATCTCTAGACTGAACAGAACTGCCATGCAACATCCAGCCTTGTATGCTGTTTGCATTAACAATCAATATAGTTTCTGCGTAATGCCGTACCACTTCAAAACTTAAAAAAACATCACTGCAAAACTTGCTGATCGTATGCTATGCTTTGAGCAAATTGTCTATACATCAGAGACAGCTTTAACATGCAAATAAACTGATCAACTCAAAAAGTAGCTGTAAACTGCCGCCCTCTGTTTTCCATGCAAAGAATTACTGAAAGCATGTAGAAATCAATTGTAATTAGAAAGCATTTGGTACAGCTCATACTGTATCCCTGTCGAAGCTGTCACGATTTACTATTCTTGGTGGTCTAGATAGTTTTGGGAAAAAGAGTCTATGTTACTGTTACTATGCAGAAGAGCTTGAAAGTTCTAAAATAACATCAGTACCTTAATATTCACAAAGTCATCTGGACAACGTTTCTCTACAGCTGCATCAAATAAATCGACAGGATTACATGCGCGCCTGCACAATGCATAAAACGCATTTCACAGAACATTATTTAATAAACAACTTTCAATGACCATTGACCAATTCATCAAAATACACAATAACACAACATTTGTTTCTGAACCAATAATTAATCAAAAGATTATACACACAAGTCTTTTGGGATGACCCTCGTAAAGTAATGCTACAATATGCTAATTCTGCCATTTACTAAACACTGAATACTGCATGAACTAAGCAACAGTTGGTAGCATTAACGTGTTAATGCATAGGGTTAACACCAATACTCCAATAAACTAGCACGGTTAGCACAACACACTTTAGGGCTTTTGGTATCGGCAGGACCAAATAATATTAGGTATTGAGTACTGGGTAGCTTTTTGGTATTGTTCTAACCCTATAATGCATTAATTTAATGCGTTAATTTGACAGGTCTATGAAAAATACAATTTAGCAAAAATGTAATAATGTACTACAGACTTTCTAGTACCTTTTGTGCAAATTTATACTTCTTGTGACAATTTAAACTGCACTGTGTAAAAAATAAACATTAAAAAATATTTTAGCAAAGATCTCTGCAGAGGTTAGCAAGATCATTAGCAAAGAAGAATATAACTACAAAGAAAAAATAAAAATTCAGTAGTAAGCTCACCATTTCTTGTACTGCCCAACAAATTCAAAATTCAGTAAGTGACCAGACACGGATGTCATCGACATGGTGCAATTCTGGTTTGACAGCCTGTATGGAAACTCATAGATTTTGTTGTACTTTGACAGTCCTTCTCTCTACAACCAAGGCAATCCTTTAAATCATACATATGATTTAAAGCATATGAAATTACAAGAATATACAATAGTTAATTATAATTACTTTTGACACATTATATTGCAATACATCACATATGGGAATTGTTCAGGGAAAAATTAGCAGTGGTAAACTGGCAAAGTTGCAAAAAAGCCAAGCACCTTTACAACTCCTCATGTTTAGCAGAATTCTATTGGCATAAAATAACAATAATGCTACAGCAATGAAATCAATAGTGATTATTCCTATTCTGTAATACACTGCGGTTGTATCTACGGCCAGCCGTGTACAAATTAAGCAACTATTCCAAACCCTAAAACTGACTCTACTTGGTACTCAGCCCTGAGGGGACAAATGTCCAACACCGACACTGTCATAAAACAATCACCTTGGTATATCTTCCAGCAGACATAATATCTGACAGTGACTTAGCTGCATCATTCTTTTCGGCTACATTGAGAACTCGAACCATAGCGACGTCGCTGGCATTTGCTTTAGATCGCACCCAGCACTTTGCCGCCGCCGAGTGCGTTCGCTGTCGGAAGACAGAGCGCCAAACTACTGCGCCAGCATCACTATTAAATGATATGACAGCAGCGGCCTTAAAAATCGCCAGTAACATAACATTATATACTCAGATATTACGTAATAATAAACAGCAAATTTGTTTTATAGCAATATTTATAAATTTTAAGAGGCACTTAGTTTGTTTACATAGAAATATAAAACAATTATATTTCTATGTTTCTTTAGGGCTGCACAATTATGAAAATACTCGATTATCAAAATAATCGAATAATTATTTTTTAAAACTGGGTCAACTTCGTATGCATTGTATTAACAAGTCAAGCATCGCCAGTGCGCAAAGTAGAATTCAAGACAATGGAAATACAACTTTATAAAAGAAGAAGCATAGTTATACACTGAATTCGAAAGTCTAGCTATCTGCTGGGATGGCTTCCCTTGTTTCTGACCTTGCGTCTTGGAACATCGGATTTGACAGGACAATCCTTTGTCGTGAGCTCCTAACCTGTATATCCAGAAGGTGAAAAATTGACCGGCTTATAGTTCTTGGGGAGTACCTAGAATGAACATCGCGCTGACAGCACAGCCATAGGCGGATTTAGGGGGCAAAGGGGCCATGCCCCCAAGATGCCAAAGTCGCTTTTTTGCCTAGCATATGCAGTGCATTTCTGCGGTAAAACTAACAAAATTTATATTCAATGTATGCATTTCTATAAGGTGTTTTCATGCGACAGGCTTCTCCGCAAGAAGTCTACCTTTGTTTTCGGCTTTCGGCCACAATTTTTGGCTCTTAGGGCTAGTTCGCCTTTTGTGACTCCAATTTCTGGCTATACCGACGTAAGAGTAAGTAACAATAAACAATAAATAACGCCGGGGGAGTTTAAACCATATAAACCTAATTGAAGCAAACGCTACAAGAAAAACCAGAAAAGGTTTTTTGGAAAATTAGGGGAAGTTAAATATTATTATTATTTTTGCATTTTTCATAATATTTACGATATCTTGCAACCAGAAGGGTTCTGTGACGCTTAGAATGCACCAAATTCGTTTTTTCGCTGGTGCTCCGCCCCGGACCCCGCCCCCAGAGTCCTTAGTCGGCTGGGGAGAAGGATACTTTCTCGGCATTCCCCTCCTCGTCGACGCCTGCGGCGCCTCACCTTGAGTTTGGAGAGATTGCTCCAAAGACTTAGGAGTATGGACGCTTTCGAATAACGCTTTTTATCGCATGCATGTCAATCTTTGTATTACTGCTGTATTTTTATACTGTTATGGTCATAGAAAAAAAAAGAAATTTAGCCGAGTCCACGAAAATACGCCATTTTTACCTTAAGGTCTAAAAAATTTTTCCTCCTTCCCCCGTGGGAAGGGGACAAGTGTCCCTCCCCACACCTCACCTCTTTGGCGCCTTCGGCTCCTCGACTGGGCTCGCGCCTTCGGCGCTCGACCTTGCCCCCCAACTTTAACTCCTGGATCCGCCTATGAGCACAGCATCGGCAAACGCGTATGGCAGAGTACGCAGCACACGAATGCACTGTCAGTCCACACGTCTAAGGCCCTCCTACCAGCAAGCAAAATTTAAACTACATTTAAGCAAAATTACCATTTTTCAGTGAACATGATAGGCGCTAAGCCAAAATGACCGACCTACCAGATATGCGCGAGCGGCGGACTATATAATTATTGTCTTTTGTCGTCCAATATTAGGAAATCATATTTTAAAATTTGTTGAAAAATTGTTGTAGTTTTGGGATACATTGTATGTCATGGGTCTAGAATAATGAAAAAATATTTGAACCAAGGGTATATTTGGGAGAGGCTTGAGCTTTAATTGCGCCTTAGGCAGTTAATAGGGCCTATGTAGGCCCTACACTTGAAAAGTTCAACTGTGTACAAGGTTCTTTTTGACGGAGTGCAGCTACTAGACAATGGACAGACATTGTACGTACGTCGCAAGATCGTGCGACATGGAGTACGGTAGGACAAAAGTTACATTATTCTTGGCTATATAGTCTTACGTACGCGTAGAATCGAATTGAAGCAAAATGCAGTAGGCTATTACGTTGGCTGGCCCATTGAGTGGGCCAGTGGGGGACCTCCCCCACTAACAGCGATGCTGGTGCTACGCTACAACTACGGCTGCTCCAGCTGTGCAGTATGCGTTAGTATAGCCTAACGGCTGAGGCTGCTGCGGTAGTTATAGTCGACTGCTCTGAACATTGTAGTAGGCTATGCAAACGACTGTATATCACAGGCCGTTGTAGTCATAATGATCGAATAGAAATTTCAATCGTCGACAGCAAACTGCTCAGCTGCAGCTGCAATTAAGTGATAACATCTCGGCTATTCAGGTGAAATACAGTGTATGCCTACGATTCTCATAACTTAAGGCCAGTACTGTACGGTAGTCCCTAACTTTTGAAGCATTTTGCTAAGCTGGCGACGAAGTCCGTCTGTACAATAAGCCGGTCCATGCGCGCCTGCAAAAAAATAAACTAAAATTCAGAAATGCCTAGGTTTCGACCTTTGTTGACGTTTCTGTGGATGACAATAACTTGAAAAAGTAGACGTTACTAGAAGAAACATTCATTTGCATTGCCTGTTTGCCTGTGGAGTAAGTTAGCTTTTGCACACATCGTTCTGCATCGGCTTCTGGGAAAGCCTACAATCGACAGACCCGTCATAGAGCTATAGTTGTAAAATGGTGTTTGATGCATCGCTCGACTTTTTCTTCTAAATGGCGAACTCCTATCAGAGCGTGGCCGTAGGCCTACATATAATACAATACAATGGAGAATTTGCACTCAAAAACTGACAAACAAACTGTCAGTTTAATGTAGCACATAAACTAAAAAGAACTGAAACGTTTAAAAGGAAAAATGAAATCAGAGATACTGAGAATAGAAATAGTGTTAAATGTAAAAATGACAAAATTTAAAAAAATGACTAAAGTAAGACAACTAAAATACGAAAAAACTGAAAAGGTAAGAAATAATGAATAATAATGAAAACTAAAATTCTGAAAAAACTGAAAAGAGTAAACAAAAACCGTGAGCAGGTCCGAATAGCCGTACTTGCGACTTGACGCCAAGTATCCATGTTTTTAACCTTTCTCCAGGCAGAGTGTACTCCGATGTTCTGATGGGGCTGGACGTCCTCGTCAATGGTTCTCAATCAGGTGATTCTTGATTCTTCAAATGTAGACACTGGTTTAACACACTTATTCCGACCGGTCTCCTCCAGTCGGTTGGTAGTCAGCACTCGGCAGTTAAAATGCGGCGATACCGTAATATTTGGTCTTCCTCTGGGGCTGTTCGAGCCAGGGATCCGAAGAACCTCATCGTTCGACGTAAATCAACTTGCTGAATTCTGATTCATGCCATCGTCAGATGCGTGTGACTGTGTGTCGCTTATGACTTCATATATGCTATGGATGTCATTGATTGGCAGCTTACGTCGCTCACACAATCGCATCTCAAACGGCACTTTCAGTTTCAGTGCGCGTCATTTTGACGCCGTTATAATTTTGGTCGTTCTATAGCTTCTCTCACAGTCTCACTACGAGTTTTGCTCGTTCGACCGTTCGTCTATCTGTTCGTATGTCTGTTGTGTTTATATGTCAGAACGTACGAACTCTCAACTCAAAAATTAAAAGGCATATGAAAAGCCGAAATTAGCACAAACATTTTCCATAAACGGCGTGCGTAAACAGTGTGCCAGTTTTCGGCTCAAACGGTCAAAGGTCAGGCGGATGCCTGCATAATACGTCGACATTGGTTCGACATAGTTTTTAGTTGCTATCGCACTTTCGTCCGTTCGTCCAACGATTCAAGAACGAGCGCTTTTCACGTACTTAATCGAATATCATTCGGATTTCTTCTTACCAGAATTCGTGTCGTGGGTTGGAGTTCACGCCGAACGAGACCGTTAAATTACTAAAATTAGCAAGCTTTCCCGTCATATACGCGCCGTCATTGATGAGACGCAGAAAGTCGAAGACGGGGCGTTCGATTGGGCTGGAAGTCGATGACCTTGGATGATCTATTAACTTTAAATTAGCTGTAGACGTTATGTCCAAATCTGCGCTTTTCGGAATGCAACTGTCGCGTATGTGTGACCAGTCGGCGAGACAAAATCAGTGGTCTGAGAGATTTGTGCCGTGCCAAAGAAACTGTTGAGGCCAAATAATAAAATGGGTTATGCGATTATTAATATTTTTATTATTAGTTCACGTTTCACGTCCATGATGATATCAAATTAATGCCGGTGCCGGCACACCAACGGAATAAATCAACGAGTTATCTCGCGCTCTGGTTGCATTTTGTACGCACTGTGTGAAATTAAAACGTTTAGTGTTTTTTCAGAACAAATTCATTATTTCGAATTAGATAATCAGACAATTTTGCTTCAAACATATATAGCATTTTGTACGCAATAATGGCAGCTTATAGGTGTATACGCACTATGTGGAGCTGTGCGTTTGCTCCAGCGAGTGGTTTTGCGGACTATAGACTACAATTAAAGGCTGGACTACCGTAGAGTCTATAGATAGGTTTGCTGATCTGTTGCTGTAACCAATTTGGACCTGCTGTTCGCCTCAGGGTCGGTACACACTGTATGAGTTTGTTTCGTTGCGCGTTAAATCAGTAGGTCCTTTTCCTCTCTTCGCAGAGCTAGTGGAGTTAATTGGGTGCATGCGGGGCTGTAGCAATTCTCATCAACTTTAATAACCAAGTTCAGTAACAGGATACTGGAACATACGCCAGTAGGCTACGTGCATTCTCAATCTCGGGGCTTCTTCATGTCCCAAAATCCAGCGTCGGGTTTCTGCCCCAACCCGGCCACTTGGGGATGGGGAGCTTACAGCGCTACTTCTTTACCTTCAGACCCCTCCCCTAAAACTCCATTTTGCTTATGCTGCCCTACATATTTCAGTTTCTGGCTACGAGTATGCACCAAGTGAATGAATGACTATCTGCGACGTTACCTTGCCAACCTTGTAGCTACACATGCGTGTTTGCATAGAACAACATGATAGATTCTATAACCATTATTATTATATTAAACTTGTGTTAATATTGTATCATTGTACGTGCAGCTTTCTGGTGTTGGATCGTCCGTACAATGGACAGTTCCGAAACAACGCATTGTCCGCCGCCGTACATTAAATCTCTGCCAGGCATATTAAAATGTGTTGAACTGGTAAGACAGATTTCAAGATGTTTTGCAATTTCTATATAGTGGTAGTATTAAAATCTTAGAGTTAGCTTCTTGTTGCTTCCAGCCAAACAGACGAAGCGAAGCTGTAGTGATGAAAGTCTCTGTCCCGTTTGCTTTCTTTTAACGAAGAAAATAGTCGAAGAAATCATAAATTATACGATGTATTACAGTCGCGCTCGTATCGCTCAAAACTGCTCATTTCTAGCATTACGTCTGCAGTGGCACAAGGGGTTGTTATCTCCACGGGTGTATTCAAGCACGACCAAACTAACGGCGCCTTAGGCTTTTGCAGCTACAATAATTACCGACGGCGGGCAATTTGGGCAACCATGGTATCTGGCTTTGCCTATACAGTTAAACTAACGGCGCTACTGTTAAGTTCGTTTCGCAATCTGCCTTCATTAATTATGAAATCGTACACGCAGTACACAATCAGAAATACATGAAAATACATATAAAAAGTAATACACGCAAAAAATAATAAAATTTAAAAAAAGACAAGAAAGAAAAAAAGAAAAGGGAAAAACCAAAAAAAACAAACAAAAATAAATCATATCAGTCTGTACAAAGGAAACTGACAAGCCTATAGGTGCAAGGGCCGAGCATGCATATATTGTTAGCTGAATTGGCCGATACTCTTTTGTAAGTTTTGTTTATAAACCGAGCAATTAACTGTCGTGTGACGGACGGCAGGCCGCTGGCGTCCGGTCAAAAAAGGTCACCGCACGCTGAATGAGCGAGCCCCGAGGCGACTTGCGTCAGATGCTGTATAGTATAGGCCACATCGACGGCTGCCACCACTCGTACCCACATGCCGTTGCTTTAAACTACTGTCTAGAGTGGGATAAGTGAGCGATAAACACGAACTTATACGCTTCAGAAGTTCAGACACTGGTTTCACACTTATTTCACGCTGGCCGACGGTCGGTAATAGCGAAGCAGGACATTTGGGCGCCGCCGTCTGGGCGCTGACCGTTTGAGCGCCGACGTTTGAACGCCAAGCCATGACACCGCCGTTAATAGGTTTTAAAAATTACGAATGATATTGACCAGCGTATAGTGCGTAATTCACGCACAAATTACGCGAAATTCACCCGAGAATTTACTCAGAAAACAACGATATGCATGCTTCGTCGCTTGACGACGACAACGCACAACGATGCGCGACGTCGACGCGCGAAGACCAAATACGATGACGTCGCACGACGACGACGTACGACAACAGACGACGCACGACGACAACGCAGGATGACGACGTATGATGACGATGACGCGCGACAACGTATTACGAAGAAACGCGGCGACGACAAAGCGAGGGAGACGTCGATGAGAAAGCGATGCACAATGCGAAGCGCTACGACAACGCACGACGACGACGTACAATGACGTCACGCGACGACGAACGACTACGAATGACGGTAACGATTACCACTAGGTGCAGCAGGAACTTGTCATTGCAGAGCCATTAAAAATCGTATTCGCCATTGCAACTTAGTTATGATTACGATTTTAACTCCAACGATATACAAATTTATTTCAATAACGTGCCAGTCAGGAAGCATGGCACCCAAACGTCCAGCCCCCAAACGGCGGCGCTCAAATGTCAGGTATCTATCTATAGTCACTGTCGTTCCGTTGGTTAAGTTTTAGTGCGCCTGTGGAGTTATCAACTTGTTATACCACTACAGACATTGTGCTAAAGATGGGCAGTTTAAGTGCGAGCGGACGTGTGACCCTAGAATAACTTCGGTCAAATGTTATACGTTCGCAGTGAGACAAAAATGAGTGACGATTTCAGGAAATGAAAGCGTAAAACGCCAGAGACTGTATTTGTAGTGTTGATCTGAAGGTTTGCAGAACACTGCAGTTGTAATTGGATACAGTTTTGTTAGACGGCTTATCTATAGTGTGCGCTACGCAGTGGTATGTCGACTGGCTGCACAGCATGTACACAAATTAGGCTTATCGGATAGCGCTGACGATGGATGGCCGCATAATGTGCTGCAGTACAATTACTCAGTAATGTTAGGCCTTGCCACCATGCGACCTGTGCACGAACCACAATTGCTCGGCCATGAATCTTGGCCTGTTTCGCTGCTAATTATAGCTGAATTTCAATTAGGCTACCTGGTTATTATGGAACAAAACCAATATTACATGAAACCGGTCAGATGGTCTTCTATTAACGCAAAATAATGGCAGTTATATTATTGTTAAACTCCAACGACTGCATGGGCTAAAAAAGTAGAGAACAGGACTTTTTTTCTGACAGACGGCTGCACTTTTTAGGCAGATGAGATTATTATGGCCATTTGACCCTAATTTTGTATTTTTGGACGACAGTATTTCGGTCGGCAAGCAGAAAATCTTCTGAAAGGCTCAGATTTGGGGAAAGGAGAGATTTTCTTGCCAGGACGTCACTATCAAACTCTGAATTTAGCTCAGAGTTAATTCGCCTCCCCTCTCTCGATCCATTCCGTTTACTTTTTTGGTCGCACCCCTGGCTCATATTGTGTCTTCGACAGCTCTTGTTGCAATTTTGGACACTGCAGACAGTAAAGTGCTGCTGGTCTCCTGTATTAACTTGCGTGAGCTGTTAGTAATAACAAGTGTTCTTTGCCGTTACCAGGGCATATTATTATAGGGCCCCTGCGCCTCACTTGGCGTGTAATGTTTGGAAATTTTGTGTAAAATTAATTGGAATGCTTGGACGCATTAGGGCCATAAACGCAAATATTGTTTGAACCAGGGGCGTATTTAAGGAGGGGGAGTATTGCGCCTTAAGAACTTTTGAAAGGGTACATCTGAAAAAAATAAACCTCCCTTAACATGTGACGTTACTATAAGCTTGTTTGTGGTTGTCTGATCGGCGCATAGGTGTTGTGTCTGCTGACGTTTGCGTGCTCACTTGGTGGTCATTGGTCGCCATGGGGAGGGGGTTGGGTGGAATTCGTGGCTATGGGATGTTTCGTAACGACGCTGCTTTGGTTCATCTTGCATCTACTGCTGAACCGACTTCCTCGCATACTCATCAATATGCCAGTGGTAACTAATTAGGGCTCACGTTTTCTATTCAACGTTTTAAACGTTTTTAAATTTTTTTCTCGAACATTTTAATACATATATTTGATAGTACGAGGTATAACCTGCTGGCTTTCAATGGTGTATTGTTTACGTTGTAGGAGTTCATATCGTACTGCGTGATGGCGGGACTGTTTCTGATCGCTGGAATTGTAGCAGCAGCTCAAGCGTCGGGAATGTTTTATACAGACTCTGTAGCTGCAGCTGCTGTAAGTATTAAAACATCGTCGCACGTTGCTACTCCCGCTGCAAATGAACAGACCATTTTCTTCCACACATTTCTGTCGTTCATCTCGTTGTGGTCGTCTCTCTCAGGGGCTCTATCCCTTTACCTGGTGGGCGCAGCTTGCGCCCGGTAAAAAATACGGATGGAAGTTTTGTTAAGGGTTTAATTAGACTTTGGATCTGGAATTGAATCAGATTCACACTTTTGACAAAACTTTCCCCTTATTTTTCACTGGGTAATCTACACTCTTAACAGAACTCCCTTCCGCCCTTAGAGAAGGGAAGGAGCCCGATGGGGAACTTGAGCCCGACTTCGGTTTCAGATCTGCGGGAAGGAATAAAAGCCACTGGGCACTCGTTCTTTTCAGATAAATCAACGATTTTGGCTAATTTTAGGCGACCGTACTTAAGTAACGGTCGAGCTGTTGTCACGGTTGTCGTCGTCTCTCCGTCCGTTTGTCTGTCCGTCACGGATGTATTGAGAGAGGAGGAGAGAGAGTGTGTGTGAGTGTGTGAGAGAAAGTTTATTTATCAAAACGGTGCAAGCTAGGATCACGAAATCTTCACAGTGGGCTACCTCAAGGTCTCTAATTTTTCGTGACAAAATTTCGTGTTCCCATATACATGCACCCATATACATGCAGAAGACCTGCTGTATTGCACTCTGCAGTACAAAAACTGACGGCGTTTCTGCGGATATAATAGGGGGGGGGCGTTGAAATTGCAGTAATGACATTGACGGACCTTCTTTTCATTCTCTTTGCCATGATTTGCTGGCCAGGCGGCAAGTAACGCCACCTATTGGTGTACTCTACTTCTTCGTCGTCGTTAACAGTTTGACAAAGATACTGAGTGACTGGCTAGCAAAATTGCTGGTTGCTACAAAGTACACTTATAATAAACCTAAATACTGCGTCATAGGCATAACTACGATGTAAGTATGGATTTCTGTTCTGGTTGCTCGTCCGTCCGTCCGTCTGTTCTGTACGGGCTACTAACTCTTGAACGAAAAGGTATAGACTAGAAAACCAAAGCCTGTGTGAATTGAATGTTCTTAAGGGCAGGAGTAATCTTGCCATTTTCCAGCTAAAAGGTCAAAGATCAAGTTCCCGAAAATGATCTCGCGTCAGTATTTGCAAGCCAGCCCAGGCCTCAGGCACACCAGGCGCAGCGTTCGCTGGGCAGTGCAAGGCGACTTTCAGTTGACGTTCAAAATAAATAGGCCCAAGTGTTGTCTAATAGCTATGTGGACGGCCGCTTAATATGTCTGTACTGGGCCGACATAGTTTTCTAGTTAACCATATCAGTGAATGTGCATGTTACGTCTATGCAGTTCTTTGCGCTGGCGGTGACACTGGTCTACGGGTTCGACGCGTTCCTGCTCTACCGCGACTGGCGCCAGAGTGACATCCACGTGACGACGACGACGACGACGACGACGACAAGCGCTGGTGGCTCATCCGCCCCGTCTGACATCAGAGTCCAATATTAGACCGCTATGACGCTCGCACTCGTGCGATAACATAAAATAAGCTAATGTACAACTGTAAAACGACTTATTTCGTTTCACTGCAATACACGCAAATTCCTGGGATAAAATATAACAACTTTTCTGCAAGACAGCAAGTTCGTAGTGCCACGTTTCGCTCCTAGACGGCGACTGTCTCAAGTGGTTTTTGATGCTCTACAGCTATGCTTCACGGCGTTTTGCATCGTTGTCGTCTGTCTGTCTGACTGTCGTCTGTAACGGATATATTGTGGCTAGCCGTTAGGGCTTACGATCTAGTGCAAGGGAAACATTTTCAAAATTGGGGTTGAACAGAGGGGAGTAGGAAAAATGTCCGTTTTCAATGATGAGGGATAGGGCCAAGGTTAATATTAATCATTAATATTAATCATTAACCGGATAAGATGGAAATCATCGACCTTGGATGAATGACCTTGAAGGTCAATACTGCAACAGGAACTGCATAGGCTGTAGCGCGTCTTCCCTAGCGACAGCCAGGATTTTTTGTATTTTATTTGACTGCACGCGTGCGAGCGTTGTTATACTCGACTTGCGAACTGTGTGCGGGTGCAGTGAACGCAAACGTAGCCTGAAAAAAAGTTCACTGGTGCGCCGAGTGCGGTCTGCCTAAATTGTTGCCTATACAGTAGCCTACAGTCATTCTAATACAGTAGCTAAAAACGTTTTAAGTCTATTAATGTCCCTTACGAAGATGCTTAATCTGTAACTATTTAAGCGCAGTATACATCAATAACCTTAAAGTAATCCCAAGTCCAATTATTGGCTATTTCGGTAGGTTGTGCGTGGAATCCTATGGCCTAGAAAACCTGCAGCCAAGCCTGCATGCTATTGACGTAGGCCTAATTTAACCTGTATGTATAGGCCTGTACCATTGTTTTTCTTTACTTTCAAAAGAAGCCCATATGCAAGGCCCCTAAATACGCCCCTGATAAGAGTTAATGTACACAATCGAATGTCTTGTCAAATATCAGTGGCTTCTCTCCCCATACCTGGTAGGCGCAGCTTGCACCCAGTAAAAAATGGGGGGGGGAGTTTTGTTAAGAACTTAAGAGTGTAGATCAAAAGTTCCCTCCTATTTTTCAGTAAGCAATCAACACCATTAACAAATCCCCCCCATTTTCACTGGGTATTCAACACCTTTAACAAAGCTCCCCCTACTTTTTTACTGGGCAATCTACACCCTTAACAAAAAGCCCGAAAGGGGGGAACTTGCGCCAGATTTAGAGTCCAGATGTGGGGGGATAGAAGCCACTGATCAGTATCACTATAGATGTTGTACTGAGTTGTAAAGTAGTGCTATCGTCGGTCTTTACTCTTTATTGCGCCACGAGACAGCACTGTGCGTGCACGTTGAAACATGTAATTATTTTGGAAATGCTGTACTGGCAGTCGCCATGATCTGCAATCTGTATCAGAGAACTAAATTTGTGATGGGCGTAGTTTTAGTTCGTTAAGGCGCTTGCACATGTGACGTGATATAGTAAAACAAAAAAATGCACAACAATGTAAACCAAAACAAGAGAAGACAACAGTAAAAAGAAAACTTAATCTGTTTTGTTGCAGTACACGCAATGAAACTCAACTTCTCTGCAAGATTGTAGCGCCTCTCTGATAAACTGTAAACAGACTCAGTGGCAGACAATTTTCTGTAGACAATTTTTAGACCTATATCTCACGTAGCCTATGCGAGCGCCTTTGTGCACGTTCAAGAGCACTTGCAAATTATTAGTTTACTCACTCTTGTGCATGTACATAGCTCTGCTTGCCGTTTGTATCGTTATTAAAACAGACTTTGACATGCCGTGCAGTTGTGGGCGTTTGCAAGCATGGGAAAGCGGGCAGTTGAAAGGGGGCAGTTGCAGCGGGAAGATCAAAAACACATACTGTAAATAATAATTTTACTGTGCTAGATTATATCCGATCAATACAGAAGTGTCATAAAGAATTAAACATTCATTAACTCACTACCCTCTAGCATCCGCAGTTCTACCTCTGCAGACACTTTCCGTCGCCTCCTTAAAACTCACTGCTTCCAGCAGGCCTACTGCTCCCCCTAGCGGCTCAGCCAAGTGCCTCAG
>Ga0056128_1002537_pt1 | contig 21734 bp, 12 predicted proteins | sample WorMetLIZISLAND2_FD_71113 | JGI IMG/M metagenome (GOLD analysis project Ga0056128, IMG submission 71113) | Marine gutless worms symbiont microbial communities from Max Planck institute for Marine Microbiology, Germany - Olavius geniculatus... ... | reverse complement strand
ACGCAGCGTCATTTGAAATAGTAACTCGTATTCGCCAGGTGGCGCCACTGTTGCACATAATTAATTTCAATATCTTATATTTTCGTGTTGAGAATGAAACGGCCTTGATTTCTGCAAAAAATCGTGTAAATCTAAGCAGTATTTCTGAAGTTAGAAGCTATATAACAGAGTGGCCTCGTTTTTTTTGGGCCACCCTGTATATCGATGACACTGACCACTGCAGTAACATTCATAGTACACAGAGTTCTGGACACTCGCCTAGGCTATGACGAACGACGAACAAATATTATGCACTAAATAGATCGACCAACCGATCGCTGACATATGGACCAGAAGATAATCACAAGACATGAGATGAAATGAGCAGCATTAACAGTTAGTCAGTTAGTTCTACGACGGATATCAATAACAACAGTAAAGCTGTGTCCACAAGTACCGATACGATGATTATCGGGACAGGGTAATTTGTGGTCGTAACATCACAGCATCATTTTGGGGGTCATTTAAACAGAGAGTGGGTAGGGTTTAACGTCCCACCCAACACAGTATAGGTCATAATCGGGAACAGCCTTTCCAGGTAGAATGCACACAAACACATAATAATGGAATAGTAAGTTTAACCTTTACAGTAAACCCTAATATAATACATAAAACGCAGAAGCAACCTAAACCTAACATTGTACGTACTCTCCATTATAATTGTGCATATGTAAGACTAATGGCAGTTCTAATAATCTTCCCTGTTATCCTCCAGACAGTCATCAATTTCATGATGCTGTCTATTGAAAAACAAGGGGAAAACAGCTAGAAACAAAAGAAAGAAAAACTCTGTGTCATGTGTAATAATAGCCTTACAGACTGTTAGGTAATTTGTGTTTTATAAAAATATTATCACAAGTTTTCATGCGAGTTTTTTTGCTGTTGCTACGTTCGCGGCGATGAGGCCGATACCAAATGACGCTGGTTGTTGAGGGAAGCACATAGGCGTAAACAACTTGCCCAGAGTTGTTACCTTGCTGACCGGACTGACCGGGAGTCGAACCAGTGACTTCGCGACCTCTAGTCTGACATGCTATCATTAGACCTTAACTTAGACCTTAGTTCTGCCCAATGAATGACTCCAAAAGATTGACTGATTCTGTCAGCACGAGGCTTGCGTTGTACTTGTGAACACGACTCTACACTTCATATCAAGTCTAATCTACTCGATACAATACATCGGATATAACAGCGTGCGCTGGCATAAATTCCCGGCCTCGATAACTTACATCGTGGAACAGCTAACGACACGAACTAAAGCAATATGTTCATATATTCTTACACAACAAATGCAAGCCAGGTCTACATCTAGATCAGTTGCTTTATGGCACGGAGCAGTGGCGTAAACAAGGGGGCCAAAGGAGCCCAGCCTCTAATCCTCCAGACAAAACACAAGCACACGTTTAAATGGCACTAAATTTGCCAATTTGGTCAGTTTATTCTTGGGCAAATAATTAAAACTGTTGCCACCAGATCTTATCTTTTAAAGATGAAATGCACCAAATTCAATTTCGGCAGGTGTTTTACTCCAGACCCCACTGGGGGAGCTCAGTGCTCACCCAGACCTCAAAGCTGGACTTTAGGGGGTCCTACTTCTTAGGGAAGAGAAGGGATGGAAAAATAGGAGGACAGGGAACAAGAGGAAAAGAGTAAAAGGGGAGGGATGAAAAGGGAAGACAAGGGAAGGGAGACAAGGCCCCCCAATTGAAATTTCTGGCTACGCCACTGGCACAAAGTAACCATTGTAGTTGGAAATGCATCCAAAAAAGTAGAAATAAAAACACTCCAAAACAGCATAGAGTCCGGAACTAATCCTGATCTCTAGGCAGTCAGCCCGCAGGTGACGTAGTCATAAACCCGGTGGTAGGCTGCCATTACTTTCCACCAGGCCCGCGGTTACCTTTCCAGCCACAGAGTGTCACCGCCCTTTGACTGGTACCAAATTACACTGCTTGGTGACAGAGGCACATGTGTGTGAACAACTTGCCCAAGGTCGTTATCTGACAGTGACCAGGCTGGGAGTTAAACCCACAACTTCTTGATCACAAATCCGACACCCTCATCATTACACCACCAACCACGTGGAAACAAAAATACTGGTCTTTCAAACGAAAATCTGTAAACAGTACACAAACAACTGGTCATGCATTATGCTTCCGTTGGAAATATCTCAACCTATTTACAATAAAAATGCCAACAAAATGTACAAAAACAAATCATGTCAGGAAAATAATACGCTAAAACCAGAAATAAGACGACTTACCCCTGAAACAATGCTGCAAAGTTAATGGAACTCTGCACATCATATATAATTCTGGAGATCAACTTCTCCAAATAGTCACTTAGGCAATCGCAAAGACAACCAAGTTGTATCTAAACAAATATCAGTGAACACTGAGAAAAAACACAAAACTACCATAAAATGAACTGGCGCTAGTTAAGAACAACCCACAATTTAAAAAACACAAAAAGCCTAAACTAATCTAGATCACAAAAGTCCACTATGCTACAACTGCAAAAACTATTCAATTTTTCCAAACCTCCATCGCATTCGGCATCAACAAAAAGTGTCCACTGAAACAAAATGGAAAACAATTAAATAAAGACGGAAAAGTGAAAATTTTCCAACGACAGCAAACCCAAAAATGCAGCCAAAAAACGACCGTTTGAGAAAAAAAGACTAGGAAATTGCTCGCGTAAATTCTACAAAAGAAAAACTACAAAAGAAAAACTACAAAAGAAAAAATCAGAGTCGCAGCCGTTCGTCAAAGTAAAACGTACGCAAAAATATAGCACGATCTAACACAGTTCTAGCAGATGCGCGTAAAACTCACAAAAATACTGCAGATAAGGAAAAAATGACTCGAACAAGCGGAAACTAGACAGCACAACGGTGTGACTAGCGTGCACCATGTATACTCACAACACCACCAGAGCATTGACACCAACAAACAGTAAAGCTTCGTCCGAAGCAAGAAAACTATTCACCCAAACATCTACGATCAACTTTAAAATGCTATAGCTCTTCACGGGAAGCCCATCTCAGAGCTACAAAGCGTCACCTGCCATATGGGATCACACAGTGTTACCTTTCACCCAAATCAGGTGAACATGCCCCGCCTTAACCCCAGCCAGATAGACTGGTACTCGATTTACCTACCCCAGAGGGATGGAAGGCTGAGTTGACCTAGATAGATGGTTACATCCCGAGATGGTTTACCTGCCCGCAGGCAGTCGCCCATCACAGTACTAACCCGGCCCGGCGTACAGTAACTTCACTGATCGGATGAAATGTGTTACCACTACGCCACCAACCGAGTCTGTGAGGAAGAGAATATATGTGATTAAACAACCTAGAGACCATATTCTTGTTCAAACAACAGTCAATTTTGAGTTCAAGTCTCCCTATAAACTGTAACATGAGTACCAGCAAAAGCTAAGATGTAAACAGGCAACTGCGTGACGCATCTGTCCCATATCTGTGGTACCCTCACAGTGTAAACTGGTGTCTGGTTGAGGGTGCTAAGGAAACAGAGAACAGTGCAACCATATGAGTTTTGTGGCTCGAAAACGACTTCACGTTGTGCAAAACAAAAGTGTTCTGCACGAGCCAAGAATGCTATCGACATATTGATAAGTAAGTAGTGCAAAGTCATCGGCAATAGAATGCAAACGAAAGTTGCCAGCAAGTTACAGCAAAAAGACACAGAAAATATTACACATCTCCCAGATACAATTAAATAAGCCAGTAAACATTGGGCTGTTAACATGAAAAACTAAACCCAGTCCAAAAAATGGCCAATAAATTATAAACACTCATTTTTTCATGCACAATCACCTATATTGGTTCAAGTCTAACACACGGTACTGATACCAGACCCACATGGAAAACAGTAAATCTTGAATATAATCATACTGGCAAACATTTAACACAGGACACCAAAAAAAGAATATGTATACTTAAAACAAAACTCAACAATATGGCTCGGCGACTTAGATGGATGCTATATCTAGAGCTTAACAGAAGTGCCGAAATGTTTAACACTGCACCAGACTGCAGTAATATTGATGGTTATCTGGGCTCGAAAAGGGGTATGGTAGCTTTGCCTTCCCCTTCCTTTCTTCAAGCTAGTGCTATTTTGGCCACTGATTGATGCAAATAACAGCAACCAGTTGCCTAAATCTCACAAAATGGCCTGCAAAGCATACGGTATGACTTTTCTCAGAAAAGAAGTGCTGCAAATATTGATGGTTATGGACAAAATCTGTCCATAAAACAAGAGCATTTCCCAGCTCATCTGCTGTACGACCGTCATTCAGAAACTTCGTAGACCGACACACAAAAGATATGCTTCATATTTTGCTACTTTTTAGCAGACTTTTCTGCAACTTTAATGCGCGCAGTTGAGTGTATCCACAACGCTCAGATTCTGTTGTAGAATAACTTTTGACATTGGTCTTCCAGTCAACAATTTGCCCTGCAGACTATGTCCTTGTCATCAGCAAATGTAAAGGTAAAGTCCAGCAGTTGCTATAGCGCTTCTTACATGAGACAGACTCAAGATCAGAAGCGCTTTACAATCTTGTCAGTGGCAGCTGATTGGCACAAGCTAATGATACTGCAGCGCACCATGCGGCCATCCATTGCCCGCCTAAGCTAACAACTGTACCCACAGTTTGCAGCTAGCAAACATACCACCGCCCCAATCAGCCATACTAGGACTTCACCCCGTAGCATGTAAGCTACTACTCATTTCCCATCCCACAAAAGGTAGGAGGCTAAGTTGGCCTGACGTATCTCCTTGCGTGATGTCGAATAACAGCCGAATAACAAGTTGTGCAATACTGCAGTGCTAACCAGTAACACAATGTCATTGACATTTATACTGTTCAGCTGTGTCAGACAACAAACTTGTCAAATGCACTCAAAATGTGCATCGCAAATTGCTGGCCGGAAGACCAGGGTCAAGGTCAAACTTCTTTCTATGGTGAAATCCGAGCTTTGGAGAAATGCTGGACCAAGTGTTTTCTAGCTGCAAAAGACTGTGTTAAAAAGCGGCAAAAGACAATCCGATCCGAATATCTTTTTCCTAACTATGTCCATCTACGAACTTTTTGAACAACCCTAGTATAACAGTCAAAGATCTCTCAAAAGTCCCGGGGAAAACCTTCGGAGACTAGAGCAGTATATAGCACAGGCCTCCACATCAGAAGCCCAAAGCACCCTAGATACAACTACAGATTAAATAAGTAACACTCTTAACTTCAGCCATCAACAACAACATACAGAAAGAGATGCACATTTTCCACAGACAACAACAACGACGACGACAGCACATAATATATACATCTATGTATAATTTAAATAATTTTATTTTATAGCTACACGTTTGAAGGAATGACGACAGATCCGATATATGTCAGTATACACACATTGCTATCAAGCGGCTACAGTCAGCACGAATTTCTACATTGATAACGAAAGAATTCAAAATATCGACAAAACTCCAAAGAAATTCAGTGTTGGGCTGAGCGACGAAATTAAGAAATATACCAAAGAAGGTTTTGACTAGCGATTGGAATCCCGGTATCCAGAATTCCAGAGATCCTAGCCGTTTTCGTCAATCCCGAATCCCGAGATTCGTGGCGTTCTAATCCTGGCATTTCAGGATTTCAAAAATTGGTTACTAATAATAGTACACTGTGGGGCATAAAAACACACCACAATTTTTTCATCATAACTTGAAGAAAAGTGATCCAATTTTAATAGTTTTTGGTACGAATATTCCTGATACAACTGGCCATCAAATGACTGCTTAGCTTCCAATCTCACCCATTGTCAGTTTCTGCATTAAATGGGGAAAGAAACGAACAAAATATTGCATTCTAACCACTTTGATATTATTGCTTAATCAAAACAACACACAAAACACACATTTTGACCATATTTTTATCGTTTTAGCTGATAGTTTATCTAACTGTCCATTTCTTAACTGCCTACAAAAATGTTTGAAATGTTGGCCCACGAACATGGGCTCGGCTCAGGGACACTTTCTCCATTCGTTGGTAGCAGCACTGATAACGTTCTGCTCCAGATCAATGAAGACTTCACCAGTCACTTCTTGAATTCATCAATATTCCTGAATGTTATGCCTATTTAATAGACTTGCTGCTGCACAACAGTCAAACCTTGTGATTGATTGGCTGTTGGTGGCCACATATCCGGAAAGATGAAATTTTATAAAGTTTTTTGTTGATTCTAATGCATACTTTGTCTGTTCTGTTTTTCCCAGGTAGTGCAAAAGCAGATGTTGAGTGAGGTGGGAAACAGAATGGCTATTTGATGGCCAATTTTGTCACAAATATGTGTACCAAAAATTATTAAAATTGGATAACCCTTCTTCAAATTATGGCCCAAAAAATTTGGTGTGTTTTTATGCCCCACAGTGTAGTTTCTCGAGCGTTGAATTATACAAATAACAATTCTCTCCATCTAATGAATAAAATATTACCCACGCACTAAAGTCCTGCTCCTTGCTGTGCACTGTAATTTGTAATTTGAGAGTCACAGTCACTCCCTACAGTCTGGATATACCTTCCGTAGAAATCTGCTAGATCCTATGCACAAAATAAGTCTGTAAGGGATACTAATGTAACAACCAATGTGTAAGCCCAATACTGAAAATGGGACCCGGGATTACCAATTTTTAAATCCCAGATCCTGAAATTACAATTTTAATCCAGGGATTGCAATAACTAGTTTTGACGACCACTTCTGTTGTGGCTGCCACCAAACTGCTGGCATTGCAGTATCTATGGCTGCATCTAAAACAGAAATCGTGGTATGAAACCTGCTAGAGAAACTAAAAAGTAAGTAAGTAACGCTAGACGTGTCATCGTCGGCAGGTTGCAAACAGTGACATCATGCAACGATGAAAAAGGTGCTGCCACCACGGCAGACCTTTGGGGAATTACTCCGGGGGCAGCTCGACAAGGATCTTGACGTAGTTGTACGGGAAATACCCGGTCATTCCGTGGACCGAACCTTCGAGCCAGTTTTCGTCGATCTGACTGATCAGATGGATAATTTCACCCTCCTTAAAGCCAAGCTCTCCCTCGTTCTCCGCCTCAAAGTCATATAGAGCCTCACAGCATGGCTGCCTTCCACCTACGCCACACGAGCATGCCAGTTTTTAATCAAGTCACAACGTATTGTACTCGTAGGTGAATGAATGAATAAGCTTACAAAATGGCTCCATTTTATTAATTCTTAGAATAGGAAAAATCCAAGATATACGTTTTGCAGGAAATTTAACTGTGAGTGCCGGATGTGAGTTTCGTTATGATGACATCACCGTGACGTCATTTATAAACATTAAACAAAGCGATGTTGCCACTAAAACTGTCCCGTAACGAACAGTGTGCCGTTATGTTTGTTTTGTGGGCAAAAACACTTGATGCAAATCAGTTTCATACTGAGATGCATCCAGTACGACAACAAATGTTTTACAACGCGATAAGTACACGTTTAATGTAAGCCAATGCTAGATGGGAAAAAATTTGTATCAGCTACAGAGTGTCACCTGCAGTATGGGATCACACAGTGCCACCACATTAACCCCAGCCAGATAGGCCGGCACTCAACTTACCTACCCCAAAGGGATGAAAGGCTGAGTTGACCGAGGTGGCTGGTTACATAAAGAGATGGTTTACCAGCCTGCAGGCAGTCACCCATTGCAGTACTAACCCAGCTCAGCGTAGAGTAACCCTGTTGATCAAATGAAATGCGTTACCGCTATGCCAAGCCACTAACACGTAGTGAGAGACACGCTACGACTACGACTAAGTACTACCACTGCTACGAAAACTACAATGACAAACCGTAGGGTGGCATTTTGCCATCCATGTGGTGGTTATCTGTAGCGGGTGACTCGCTATGATCAGAAGTTGTGAACGAAGTCACTCGCTTGGCTGTCACTTCGCGATGTGGACGACTAGCAGCCTCTGAACTCCTAACAGCAAATCACAGAGACAGACGTTAAAGAAGGTTAAATCTAGTGGACAGTTCTTTATGAGAGATCCATCGCAGAGCTACAGAGCATCGCCTGCCATATGGGATCACACAGGTGAACGTGCTCCACATCAACCGCAGTCAGATAGGCTGGTACTCAGTTTACCCACTCGACATCGTGGAATTAACTATTTTTAGCATCAGTCACGAATAATATGTTAGGAAAAAGCTAGTATACAAATTCATTCACTAACAATAAACAACCCTTACTGTTGACGCTTTGGCAACTGCTGCTGCCTCACCTTACTAAGTTATCGCTTCAACCTATAAGTTTATTCAAAAACAATACAAAAAAAATGAAAAACAGCAGACAGAAATTAAAACAACAGAGTGTACAGGGTGCGGCAAAAAAGTAGCCCCTAAAGTTTTTCACTGTTTTCTCAGCAACCAATTGCGGTCATGTTAAAAAGTCTATAACTTCATCATTTTCTCAATGGAATCACATTTTACTTGGTAGCTATATGTAAAAGGTTTTAGTAAATAAAGACGAAAAATTTCAAACTAAAATTCCAAATGGTTGCTGAGAATACAGTGAAAACTTTAGGGGGCTACTTTTTTGCCACACCCTGTAGAGGTAACATACTTTTTCTTGAGTGAGTCAAGCAGTGCCTGGAGTATATCAACAGACTGCTGGTGGTAAACGAGTTCTGCCTCAATGAATGCTGACAGCTGTAGCACCTGCTCTGACTGCACAGACCGCAAAAAACCACAATGGGTGACTTCACTTTTCGATTTAAGACTTTTGCTAAACCAATTCGATGACCGTAAGTTAAAGCTGGACGCTAAAGTCTGTACTTAGACTATACTTCTACCAAAAGTTCTACTAAACTTTGGTCTAAGTCAATAGACTTTAAGAAAAATAAACGACTACAAACAGATGGAAAATAAGTGAACCAATCACGCATGGAATTGCTTATTTAATTGTGCAGCGCACGCGAACGATGTATTACGGGAAGCCAAAACATCAATGTGAAGTCAATACGACATGAATTTTTAATACAGCAGGCATACTGCTTTAATCTACTGAACTATTCATACGTATAGGCTGACTGTAAATTGTCACCATGTTTTCACTCAGCGAAAGGTTCAGCAAAATCCCTTCACTTTTTGGCCAAGTTTGCACTGCAAAGTGTGACCCCCAAATCTTTCCTTCCCCCAGGGGTCAGGGACCCCATCTAAAATAATTTGTCACCGGACATCACAAGTATACGCGACAAATGACATCTAGATCTGATCAATGGTTTCAGCGGTGTGCACGACTGTGACAGACGACAGACTGACAGACCATGCTACGAAGAAATGTGTAGTTATAGGCGAAATTGCTTGAACTGGAGTGATTCCGCCTACAAGCTTCTCATAAATGTTTGCATATTTTTGGATGTATTTCATGTTTGCATTGTCAGAAGTTGCATAGGTCAACTTTCATTAAACGAACATGATGATGATGATGATGATTACGGCCCACATTTTTTCGCGGGCCGCGGAATTTCAAGCTGAGCCATGCAATTTGCCATTTTTCGTGGAACTTTGATATATCCGTGGAATTTCGCAGAATTTGGCAAAAGTTGAGAAATGACCGGTGATTAGTATGATCGTCGGCTTGATGACGTAATTTTATCACGGAATTTGACGGAAAAAATCAAATTAACCACACAAAACTGTGGGCCCTATTATTGCAATATGGCAAAATCATATGAAGCAAACACAATGCAACTTAACAGACCACACTTCAAAAAAAAAGACTGATAATTTTCTTTGTGTGTTGCTAGCATAACTGAGCATAATAACTGAATAAGACAGAGCTCAGTTTACTCACAAATGAAAGGCTGTCGTGAGTCGTGGAATTTGGACGATTTTACAGCGGTAAGCCGTGGAATTTTGCGAACTGGCCCGCGGAATTTGGCAAAATTTTCCGCTGAAAACTGCGAGCCCTAATGATGATAATAAAAGGAAAAGAAGCAACAGTGGTCGTACTGACATCGTTTTCGAGCAGATTCTGCATGGCGATTTCAGCGAGTTGTTTGCTCTCCGTGAATTTGTCTTCCGCCTGCTTTAATTCGTCGTCCATCACCCCCGCAGCTGAACCATGCACAGTTATTCATTCATCATACAATCAGTGGGGTCATGGCGGGGTGGGAGAAGCAACTGCCCTCCCCCAAAATTTTGGGCTGTCGGAAAGTTGTTGGAAGATCTTGACCAAAAATTTTCATGTATTTAGAACCAAAAATCGGCATTCTAGGACAATTCCACTGAATGCAAAATTGAAACTTTGAACATCCAAAATCTCTTCTGCAGAAAATTTGCAACTGTCTGTCAAAATTCTGTCCAAATTTGCCCTATCCATCAGAAAATAAACGTCTATGTCAAAAATTGCAATTTCGTGGCCTGCCTACTTTTTCAGCCCACGATGCTGCTGTATAAATTATCGCTGGTACATGGAAGTTACAGTTAGGGCGTTTGAGAAGCCAAGGTGGAATTTTCGAAACGGTTGTAGGTAACACATTCTTCTTCTTAAAGCCGAGATTCTGCAAGTCGTCTTCTACCCAGTGGACGAATTAGGCTCGGCTTATTGTCAAACTAAGTTTTAAACTTTGAATTAAAAACTGCATTGTATGCTGGGTTATTTGTATTTGCACATATCAAATCTATGCCATATCAAATTTACTAACAACGCCAATTACAGCAACATCTGCAGTGAGTACATGACACGTAAAACATAAGTCCGCTCCAAAAGCTATCACTTCTGGGAGGACTAACTACTAATAATGACGTTGCCGGCATTGACAATGAGAACACCAGGCGTAAGAAGTATGCAACATATATCGACCTTTCTCCAGTTGCTTCCTCTTCTTGCAATCATAGTCGAGTCTCCGACCGTGCAGCTTCTTGCGATGAAACTAAAAGCAAAACAACAGCCTTGATTTTTATGCGCGACAGCATGTCTTGTGAGCTTTGCTCAAATTACTTGCGCTTGCAAGTTACACTAATGTAAACAGCATTCAAAAAGACAGCAACGACGTTAACGACTGTAACTCAAAGCACAACTGTCAGATTGCAGCAAATTTTGGTACGAATATTCGAGACACAATCGATCATCTTCAAAACTGTCTTCAAATTTGTCATCACCAACTGTTATCTTCTAACAAGACAGAATAAATTGTTGTCATTCTCCACTCACTGTTAAGCACATCCTAGTAGATTGCACCAGTTACAGTGCAGCACGTCAGAGATATTTTGAAGTGAATACACTTGAAAAACTTCTCAATAATGTCCAATCTCAAAACATCACTGCTGCTTTTATTAATTATACAAATTTTTATCGCAGTATATAACATTGTTTTTATGTTAACTTAATAGATGTGATCTCAACAAGTTTTTTTATCCTTTTTTAATAAATAATTTGAAACGGCTTTAGCCATTTATGGCACTAAATGTCCTATTTTGTGCTAGTGCACCATTAAGAAACTACTCACTCACTCACTCAATCATAGCTGTTCGAAAAAACCTCCTGAGACCCTCACAGAGGACACAAATTTGTGCGTAGAGTACAAAATACTGACGTTGACTTCCTTGAGGTCTTTGTTCTGAATGTGAGCGAGTGGGTCGAGGAAATTCTGTTTGACGTTGTCTTCCATGGAATACTTCACCTCCGCCAGTTGTCTGTAGGACTCACCGGCTTCTACCAACGCTTGACCTTCATACAACATATGTTAGCAGTACATGTATTAATAATTGATGCTGAATATCTCCAGAACTGATAAAGATGTTCACAACTGGACAAGTATCTGACCTGCCATGGTTTGTCCCGCAATCGACCAAACATGTCGGGTAAACTTTGGTTCGCAAACAACACGGATTTAGATGTGTAATCATAGCCACCCAAATCGACTTCTTTGGAAGACCATATTTTGACCACAGCCGCCCCTAGCTAATGCTGCACCAGGAAATTTTTTTCCGCATGCCAAAGAACGACCAAGTCTTGCTAGTGCACACCCAATCTGGGACTGGGGTCCCCTGTACAGTTTATTACAAAAGGGCCAAAAATTGGTCTGAAATTCACCAATGGTGTGCTTATAATCAGCTGTCATAGACCAAGACCCCCCCAATCGCCCAATGGCGATGGGCAACTTTGCTCCAAATTTCTAGCCATACTCTGCTCCAGTAATATATTCTGCTTTAATGGCAATTCATCAGCTTTTAATTGAAAACTCTCTTCAACACACCATAGAGTGAATCTTCTCCGAGCTCCTTGCCATATTTGGTCATGCACTCGCCCAACTGACCCTCTGGCTGTGGGTAGAGCGTGTGATTCGTTTGACCTCGGAGTTTGGAGATGGACTTCACCGCCATCATTTTGGCCCGGGATGCTGCAAGTTCACACAAATCTAATATCAACCGCTAAGTTCAAACATGACACACAAAAATGCAACAACAAAGTGTATCAATATTCAGCACAACAAGAAACTAAACTAAGTATGGTGTTTTATTTTATTACTCTAAAGTGATTACTGTACAAGAAACCCAGCTGTCGCTAGGGAGGGGCCAACCGTACTGGATGTCACTGACCTTGAAGGTCATCCAAGGTCGATGATTTTTATGTCATCTGAAAGGGAGTATGCCACTTCCTATTGGTGATTAATAGCAACCTACCTTGGTCATATCTCACATCGTTTCTGAAACATGGCCACTTACAGCTTGAGACATTCCATTCTGTAGTGCGTTATGACCCTTCAAAATCATCCAAGGTCATCGATTTATATGTCATTTAAAAGCTAGTATGCGACTTCTTATTAGTGATCAATAGTAACCTAGGCCCTATCTTGCACCATTTAGCCACAGTACAGCCATGACGGACAGACGGACGGACAAACAAAAATCATGACAAAGGGCCCACCTTAAGCTTACAGCTTAGCGGTCGATTCAAAAATCTAACACCCAGCATACTGCGTGTAAAGTTTCGAAAACTTGAGCAAAGTCTGCTGCAAGTTCACAGAAAACACTGTTCGAATCGTGATGCACAGAGAAAGACAACAAAAGTTTATCAGTATTCGGTGCAACATAAAACTATACTTAAGTATGGCTCAGTTTAACTCAATTATTGCAAAGTGGCCATGCACAAATGTAATACCTGGTACATTACGTAAAGAGTTTAAACAACTCAAAGTCCACTAAAAACATGCACTGTAAATAACTGTTGTCTAGAAGATGCAAAATTTGGGCCAAGCAACCAACTTTCTGAAAATTCAACAGCAAAATTAAAATTTTGAGCATCCATAATCTCCGCTGTCGAAAATCTGCAGCCGTCTGTTGAATTGCAACCTCCCGCCCAGCGTACTTTTTTTTAATCCACGACACTGCTGGGCATAACAAACAAACCAATAAATAAGTAATGAATGACCGCGAGACAAATCGAGGAAAAAACAGACCGGGATTAGGCTGTAGCAGTTCATGTGTGCGAGCGATCAGTTCGTCCACCAAATGTCCCATCGCATCCATTTTCTACACACACCACACAGCAACACATAAAACATATCCTACAACAGAACTAATTAAGAAGTAAACCATCTCAAAACTTCGGAGCGTCGCCTGCCATGTGTGATCACACAGTGCTACCTGCCACCCGACACAGGTAAACGCGCCCTACCATACAGGCCGATGCTCGATATATCTAACCCGGAAAGATGGAAGGCTGTGCTGATCTCGGTATTGGTTATATACTGAAATCGTTTACCTGTCCACAGACAGCCACCCATCCAAGTAGTAATCACTTGTAACCTGACCGAGAGTTGAACCCATGACTTCATGATCACAAGTCTAACGTCCTACCGTTACAACCAACCGTTACATTACCAAATTACCTCGTTAACAGACGCGTTCTAGAGCAAGACTGCAGAGTAGACTATTCCAAAGCAGTCGAGTTGCTAGCAAAAAATAATAGATAAATTTAACAGGATAAGGATGCCATTATATGCAGGGCTACTATGAGGATTGGATTCGATCCGTATTCCTACACCCACGGAAATCCCAATGGGAATTTCCATACCGACAGCAGCAATAAGATTCTGGTTAGACGATCGACATTTTCTAAGCCCTTGGGGTTCTCATGCAAAATAATGATATTAACCGAAGCTAATTTGGCAGAAGTTTCGAGATAAATACAAGTTTGGCCCTTCAAGGGGATAGGGAGAAACCCTTAAGATCCTCCACGCGCCTTTTCCACAATATATTACAAAATGTATTCGCATAAACGGTGTGCATCTCTCCGCTATAGTCACTCAGGCCTCTTGTTATACGGAAATCCTGTAAATTATGCATGAACAGACGAATGCAAGCCAACGTGCAACTGCTGGTAATGGAATATCACTTTATCACAAATTATTATTATCACAGTTCAGCTTATCCCACCAGGGACGGCGAGCGGCATGTTTAAAATATGATGACCTGGTTACACATCAAACGTCCTTGAGTGGATATCTGCATGGGCGGCGTCAAAAAGGGGAGGTGCCCCCTGTGCCTTTCCCCCTCACAGTTGCCCCCAGGAGAAATGTTGGATGCGCTAAAGTGCCCTCTGGCGAGGTTTTTTGATGCACAATGATTTGGAACTAGATTCATCTCCATTATTCTGTTCTGGCTTTTCGAAAAGCCCCCAAGACTCACCGGGTTTTTTTTCAACAGAAATTGTAATGCAATATCGTCCTAACTGTTGTAGACAGAGCATTATAACACTGACTATTACATAAGCTTATACATCTTTATTCGCCGTAAATGGCAGCACAGTAATTATGCTTATATGATTATGATTATGACATTCGGCTGGCACGGCACAACCGATTTCTATTACCCCTTCTGTGCCCTGGCCCTTGCCCCCAGATTCATACGCCCCAACCGTGGGTATTTACCACCAATAAGGGCCAATCTCTGGTGCATGGGGTCTTCGTTCCGCGGGCAGTTGAAACATTTGCCCACCGGCCTTGTTTCGACGCAATCAAAGCGGTTTCGTGCATGAACAAATTATTTAAAATCTTACTTCACATAAAACGCGTTCTCGGAACTGTAAACGTCCTGGCACTAACTGGGCACATTTAGTGCAAAGACGTGTTATGGCCAAAGCCAATAACGACCATTATATAGCATCACCATAACACGCAGGCCCGTATAGCCAGCCAGCCACTTTATAGTTAGTTTCTCCATATAAGTAGGCCTATGATTTTTTCCCACTATTAAGGAGCCCGAAACGGCAATTGCCGGCTGTCTAAAGATGCGTAAAGAGCCACAAAACTGAACTAAACTGACATGGTTTAGTCTTTGACGAACTGCCCAACAAGCAAGCAGTAATGCATTACAGTAGGCATCGTTTAACGGCATTGGTGAACTCAGCCTTCCATCCCTCCGGGGTAGGTAACTAGAGTACCGGCCTATCTAGGAAGAGCTATAGCATTTAACGTGACTACGCACACGTACGTGTCAACCAATGACCATTGGAGTTCGCCTGTTTGTCCGTTAATAAGTCCGTCAATTTTAAACTAAACTCTGCCAGTTCAGTTCAGTTACGTCGCTCTGTACGCGCCTTTAGTCAACTTTGTGTATACGACGTGGATTATGGGAAAAGAAATAGTGGCGTCTTTTCAGTAAATCACTGGGGGTCTCAACAATCTATGGGGGTCTCAAATTTACGTAAAGTATTGTTCTTGCAGCAGTAACACTGTTTCATAGGTACGATTTGAATCCTTGGGGGTCCATGGACCCACCAGCTACCCCCCCAGGCTCCCCACGCAAAATGATGTCCCGGAAAAGAAAGAAAAGAAAAAAAAAACAGAAAAAATTCCGAGCACATTGGCGACAACTAGCAGACACGGCGGCCATGATGTATGGACTTGACAGTGCTAAGGCGACAGCTGGGAGGCCGACCGGGGAGGAATGGAAGGGGAAGGGCCCCGGGACCTGATGGTCACGTGATCACGCTGGTCATTCAACCAGACAATATAGTCCGTGCCGGCAGACGGACACCCGGCTTTCCTGGCAGGAGAGCAGTTATGGTTAGCCACATAAGCACGGATTTCTTATGAAGTTATTCAATGATGCAATATAAACAAAACTAAACGATATATGTTATTCTAATACCCCGTTTGCACGATAAAACTGACTCGACGAGCTGGCCCTAGTTAGCTGGACGATCTAGCTCGATGTTTGCTTGATGTTTGCTTCGTGTAGGCATAGCTTTATGCATGCTTCATATTTGCTTGTTCTTGTAAACGGGGTATAAGACTCCGCAGCTCTTGAATGACAAGAAGTGTCTGTAGTTTGTACATAAAGTGTATTCGGATTTCTACTCCACAAGGTAGCGAAATGGCTCAAGTGACAACGTCATCGGTCGCATCAACGCGGAGCCCGGTTAGTACTTGGATGGGTGACTGTCAGCGATCGGGTAAACCATGGAGGTCAACTCAGCCTGGCCATCCCTCCGTGAGTAGACGCAATGTATGCCTGCAGAAGCTGGGACGTAAACAGGCACACCGCGCGATGCACCAGCCTCGTATTCGTGGTCACCCGAGCGCATGCAGTGTAAGCTGGTGTCTGGGTGAGGGCTAAGGAAACGGAGATCAAAACGGCAGCCCTATGAGCCTTATGGCTCGGGTAGAACAAGCCATGTACACCAGTAACTAATTTACTGTCGAGGCCTGAGACGCTCAGCAAACAAACGGACGACCGCAAATCATGCCGGCACTCGGCGGCGCTGACATTTTTTCTTCTTATTCCCTCTTCCATAAGCCGCTGTGCGACTCGCATTTAATCAGAGTTAGCGGCAGGATTAAAGGAGAGAAGTCACCCCGTCCGGTCTTAAGTCTATCTACAGACTGTTAATCCTTCCCTTACCTTCGGCAGGCGATAAGTCGAAATAATGTTCCTCTGCTTTCATTACTTATTCATATTGCAATATTCCTTCTCGCCAGAGTCAAGTATAAGCAAATTAATTTATACAGACGCACTGCAGCGTCGACTAGAGGTCTGTATACCAAATCAGAAAAAAACATTATTTGGCCGACGGTTAAGCTTAACGGTCTGCGCTATGGCACGGCATGACTGTTTGTCGTCTGTCTGTCTGTAACAGATGTATTGTGGCTAAACAGTGACAGATAATGCCAAGGTTGCTATTAATCACTAACAGGCGTTCACATTTGCTGCCCTTCCGACACTGGCATGTGGTCGGCCCACCTTAGCGACAGCTGGGCTTCTTGTTATTTATTTGATCAAATCATGTTGCGCCACGTTTGCTATTCGTCGTCGCAGAATATAGCCTCATGCTGCCGCCGCTGCCAACATCAGTAACTTATCGATTTTCGTTCGGCTCATAGCCCATCCCTAAATATAATCGTTCATTCAGTTCCCTAACGCGTGAATGATATATAATGTGTGTCCGGCATAGGCGTCAACAGAAATCAAAGTTGGAAGAGGCGGTTTTAAGGCAGAAGGGCCGAAAATTGGAGCCGAAGGCAGAGAGCGAGAGTGGGGCTCTAGGGAAGGGGGTAGCGAGCTAGGAAATCTGGGGAGAGCTCTCTTTTGGTCACGAAAAAGCCCTGAAAACGTTAGTTTTACTTCACAAATTTGTATATTTCTTGGGCTCAGGAGAGGGGGGGGTAAATGCGCACCGCCAGTCAGACAGATATGAATACCCCGGAGGGATGGAAGGCTGAGTTGACCTTGGCGTTGGTTATATACCAGTATGGTTTACCTGTCTGCAGGCAGTCATCCACCCATCCAGACAATAACCACTTGATAGCGACCCGACCGGACCTCGCGATTGCAAGTCCAACGTCTTAACCGTTACACTACCGAGCCGCGTCATCATAAAGGCTCGTATAAAGCGACGTGATTAAACCGAACTAAACTGGCACGGTTTAGCTATTGACGAACTGATCGACGGACGAACCCATTGGTCATTGATTGAAGCGCACGTGCCCTTAGTCACGTTAACTTCGACACCGTTATAGACGGTGCCTACTGTAATGCATTACTAATTGCCCATTGGTCAGCTCGTTAAAAGCTAAACCGATTCAGTTCAGTACAGTTCGGTTGCGTAGCTGTGAACGCGCCATAACGTTTCCCGGCAGCCAAGGCCAGCTGTCGCCATCCTGAACGCACGCACGAGGTATAAATGCCAGAATCAATTTCTTTGCATTCACAGGCATTCGCAACAAACGCCGGCTGCCGACATTGATAAGAGTTTATAAAGACCACAGAATTATATGGCACGCGTTGTTTACCTACTCATGCACACACCATGCTGTCTGGCCCTGGCATATATACTTTGGAAACACGCAAAGTTATCTACACTGTATAGGCCTAGCGTAAGCTTCTATATTTTTGCAGCCCGGTAGCACGGACTGCTATAAACAATCCTGTAATACTGGATATCGTAGGCATCGAGGCGTTGTGGAGTAAAAAGCGGGGGAGGGGGGTGCGGAGGAAGTTGCATTTTTCCCACAGAAAGCTGCAAATTTCCGACTAAGAAGATACGGCTCCTGAAAATTTCAATTTGCCATTAAATTCCCGAAAATGGAAGATTTAAATCCCAAAATTTGCCGATTGTGAATGAAAATTACTGGGACGTTTCATGCCAGCTCATTTCTGTCACAATGTCACAATCTTTAAGCCCAATATTCATCACAGCGACTTTGTCGCAGACTTGTGGCAAACTTTGTCGCAACTATCTCGACATGTTGAGATGGTTTAAATGTTTAAAACTTCTCCGCGACATCCCCGTTTCATGGTTTGCGTTCGCGTCTGCGGGGGAAAGTTTTGGTGAAAGTCGGCGCAATGGAATTTGGGCTTTACGCTACACATATTTACATCTCTAGTTAACTCTGTTGGGTCCCAGTCAGTCCCATATGAATCACAGCGGTCGGGCGAACAAACAGCTTGTAGGAAGTATAGGCCTAACGGCGGAAGAGGCCGGGTAAGCTTATAATGGATGCCATGCCACGGAGTCAGGCAATTGACAATATTAGCCCATTCAACAACGACGCCTACTGTAGACCACGTGGGACGAACGCGCTGGGTGGTCTCAGGAAATGAAGTACACCCGTGTATACAACGACTTGTGACAAGTGTTCAGTGTTTGAATTACGAAAAATTAGCTGGGGGATCGAACTTCTCGACGGTCGGAGCCTGACCAAAATTGTGGTGTTAATCGTATGCATATAGTATATAGCTGACCCCCCTTAGTGCATAATTTGACAGTGTGTTGAGGGGGTTGAGAAAACAGTTGGGGGGTTCAACCCCCAACCCCGGCAATTCAAACACTGCAAGTGTTACTATCCACTGACTCTAAGGGCTCTATGGAAATTAGGGGCCCTCAGTAGAAAGTTTGACTGAGTCCTCGCAACTCAGCCTTGAATCCCTATGGGGAAGGCGAATCCACTTCAATCGAGTACCGGTCTGCATGTCTGGCTGGGGTTAAGACGGGACGCGTTCACCTGTGTCTGTGAGATCCCATACTGGCAGGTGACGCTCCGCATAGCTCTGAGACGGGTTCATAATTTCACATGAAGAGCCACGCACTATAATCTTTGAAAGCATGCGCAAGACAATAAAGAGTGTCCCAGATGTCCGATAAGTCGGCGACCGTACTCTCTGCCTATAGTTGTATAAGTATAGTTAACTTTTCACGCTCGACAGCACATACTGCTTAGCGCGTACTAGCTATCGTAATTCGCTCTGTCTGTCTGCTTCTGTCCTGGTGTCACGCCCCGGTACCGATTGGAGATTCCGGGTTTATGCCGTATGATAGCGTGGAGTGTCTAGTTTGCTGTGACAAAATTTCGTGACGCTGGGTGAGAGAATTTCCCTCCAACTAGGGCGTCAAAGAGGGGTACGAAATCGTCGCTGAGTCTGCTGAGACTATAGAGCAGCGTGGCGAGCAAAGCGACTTCTCGGACGAACGTTCATTGAGCGGGCGGGCAGCCGTCTAGTCGCACTAGCCATCGCATCAGTCAAGACCTACCGCAGTCACTGAGCCATGTGCTACTGCTACGTGGGTGATCCGGTCGGGTCGGTCGTTCCCAGCATGCATAGCGGCCCGTGGGAGATCAGCTGCAGTGGCCACAGACAACACGTACGCAGACATGAGACGACACGACCCATCAAATGAACGCCGTGATTAACTACCGCAGACCTACTATACAGTACAGCCGTCTACACGGATTAACTCTTAGATTAACTGCTTAGCATTGAAAAACACTGCAAGCCAGCTTACGGTATACGCTGCCGACTAGCGACCAGCTATACCTCCACCTGCGTCAATAAATATAAAGGTTAAAGGTGGTGTTATAGCTCTTAACGGAAGGCCAGTCCAGAGCTACGGAGCGTCACCCGCCGTATGGGATCATACAGTGTTGCCTGCCACCCGACACAGATGAACGCTCCCCACTTTAACCTCAGCCAGGTGGGCCAGTACTCAATTTACATACCCCAGAGGGATGAAAGGTTGAGTTGACCTAGGCGACTGGTTAAATACTGAGATCGATTACCTGACCGCAAGCAGTCACCCATCCAAGTACTAACCCGGCCCGGCGTAGAGTAACTTCGTTGATCGAATAAAACGTGTTACCACTATACGCCAAGCCACCAACCCATAAAATGTTAATAACATGGACAACAGTAATTTGGCTTAAGTCGGAATCTCTGTGGCAAGTCCACCCAACTCCTCGCTTGTATTCGCCCCAGGTGGCAGCATAGGACTGACGATTTGGCTGCAATTTGCAATTGCACGTTTTGGCCGTGGCTTCGACGCCCCAATATCTCCTCTGCCTCTGGGGGTCAGAGGCACCCCCATCTAGCACAGTCTCACCGGACCCCTACAAGCATAGGCCTACCTGCCAAATGTCATGCAAACACACCGTGTCCAGAAAAAAAAACATCACGAACATTATCGATAGTCACTTGATGAAGAAATATCCAATTTTAATAATTTTTGGTATGAATATTTCTGGCACAGCTGGCCACCAAAAGACCGTTCCAAATTGCACCTCATCGATGTCTGTTTCTGCAGTACCTGCGGAAAACAGAACCATCGAAATATAAGTTGAAATGAACAGAATTACGTCAAAAAAGCATTCCCAACATTATCGATTGTGACTTGAAGAAGGATTGACATATTTTAATAATTTTTGGTGCAAACATTTTGACACTACTTGCTACCAAATGACCATTCTAGTTTCCACCTCACCAAATGTCTGCTTCTGCACTACCTGAGAAAACCCGAAAAGGCAAAATGGAATAATAATGCAATATTTTATTGGTTTTGTTTCCCAAGGTAGTGCCAAAGCAAACAATAAGTGTGGTGAAAAAATTGGACAGTCATTTGATCGCCAGTAGTGTCGAAAATATTGGTGTCAAAAATTATTTAAATCTGATAATACTTCTTCAAGTTACAATCAAAAATGTCCAGGATGTCTTTTCCAGACACGGTGTATGTAAGTTCGTCGAACGGTTTAAGCAGAGTGCACGAATGCGACGGACAGACGACAGACATACAGACCACGCTATGGAGAAATGTGCAGAATAGTCGGAATCGATCGTGCTGCAAAAGCGATAATAATAACTAGAAGCGATCACGCCCACCCCC
>Ga0056128_1002535_pt1 | contig 21735 bp, 12 predicted proteins | sample WorMetLIZISLAND2_FD_71113 | JGI IMG/M metagenome (GOLD analysis project Ga0056128, IMG submission 71113) | Marine gutless worms symbiont microbial communities from Max Planck institute for Marine Microbiology, Germany - Olavius geniculatus... ... | reverse complement strand
CGCCTGTAGAATATGGAAAGTTAGAAACACATTGTTGAACGTAAAATCAACAAAAATTGACGTCATGGCTAGCAAATCTATTACCATGTCGACGGATTAATTATTTATTTACAGTTGTGGTTGAACGGCAACTACAGTTTTGCTGCTTGAATTCATTTGATTATTAGAAAACTGCAGTTTAACGGCATATTGAAACTTTTGCTTCACAAAATTTAGTAAATTAAATAAATTTACGTATGTGCGTAAATTTTTAACGCGCGTTAATTTTTTTAACGTGCGTTAATTTTTTAAAGCATTAACGCGTTAATCGATGCGTTAATTTGACAGCTCTAGTTTTATTATATTTATCACGTGCCTCTGACTTGTATGTAATCAACTGCATACCTATTTACTTACTTACGTTTCGTAGTTTTGCAGCTTCGGTTAACTTCCGCCACACGCATCACTGGAGGTTCAGTTCACTTCTGTCCGTTTGTACACTTCTTACGACGTAACTGAACTGAACTGACGTGGTTTAGTTTTTGACGAACTGAACAATGGGCAAATAGTAATTACAGTAGGCACCGTCTAACGGCGTCCGTGACTACGTGACAAGGCACGGGCATGCGACAGCCAATGACCGCTGGACTCCCCCTGCTCGCCCGTTGATCAGTTCGCCCAAAAACTAAACCGCGTCAGTTCGGATCAGTTCAGTTACGTCGTTTTGCACGCGTCTTTAGACTAAAACCATCGCCCGCAACACCAGTTCCTTACGTACTTTTTGACGCATTTAACGTAGGCTAAGCAACGCAAAAACGTGCACCACTAGGCACGCAACGAACGCAAGAAAAGTACGCTATACTTACGCAGCTGACGTAAACGACGCAAAGGCCAAAACGTAAGGATAGAAGCGGTATCTATTTTCTTGCGTTTTGGCCGTTTCGTCACTTGCGTCAGCACTCAGCTGCGTTCGTTACTTGCGTAGTTTTCTTGCGTCAAAAAACACGCAAAAGAACTTGCGTTTGGTGTGTTGGCTTGGATGGAAAACAGGGGGCCCAATTCACAAAGCATCTTAAGGTGATCTTATGGCCTTGTCTTATGCCGTGGCTACACGCACCGATTTCCTCGTCCGAGGTGTTGTCCGACGTCACCGTGCCTTCCGAGGTTTAACAAACCTCGTCCAAGGAAATCGGACGGAATCTGCGTGCTTATTCTTTCCGATTTTATCAGACGAGGTTTTTTACCTGCCAGCCAGAAGACGCCCATCAGAACCTCGGACGTGGAAATCGGACGCGTCGTCCGACGTGTCGTCTGACGTGTCCGATTTCTTCGTCCGAAAAGCTCGGACAACACCTCGGACGAGGAAGTCGGTGCGTGTAGACACGGCATTAGGAGGCTGAAGATGTGTTTGCGCCGACACAGGTCAACGACTCCCGACGAGTGGGAAGGTTTCTCGAACCGTAACCTGGCGGAGACCGACAAGCAGTGTCAGAATTCGGCCGCCCTGCGCGTCATAGTGGACCGGGAACATCGCAACGCCTTAAGGGAAGGCTTCTCTGACTGTTGCAGTGGCTTATGGGAAGACTTTTGCGGCCGGAAGTTGGCGGAGACGGACAAGCAGTGTGGGAACTCGGCCGCGCTGCGTGTCATAGTGGACGGCGTGCTGCAGACGACCTGCAACGACATGAGACGTCAGAAGGACGAGACCGATGTAGCACTGGACAGACGCATCGCCAAGACCAGAGACGCCAAAGAGAAACTAGAGGCACACCTCGCCAAGGTCAGACAACCGTGTGTAGGACTTTTTCCGCCCCGTGACATATCTCTCACGGACTTTTCTCCCAAACGTTTATCCCTCACGTACTTTTTCCCTTCCGGCTTATACAAGGTTGAATGAATTGTCTGCAGTTTTTGTATTCGTATATACATTTTTTGCGTTCTGTTGCAGAGCAGGGGAAAATGTTTCAGACCTTTAAGAAGAAACGGGAAAATGTCTGGGGGTAAAATGTTCGGTGGATTCGTTCGGGGGAATGTTCGTCGATTATCGCGCATCGTGATAACATTTTGGATCATTGGGACAAGTCCGTTGAACATACGTGCTGCAAAATTTTAACTTTATCTTTGTACTTGTTGAAATATTTTTTTATAATTTTTTTTTATCTAGCGTTGGTTCAATTTTATAACTTTAATATTGTAGGCCTAATCATAATTTTATACGCGATAGATTGAAGAAATAGGGTTAAATGTAGGTTTACGTATGTTAGAATCAAAGTGAATTGGACTTGCAGCTTTGTTTGTATCAGGATATATACACGTTGTTTCATAAAAAGGACGCCTTTTTGTTTTTTTTCATAATTAACTCCAATGATGATCAATTTAAACCAAAATATTTTGAATTAGCATTTCTTCAGCTATACAACTGGTAAAAATTTTGTGTGAATTTATCATCATTTGAGTTATTATGAAAAACAGAAAAAGGGGTCCTTTTATGAAACACCGTGTAGACTATGGTTGTAATTAAGTAAGTAGGTAACAGAAACGATTAGAGTCAGGCCTATCCACAGTAACATGAGCGTCACTGTGCGAGCACTGTACAGTCAAAGAGACGTGATACAAGATGTGCACGAGATGGGCTTACAGACAGGGCCGGAAAACAGCCACGGAAGGTGCGGAGGTCGCGTGTTCAGGCAACATCAGGAGAGAAAACAGTAATAGAAATAGCAGTAGCAGTAACAGTTGTAATGTTAATCATAATGCTTAATGATATTATGACAATAAAGCTTAGTTTCCAGCTAACACAACGCACGCAGCGTAGGCCGACGCTATGCAAAAAGGCCCTCGCGTACCTTTTCGACGTGACTGACAATATAATTCGTACAGTGCGCGTAAAAAATAAAGTGAAAAATCCCTACGGCACCGCAGTCACTTTGGTGACTTCACAGTCAGCTGTTGGAAAGAGGCGGAAAACCGATAGGCCCAAGTTTACAGTGTTTAGTCTTAAATGTTTGCAGGCACCCCGAAGACGTCGCTTCTGATGGCAGAATGTTCCACGTTCTTGCCGCTGAGACGGTGAACGTTCGGTCGCCGATCGTAAAAAGCTGTGTAAGTACAGCAGGCGACGCTATGCGACCAAAACGCAATGCTAGAAGCGGTGTTTAACTATTCTTGCGTTGCGTCTCTTGCGTTGCGTATACGTTGCGTTTGTTGCGCGTGCGTTGCGTTAAATGGAAACTGATCTTTAAGGCGGATGTTGATGTATGCAGGTGAAAAGGCAGATAATGGAGATAGAGGTGACGATTGAAAAGCTGCAAAGAGCGATTGCTGACAAAGAGAATCCGATGAAAAAGACTCGTAACGTACTTGAAGAAGATCAGACTCAGAGAGAGATATCAGACAAAGAAAATCCAATAAAGACTCGTCTCGTACTTGAGGAAAGTCAGAGAGAGATTTTTAACATGAAGACTCGTGCATTTGAGGATCAGAGAGAAGATTTTCATTATCATAAAAACAGAGAGAATCCTACAAAGATTCGTCTTCTTGAGGACGGCGCAGAGATCGCGGACAAAGAGAATCCCATGAATACTGTTCTTCATGAGAAAGAGGATCAAAAAAATGTTTCAGACAAAGAGAATCCGATGAAGCTGGCTCAAACTCGTCTTGAAGGTTTTTCGTTGTTAAATTCATTTATTTTATTTATTCCCAGTAATGATTGCTGAAATATTTTGTAGTTTTCAGCCGTGCAGTATCGTAATTTGTACTAATTTGGTAATTTTGAAAATTTGGTAATTCTAGCGTACACCGTTTTTTACTGATCCACCTGTGTGACAGACGTACGGACGGACGGACAGACAGACGGACAGACAAAATTGCGATGGCAGTAGCTGCTTTCGCGCGTAAAAATGCGACCGCGGATTAATTCTGCAGTCGAATTTCGACATCGGAACGCCGCTTTTGAACATTTTGAACGATTGCTGAGAACCTCTCTGTTCGTTTGAGGCTGGGACGCACGTTTTTTTTGCATAATTTGCGCACTGCGGCATACTGACTGACTAACTGACTGACTGAGTTACTTACTTACTTTCGCTGTGAACGAATTCTAACTGTAAAATGACTAGCTTATTTTGTAAGCACTCTCAGGCAGCACTCTTGCTGCCGTATTAATACATAGAACAGATTCTTCGTTGATTGATTGATCCATCGATTGATTGATTGAAAGATTGATTGATTTTCGCTGGTTCAGTCTGTAGGAACGTTACGCCGGATTATTCGAAGTCGCCAGACCTTTCTTTTGATTAATTGAGTCAGCTGTCAACAACTGAAGATATTATACTGTGTAAATATTGGCAATTTCTCGTGCATTACAAAGACTTTGTAGACAGTAGATACGCTACAGAAATACATATTTTATTTGATTTAATCGATTGCTTGACGCGCTGGCAGGTCGCGCGGCGCGTCCTAACGTTGAGCTATGTCGTGACGGCGTCCAATATCGTCTCATCGAAGAAGTCACTGTCATCAGTGAGTCTGTGGATAAGCTGCGCCAGTCATTGGCCAGCGCCATCGACGCAGCCAAGGCGCTCAGGCGACAACAGGTAGGCCCAAAACACAAAACAAGAAAGCCCAGCTGTCGCTAGGGAAGACACGCTACAGCCTATACAGTTCCTGTTGCAGTACTAACCTTCAAGGTCATTTATGGTTGATAATTTTCATGTCATCTAAAAGGGCGTATACAATTTCCTATTAATGATCAATAACAACCTAGGCCCTATCTCGCACCGTTTAGCTACAATAGCGCGTATTCAGCTTTAAGATTATCCATGCAACGTCGGTGTTTTTCATATCATCTGAAAGGGCTTATGCCACTTCCTATTAGTGATTAATAGTAACCTTGGCCCTATCTCCCACCGTTTTTGAGACGTGACCAGTTTTCCGTTGAAAAACTCACATTTTTTCTACCTTTTTCCATTCTATTCCAAATTTTAAAATGTTTCCTTTGCTATACATTCACAAAATTTGTACGCTGAGATTTACGACACAGGGCTAATTGACCGTGCAAAATTTTTTTCTACGATCTACCCTTTAGCCACAATACATCCGTAACGGACGACAGACAGACGACAGTCGTGCCATAGACGCCTAAGGACATAGCTATTGCGTTAACAAATCCTATGCTTTCGGTTGCCGTCCGTCCCTTAAGAAACCTTCGTCGCTAAAATTTTTATTCACAACATTACAATACTGGTCAGTTTTAAGTAAGCAAATACATTTATAAAGCGCACAATATCGGCGAGAAACTCGAGAACTTTCTTGGCTGCGGACCATCTTGCCAACAATGCCAATAAAATGATCTCGGCTTATCAACCGTGCAAGCGTTCTGTGTGGCAATGTACCCTGTCGGTGTGCATTTTAAGCCGCTTTTTGCAGTATAATATGGTGTATTTTTTCTGCACCAACGGTTATTACTGTTGTGTCTTTGTAGCTCTAAATGTGCGAGTATTACCAATATCGCATGATTGTTTTTTTTGTCTATTTTCATATAACCCTAATGGTACTTGCAAAATAGTAATTACAAAAGTGACCAGTGGTGTGCAACAAACGCCTAAATGCTAAACTAAAACCTAAGAATAATGTAAAAAATTTTAGAAATTTAATCGAATATAAAACGCTTGCTGAAACAGCAATGTTTTAGTGTTTCGTTTGAATGACGCAGTGTCAGATACTTGTTGAAGCGACGGTGGCAGACTGTTCCACGCAGCCGGTGCAGCGTAGGAAAACGCTCGTTGTCCGGACTTAAGTCGTGTGTGTGATTGCTCATGTGAATTAAAGACATTTTTTACTTGCTTACTTACTTATTTACTTATTACTTGTTTATGCATGTGCATTTAATTGTGTTTCTGTTTTATTATATCCGCCAAGGTGAACGTAGTGAACGTTGGAGGAGATTAAGAGATTGGTCGTTCTGTCCATCTGTGCGTGTACACGATGACTTATCATTTCCACGTGTCATACACAACACCTTTTATGAAAACTTCTACATTTTACAGTAGTAATGTTTAAATCATTTCACTTGGCGGAGATATGCACTCTCACGAGCGCCTTATATAGTTTTGATGGTATTGATACTTATCTGATTGTCACATGAACAGCTGGAGATTGAGGAGGATTTGGCGATCAAGGCGAACACGCTTTACGTCGACGAGACAGAATGTGCCGGCATTCGACGCAGCATCAACATTCAGACCTACTAGAGATGTCCTGACCTTCACGATCACCTTGACCCAGATAACCACTGACGTCATGACCTATATTTTGTACAGAACTGACAGAAATTGAAGATCTTTTTGCGTTTATACTTTGGTCGAATACTCGGTCTACTTAGTCTTGTCTTTCCGGAAAGATACCAACCTTGAACTCCGTGTCCCCCAAAATGGAAAACACAACAACTTAGATAAAATTTAGGCTTACATCAAATCTTCAGAAAAAATAATAGAAACGATTTACAAAAAAGTCGTATGAAAAAAATAATTACTAACACGTTAGGGAAACTTACACATATCGACGTGTAGGCCTATAGATGACTTGAAAGAAATTGAGAAGAACTTTGGAAGATCTTACCAAAATTTTACAAAAATTTTCAGGAATGGTGGACATTACGTCTATAATCCTCTGTAAAATCAATTAAGTAAAAAAAGTTAGCGTTAACGTTAGTCGTGTTTATCGATTCGATATTTTGAACCGATAAACTAATAGCATGTTCTAATAATATAACCTAACATAAACTTCATATTAAATTTGGTGAAGAAAAAATGTCAGCAGTATTTTGGCGAATCGTTTTGGTTTTTTTGAGGCACCCTATAGACTGATTAGTATGTACACTGTGGCGCATAAAAATGAACGTTTCTGTGAATAATTTGAGTTTCGACATACTGGTAGAGTTGTTAGGCTGCTAATTATTGATATGCGACGTTCTCGTGCAGATTTCTCCTTTATGCGGAATTAATTATCACTTTATAATATCGTTGTTGTTATCTTTGTCTTTCTTACGTTAATGACTGTTATAGACGCGTATGAAATGGAACAAATATACTTCATGGCTCATTGGTTGTGTTTCTCTGTTCGCAAATCACGCTTGATAAAAAGCGGAATCGTTAATCGATGCTGCCACCTGGTGAATTATAAATTATCTTTTATGTCAGTTGGAAGTAATTGCATGTTTTGCTGGGAATTTGACTCTCAAAATTTCCCTGGTGGGTCGGGGTCCCCATCAAACAAGTGCGTCTGCGATAGCAGTGCACCGTTGAACAGTTTAAGAGGAGCACGATTGTGACAGACAGACGACAGACAGAAGGACCACGCTACGGAGAAATGAATCGCAATAGCCGCAATCCCTTGCAGATGTTTTAATTACATTCGTATTAATGCATATTATCAAAAATATTTCATCTTATTTTCAACGTACCGTATTGTAAACATTTTTGCTGCATTGTTGTACGTCAACAAATGGTTTTCCCCATGCTACAAATGAGGGGAGCCATAGCAAGTTCCTACGATACGATATGATAATAATGCAATAGGGGCCTATACACAAAAGACAGTGGCGGTTCTAGCCTGAAACTATAAGCAGTGGGCACACAGATTTAGGTTCAGCACCCCCAGTTTTGTGTGCATATTACAATGACCAATTGGAAGTTTAATCGGTGATGTCGGTAGGCCTATATTTAAAAGCCGTGGTGTCCTGCGGATTTCGTGGTGGAGCTCAGCAGCCCCAGATTTGTTGGGCTAGAACCGTCACTGGCAAGAGACAAGAAGCCCAGCTTTCGCTAGGATAGCCGACCGTACTGGTTGTCAGTGACCTTCAGTCATCTAAGGTCGATGATTTTCATGTCATTTGAAAGCCAGTATGCCACTTTCTATTTGTGATCTCGCACCGTTTAGCCACAATAGGCTACATCCGTGACAGACGGACGACGGACGACAGACGGACGACAACCATGACAACAGCTCGACCTACTTAAGTACGGTCGGCTAAAAATACATCTGTCGTCGTCAGTCTCGGAGACTGTTCACATGGAGACTTTCTGGTCGCAAATCGGTCGAGTCTGATCAAGCGAGAGTCCCACCGATCGGTCACAGTCACAGTCTGGAGACCTATGTGACATCAAACGTCGACCGTGCGGGACAGTCGCTCGGACAGGCGCCGACCGCTCTCAGCCAATCAGCTTCCACGCACCTGCACTCGGCCACGCCCACATGTAAACATAATTATGTCATTTAGGCTAGTGGATACAAATTTTAACCCGTTACTATCTGAATTATTTTATGATTCACCGTCAAAGTAATTGTTACCAAAAGGATAGCTCTACACCAAGCTGTAGAGGGTTAAACTAGAAGCGATCAGAGATCTCAAACCTCCACCGAGATTGGTGCTGCCACTTAACGGACACAACGGACTTAACTTGTACAAGATCTCCTGTAAGCTTAGGCCTATACACGGATCAGAATTCGGGAGCGAGGGATCTTGGGATTCTGAGTCTGAGTGGTTGGTCATTGGGCGCCTCTCCATGCCTTTGCAAAATTTCACCGAAAAAAAAACTATTCCGAGAGCGGTTACCCTACGTCGTAAACATTACTGTCAGCTTAACGGTACGCCTTTATATATAATGGCGGCGCGATAAGAACTAGCGCCAAAGTTATTTGAAAAAGAGCGAATGGCTGTAACCCAAACTTATTGAGTGTAGGCCTAGGCTATTCGTCTGGTGACACCAGCAATTTGCAATAATTGCATGTTTTGATTGGGGGTTTGACGATTGACCCCCGATTAAATACTTTTCCCCTGGGGGCACAAACTTTCAACCCAGTTAACACAATGTGTCATTAGACACTGTGAGTGTACGTGCAAAATGACATCTAAATCCGTTGAACAATTTAAGCAGGCTGCACGAATGTAACAGACGACAGACGGAGAGACCGCGCTTACAAGGAAATGGGTAGCTATAGGCATAGACAATAGGAATAGGAATTGCGCTAGAGCGATTCCGCCTAGCATCGTCACGATGCAGTATCCACAAAATACTCCGGAACGCCGCCAAAAAGTAACTAGTTCTTCTTCTTTCACGAGTTATGTCCAACCTCGTCAGAAAATTTTACCAAAATTTTTTTAAAACCTCTTAGACACTTTACGCTGAAATGCTTAAAATATTTAGCACGATGGCACACGACAGTCACGGCTTGAGGATTGAGGTGATCGACTGCATGGGAAAAAAACGTTTGCACTAATTTGCACTGAACCGTGGACGTCTTGGAAACAGGAGGTCATCGCGTACAACAAAAAAAACAAAGTCGACGGTGCAGATCTAAAGCCTTGTGATAAAAAAGGTAGTATTAAGTTTTTTTTAGTTCGTATTCACATTGTTTAACCGTTTCATATCTCCAAGCCGCATGCATGCAATCGTGCTAGCAATTTTTAGCGAAAAATCATACGTGCAAATATTTCAAACGCGATTGCATGTGAAATAAAACGCAAAACATTTTCATTTCATTTTTGCAATCTTCTTTTTATCTTTGACATATAGCCTATAGGCCCATATGTAACCCGTAACCAGCAGTAATTAAAAAATGGAAAATCCAGCATTTACAAACTACATACTTTAATTTGTCCATACTTTTTGTACATTGAGTCATCATTACCTGCCTGCAGACGTTCTCAAGTGTGCGAAGAACACGTCATGCATGATGCAGGTGACATATCAGATACCTGACGCGTTTCTATAACCTGTTATCTCGGCATGCATCTCTCACCTGTGCAGCGGCACACCTCTGTTACCTGTATTGGTCGGAATCCATTCAGCCAGGTGATGTGATGACGGTATTGTCCCATCTATAACATCACGGCCCGCCCGCAGCCGCTGTATCCCGAGCTCAGCGTCGAGCGTAGAGTAGAGGTGTGCAGTTTACCGGTATATTGAATACGTGATGATATACCGCGGTTGAAACACCCGTAAACATACCCCGAAACCAGTAGGTTTTATTAGACAAACCCACTTAAATCCCACCCCTGAAAGACCACTGGACGTGACTGGAGCTTAATCTAATTTTAGTTTCTTGTTCAACTAATAAGCTAATGAAACGTTCTATTACGGTTCAGTTAAGTTCTTAAAACTGACTTGAAGCAAGGCCTACGAATTTACAAATTTCTGGTTATTTAGATTTTAGATCCTATATAATTGTTAGTCATTTTATTATCCTTTTAGTTGAGTCTATATGTTATTTGATTAGTAACTTAGTTAGCCTAGTTAATTGTCGTAAGCTACTTTCTAATTTTATATCCGCTAGGCAGATAGCACTAATTTCCTTACAAGTAAAGCTCAAAACTGTCTGTAAATATAAAAAAAAATTAATAAAGCTTTGTTCGTTCTACACAAAATGGATTGTTGGCTTCAATTCTAAGGTAATGTTGTGGTTAGATACTTAGAGCTAAACTAGTGCCTATTTTGGCGAATTTGTGTAAATGGCTTAAATGCAGGTTTTGTGTAGGCCAAGACTAAGTATAATTACCTAACTTACCTTCCGAGATTGTAGGGCCCTAAGTCTAAAGTGCTTTTGGCCATGAACGCGTCTGGCTCATGTAACCGCTATTCAGCAACTACCGGAATTAAGGACCTTCTACTTTTCATCTTAACCTGCAATAAACAGTTATTATCAGGTAACGACGTCTATCAAAAAATGCCCAATAACTTCAAGAAATTAAGAACCGCGATATAGCGATCGATACAAGTTAATCCCGCTACATCCGCGCATCTCTGAAAGGGACAGATTAACAGGTGGCTTGAGCGGTCGTTCGACGAACATCGATCATTGTTAGGATCCACTACAGCTGTTGCTGCTGCTGCTGACGTTGTTGCCGTGCCTCCTATAGGCCTGCCGTATATAGGCCTTTAGTCTATGCCGCAGCCTACGCGTACATCAAACGTGGCTACGTCACTACGTGTCATACTAGGGGCCTACACCGACCGTGACTACGATCACATCAGCTGCTGCAGCGAATTATAATCTCAGCCAGTGTGCACGTTCTTACCACAATGGTGATGGCGTGACGCCCTCACCCAGCGGCAAAAAATTGTCACAAAAAACTAGAGACTATAATGGTGAAAACACGATCGCTCCGTTTCACCTGGTCACCTGGACTTGGTTTGCTATATACCGAATTGTGGCAGACAGACAGAATATTATGATAGCTAGTACGTGCTAAACACTGTAAGGTGTGTATATGTCTGTCTGTAATGCATATATTGTGGCTAAACCGTACGTCGTAAGGGGTCAGGCGGCGATGATACCGTTGGATAGGGCGATGACGAGTTCCGATAGGCCAGGCTGTCAGTAGTAACCATGTCTCTATCTGCAGCGGTCTGGCCGCAATTTTAAATGCAAAGTTGCTGTCTGCAGCCCTCACCCACGTGAGCCGAATTACCGTATCGTATCCGAATGGATGGTAGCGTTCGATATAGCAGCGTCACAATAGCGTGTATCGCTTTCTTTCCGCGATCGGAAGTCGGGCGCTAGCCTCCGTATATAGGCGGTACCATCGGCCTACCCTATATAGCGACCGCGGAAGCCAGTCTTCTTGTCCTAGCTCCACTGTCTAGTAGGGCGTTGCAATTAATATACGATATGCTAGGGTCAGCATCTGCATGTAATGTTATCACTGACATGCAGGTGTGTTGCCCACGAATCACACAGACGGACAGACTGACACGTTATTACACTGATTCTGTCATCAACCGTATTTTATCGATGTCTGCTGTATCTCAGGCCGTTTGTCGCTGACTCATTGTCTAGTAATATGGATAGCGATTACAGAGGATCAGCGTTTGCACATCTGGCCATAATACGTAGTCTGTATGGGTCTTAAAACGGCAACTATTTTCTAATACATACGCTACTAAAAATGTTATTTTACACCAGTGCATTGACAATTGCCACGCGCCTCCCCCACCGAGCCATTGCATGAGTTTGTGGTCCACCGTTAGGCTAGATCGTGCCTGGAATACCATGTCTGCCTGTCTGTTTGTTGTTGTCGTCGTCTGTAACGCACGTACGTATTGTGGCTAAACTGTACTTCGTGGGGGTGGGATTCGGCGATGGTACCGTTGGATAGGGTGATGCCGATTTCCCATAAACTGTCATGCAATAGTAACCATCTGCAGCGGTTTGGCCGCAATTTTAAATGCAAAGTTGTTGCCTGCAGCCATCAGTTACGTGCGAAGAACTAATGTTGATTGTAGCAGCGTTCGATAAGCTTATTGCAGCGTCACTGTAGCGTGTATGGGACTGTATTCGTTCTGAGAAATCGTTGTCTTTCAGTCGCCAGAAGTCAGACACTAGCCTTTGGACATAGGCCCAACCCCAGCGGCAGCTGGGCTTCTTGTTTTTAATTTACCACAGCAGGCACATAGTGCCTAGAGATAGACCCCGAACTATTTGGACACTTAGTGTGCAGGGAAGATAAATGTCCCAATGTAGTTATTCCACTAAAACATATCAAGGAAAAAGCCGAAAAACCAAAACCTTTTTTGCACGCTTGTTACGCTGTCTTTCCACCAAAAACGTTCTGTGAGTCTAACTGCACTAAATTCACGACACTCCTGAAACCCTCCAGTCGGCTGGAGAAGGAGATATGCCCCATTCCAATTCCCCACCACTCACTGCGTATCGTCCTGCAGTGGCGTAGACAGAAATGCCAACTGGGGGGCCTTCACTCCTTTTCTTCACATACCCTCCCTTTTATGACCGGTCATTCCCGTCACCCTTCTACATCCTCTCGTTATAGGACCACTAAAATCCAGCTAGGGAGTCTGAGAAAGCACTATGACCCCTCCCCCAACGCCGAAATCGAATTTCGTGCACTACAGCTGTGAAAAGTAGTTATTTTCCTGAGAATCAAAGACCAAATTTAGTGCAGTTTAAACGCGTTGCGTCTGGGGATCAGGGAGTGGAAAGTGAGCCCCCTTGTCTACGCCACTGTCGTCATGAGCTCCCCATATTTAGGACAGATCGATGACAGTTCTATAAATCATGTCATTCTGATAACTATACTCTATATAAGCTGTACAATGCCAGTATGGGACAGCTGTGTTCAGCGGAAGCTCTGCACCACGTGTGTGTTCGTAGTTTTGGCGTATTTATTAATAAACGCAGCTTCGAAGTAATGTGAACAATAAACAACAGTCCTGATCAAGACAATGACAGGCAATTTACTTAGGCTAATGATTAATGAATGCACCAGACGGTATATAAAGACAAAGCCGCACAGACAGAGGCGTTGTGGACTTAAAAGTCGGGGGTGGGGAGGGAGTTGCAATAGACATTGCCCCATGCCATGATAAAACTGGCAATACACTTCAAATGCAACGTTGCTGCACTAGATTGACAAGAAATTTGAGCTAATGCTCACCAGACGCGTGAAAGCCTTTAGCAGTTCTGGTTCAGTAGTTTAGTTGAAAATTGGGATGTTCATGCTAAGTTAATATACAAATACCAAATTCTCTATCTGGATCGCATAACAATAGTTCCGTGGCGCCACCTTGTGAATGATATAGACTTGTGTCGCAGCCCAAAATTGCCAAAAAATCCATAAAACCCCCTATTTTGGCGTTCAAGGTCATTGAATTCGGCGCCAATCGATAGCCAGTGTACGACTTCCTATGAGCAATAATTAGTAACCTCGGCCCTATCTCACACCATTACTGAGATACAGAGACTTATTATCCAAAAATCGCAAATTTTGCCCACCCCTTCTCATTTAGCACCCTTGTTTGGGGTGACCCCCTTTGAATTAATGGAAAAGCTTTACGGTTCCCGAAACTAGAGTCTTCCAGGCAGCCGACGGTGAAGATTTGGTGATCCTAGCTTGCACCGTTTTTGACTGATCCACCCATGTGACAGACGAGTGGACAGACGGACGGACAGACAGAATTGCGATGGTTAAGACGCGCTAAAGCAGTAGCTGCTTTCGCGCGTAAAAAATGTTGGCAAGTCTAATGCAAAAACAGTTACCTTCTACAAACAACTTATACTCCAGTACAGTGTTCAAAAGACAACTCTAAAGACACTGCTACAATATAGCTTTCAACATTTAAATTATATTTATCTACTTTTATGACTTTTATTGACTCTTGTACTACGGTACTGGACGAATAGCAAAATTGCCAACATTCGAAACCAAAAAAATACACAACTTTACGAGTTAAAATGCATGGTTTTGCAATATTTATGCACTTAGCAATGAGATCTAATTATCAATAATAATCATAAAATACAATACAATTTTCTGCACATCAACTTGAAACCAGTGGTGGATCCAGGAGAACTATGATAGCAATAATATGACAAACCAACAAAAACAAAAAAAAACACTGAAATTAGCCTAAAACAACAAGCACCAAAAGAACTTGGCAGAAAAATGCTGTTTTAACTGTTGTTGCTAGTCCACCCAAATCCTCATTTGCATTCACCAGGTGACTGCAGAGCACTAACAGTTTAGCTGCACTGCATTGTATGTTTCGGCTTGAGAGTTCACACTCAAATCTCCCCTTTACCTCGTAAATGAGGGACCCCATCTAAAATAGCATGCCATTAGCCTGGTGTATCTGCCAAATAGCAGCATAACACCGAATGGCTTAAGTCTTTAAGCAGAGTGAATGAACTAGTGATGATTCGATATATCAAAAATATCAATATATCATTTCCGATATCGATATATCGTTTCGTATCGTTGAAAAAATATCAAATTTTTTCAATATATCACAATATCTGTTATATATCATGATATTTTCGATATATCATGACATTTTATGGCAGAAGTTTATATCTTTATTGCTGCATTGCCAAAATAATGAGAATAAATGGAGAAAATGACAAACTAACCGAAGCAAACTAACTATAGTGTCGTAATTTAATGACACTTATGACAGTCAGTAGTTAATTTTAAGTTCACTGACACATTTTGGTATCTACGTAAAGCAAACTACTTTGCTGAACGTTCACATCTTGCTCTTGTGCTTGCATAAGATTTACATACTTAGCATTTTAAAAATATCGATATCAATATCGCGATATTTTCAAAAAATTATATCAATATAGTATTGAAACTGAAATCCTGATATTGAATCATCACTAGCAAGGGCAAATGACAGAGAGAGACCACTCTATGAAAAATGTGTAGAAATAGAGAGAATCAACGCTACAAGAGCAATTCCGCCTAATAATGCTGGCACAACAAAGAACAAAATAAGTTCATGAAACTGGAAGTAGTGTTATTTTCAGTTCTATAAACAAAAAGTTGGAACTACATCAGTTTCAAGTGTCCCGTGACAGAATCGATCTTGTCCTTTGGACCTAAAAACGCAAACGCAAACACACCAGCCATCAGGGTTTAATAAATGACTAGCTGCTAAATAATTTTGTCACCAAGTACATATCCAACTAGATGGTGGTTGTGACAAGTTGACAACTACAAGGCCAAAAAGTGCATTTTAGAGCATATTTGACACTACCGTGACCTAGACATTTGACCTTTTGACCACAAAATTTGATACATCCATCCTTGCCCCATTCGTTAGTGGTTAAAGTTTGATCAAATGCTGTCAACAAATACCGAAGATATCTTGCCAACATTAAAATATCCAAAAATGTCCCAACTAAACTGCATCCGGAAAAAAGTAATCCCCTAGACATCATACAACAGAAATGTCAAATCTGAACAAATCAGAATAAAAAGTTTGCACACTTAATCTTTAATAAATTGCAAACAACAAACCACTGACGACAGTGCCTATTGTTGTAATCGTCAAATGACTAAATATATTATTACAATTGTTAGACCAATGATTCTATTGCTATCATCATCGAGTGACCGAACCTATTATTATAACCATTAAATCAACTGATTCTCCTGATACATAGTCATCAGCCACTGACCAGGACCAATGCCGATAACAGTTTTTGAGCCGGCAGCTATCTGAGTTCGTCCAGCGTCCCGGACCAGACTGACAACAAGACCCAGAGAACTGGCGTGAGAGGCTAACTGCATACTGCAACAGAAAGCAAAATTCAAACAAGTCTGTTACTCACAGTAATGGTGCATACAAAGCAACACAACTGAACTAAACTGACATAGATTAGTTTTTGACAAACTGACCAATTGGCAAGCAGTAAAACATTACAGTAGAAACCATCAGACGGTCTTGGTGACTGCATGACTATGCGCACACCCTGCTGGCCCATTGGTCATTGGTCAGTTCATTAAAAACTAAACCTCGTCAGTTCAGTTCAGTTATATTGCTCTGTATGCATCTTAAGACAGCTGCTCTAGCTGCCAGCAGTGTTATTACAATCTAAGTGTCCTGTACTAGACTAATTAACCATATCTATGTTTAGACTGCAAGTTCCTGGACCCTCAACTTTTTTAGATCATGACATTCCTGTAACACAGCACACCGCATAAAAACACAGTATTTTAGTGCAATGAAAGACAGCAACATCATAGGTTAAAATAGTTGGGGAGGCAAAAAGTGGCAATTTTTCTGACAGACAGAGCTAGAGATATCCGACAAAGACTATGGGTGCTCAAAATTACAATTTTGCCCGTAAATTCGCTCAAAATGAGCACTTTTAACTCAAAATTTTCTATTTTCATGAAAAAAAATTGCAGACGAGAAAAAAACTTTCTAAAACTAATAACAGAAAAGGCACGATGCCACTCATGCCTCACACAATACGTACAGCGATTCTTCGTCTTCTGTTTTGAGAATGACCTTCGGCTGCCCATACTGCCGCCACTCTTCTAACAGCTGTGGATGTCGTTTGTACAACTGTTCATAGGCCATCACTGCCGCATGACAACACTGCAATGTCACACATTGTAGACTTTGGCCGGTTGCTATGTATGGCTGGAAACGAATTGTCTATCTAGCTAATTTACCAGACTATACAAGCTGTTAATGGCTATGACAACAAACGCCAAGACTGACGTTTTAAGATATAATATTGTAATAAACACACAATAATACGCAGTAACAGTTAGCTCGAACAATCACTTTCACTTTTGTACGTAAAATTGCTGGCTAACAATACATTTAATCGTTCTTTATTGCAGCAAAGCAAGCAGCATAGCAAGCATGCATACGCATACGCCTGATGATGGCGGCCATCAATTCAAATACTCCCAGCTTCTGCCGCCATCGTTCGACGTCCAAAGTATCTGCTGATGTCATCTGTTGTTGGCTGAAAACGATCTCGACGTCGGGTTACATGGTTCACTTCACAATGTCCCGGAATTACCCAGAAATTCTCGGTCTGACACCTCACTGCCAGGTCAGCGAAGGTTCCGTGTCCAGGCCCAAATTGTCAGATTCGATTCAATCAGAACTTTCAACGTTCCACGTAGCCCCTCTGTCAGACTACGACCACCTTCGTGGTTTTCAATATCTCAATACTAATTCTCACGTGAGAAATATATCGTTTCTCACTTTAAAATCCACATTTGTGAGCCTATTAATGGCTCAAAAAATCTCATCACTTCAAAACATGACTTGTAAGTGCTGTTGAAGATAGTGATGCATGGATTCTCAGTTCTGTATACATTTAATTCTGGCAATGTTCCAGTGTTGTGGTTGATGCCCAGGACCGGCAGAAAGCAAGCAAGTATTACATGTGCGAATTATAATCTATTTACTCTTATCCTACACCAGCCTTGCTAGAAAATATTGGTGTGCACATTTCACAACCTTACACACATAGCCACCTCAATTACACAGCCGATAACAATAAGGTGTACAGAGAACACTGATGAAGGTTTTCGTGACTTTCTAGGACCTATTATATGCATTATCCAAAACTTTTGGAGACCATTTAGGTACCTTTCAATGAAAGTGGTTTTCCACAACTTTCTGTGACTTTTAAGTGCATTTTCTGAAGCATTCCAGGACGATTTAAATCCATTTCTATGTCTTTCCAAGACTGCTTAATCGAGTAAATATCAAACAGGTTAGATTTTCGTATACATTTACTAAAGCAATTATAACTGATTTCGCAAATCTTACATTTTAAAGACTAACATGCATAATCTGACAACTGCAAATACACAGAATACACAGTTAATCTTGCAGATGTATGTCTGATGGTAAACAATGATAATGTATGTAAAGACCAAAAACATGTACTGATGGCGAACACACTCCAGACACTATGAAACTGCAAAAATTCCCCGACAATTTGTGGCACGCCCGGCCATTTTAACTGGTACTCAACTAGATAACCTAACCTAGTACTAACTAAAATATAACATAGATATATAAAAATATTAGAAACTAAAACATAAATAAGCAAAATTCAGCAACAAACATGAAATAATTGGCATTTAGTACTAAGTGAGTGACACAAAAAAGCCTGTTGACATTTCCCCAATTTTGACTAAAATCCCTGACATTTCCCTGTTTTCCAAACAAGTGGTCACCCTAGGCACGTCCGGTAACTTAGCGGCTGCGAGCAGCTCATAGCCATTATGCTACTGGACACTCGGCTACGGCAAGCCGCTTTGAGCCCATGGTAGCGTAAAAATTGTACGCTACATTACAGTTTAGACCAACATTCAGGCTTCTGAATAGAATTGTTAAACGAAGTTTGGCTTTGCGAACTTCGAATTTCAAGTTTGAATTCGTATTCGTTTTTCAGCCCTTCGATATTCAAATCCAAGCATCACTAATTAGACGCAGATGGTTTTGCCTTGAAAGTGGAGCGCTGTTACTTCAGCAGTGCACTGTGTGACAGTTTCTTTGTTCTATGCCGGCCGTCAATTCAAGCGATGCCTGCCGCTTGTTTGCATACCCCTCCCCTCCCTTCCCTGCATACCGCCGCGACGTTCAATTACTCTCCGTCTTGCCCTGCGCCCCTGGCGCATGTTGTATACTGATGCAAGCTATCAAAGTGGCAAATCTTGGTGGCCCAGACAGAGCAGACATCAATCGACGGCAACAGAGCGCAATAGACATGGCCTGACGTCCTGGCTGATTACACTGTTGATAGACTGCTTCCCGGCATGTGGCGTGCATGCTGTGACCTTCATCTCGCCACACAGTGCAGACATTAAATGCAAATTGCTTTGCTTCTCCACAAATATATAAACGAAGTTCAAATTTAATCCAGATTTTAGCGGTTGAAATTCAAATTTGGAAAAAAAAACGAATTTAACATCTCTACTTCTGAACATATCAGTTTTTAGATAAAAAAAGTTGAAAATCACTGAACACCGAACAGTATAAAATAGCATTAATGCAAAATCATTTTCTTAATTACTATTTTTACTTGAAGCTCACCTATTACAAGCAGCAACAGTCATTTTAGTGAAAAAATTGATGTCACGTTCGTCTGTGCTAGCCGCTAACATAGATTGCTGTCTGGCAAATAATTGTAGCAACCTGCAGTGTATCGCAGCCAAAATCTCGTAGCCGCTAAGTCAACGGATGCGCATCCTGTGTAATGTGTGATTAATGGTTAATTTTTCCAGCTCTGTTAAAATTATCTTGCAAAAAATAATAAAAACAATCATTCTGCCCAACAGAAATACAATTTAGCAAACACACATAGCAACCTGAGCAGCGATCTTTCCTTTGCCCATTTGCAGATCGGTGCGAACAACTATCACCAACTTGCACGCATCACCCACGCCCATTGTACCTATCTCAATCTGCCAACACACAGCCAATGGGAATAAATGCTAGATTTTGTTCACAAAACATCAAATGCACCAGACAGAACAACATGACATTGTTAGGTAATCACTGACATAACCAAACCAATGAAAGTTTACTATACTACTTCAAAGTGTTATCGCAAATGTTCAAAACCAGGAAGTTTGAAATAGCAATCTAGGCTGAAGGTTAGGCTTAGAAATAGGGTTAGCCTTAGGATCTTTCAACTTCAATCTAGAAACAGCCAGAGAGAAGCCTGAGATCAGAAAAAAACTTTGTCCATATAAACATCTGTTTGCATTTTACCAATGTTACTGCCACTCAACTTCTGAACACCACTGAAAGTTCCAACTGCTCCATTCAGCCGAAAATGTCAACCTAGTTAATGTCGGATTTCCTCGTTCATTTTGGGTTCTTTCGTCACAACTTCCAGGAAAAAAACTCATATTATCGCTCACGCAGAGCGGCTCACCTGAGACGCAAGACTGTTGGATTCGACTCTGGAACGAAAAATACCTCTGACAATCCAACCGATACCTATGCCACATCCTACAGCTAATGCGCTGCTAAGAATAAAACTCTGATCTAGCATTTTAACGCTAAAAACACGACTAAAACGACTCCTTAGCAATGTAAACATCGAGCAATCTTAATGCAAAGAATATGTACACTGTTTTTGCTGCACGTAACGTAAACACGTTTACAAATAAACGCTGCAATCTCTGGGCGTAGGCATCTTTGAAAAAAATTTACAGTATTTTGTTTGATATGTAAATGTTTACGAACGAATAGAAAAATATTAAATACAAATTTATTTTCCTATTCAAGATATCTGCTGATGACATCACTCATTTTGCAATCATCTCTGTAAACTAATATCTGTCCTATCCCTCAATTTTAACATAATGCATAATCAAAATTCAATACGGTAATATAACACTGTACTTCAATCATTTCTTATTATTGTGATTCTATCTGTGCTTCTTTTATTCAGTTTTTTGTTAATTAATAAATGTCAAGTTCTCTGCTCACTTATGGCATTAACTGAGATACTCCAATGACATTTGCTATAAAGAACAAATCAAATGTAGTATGTCATTCAAAATAACCACAATAATCATGGCAAAAATAATGCACACTACTTTTGCTCACGTGATTTAAGCCAGTACACTCAGGGTTTTTTCTACTTATTCTGACTAGTTGGTATGACATGCCCCAAATGCCATTTTTAAATTGTAGTACAGACTGATAAACGAAGACTGAGGGGTAAAATGCATAAGTAAAGTTATTATAGTGTTTGAGAAAAACTACATTAAAGTTGGCATTTGTATGGAGTTATGCACTTCATCTACTTAGAATTATACATGTACACAGAACTGCACACTGTATTATTTCAAGCAGTGGTTTTATAAATGTTCAAGCACTGACCTGCAGTCTGCAGAACCGATACATATACATAACTGTGCAAATGCAAACCTCAGAAAGTTTCAAATGCCACATTTTCACTTCTGCTAGCAAACTCTATGCATTTTTCTGTACATTATGGCTTAATAAAGCTTCATACAGTGCATCAGTGCATTTATGGTTCATGCACCTTTGCCACTCAACTGACAAAATGGAAACGACAATTATACACTGTGTCTCAAAATAACATCCCCGCCATTTTTGACCGTAACGTGAAAACCAATTACCAGATTTTGATAATTTTTGGTACAAATATTCTTGACACAACTTGCCATCAAGTGACCGTTCAGTTTCCCACGTCACCCAATGTATGCTTCTGCACTACCTAGGGATAGCAGATCAAGCGAAATATGCGTTAAAAGAAACAGAAAACCTGAAAAAACATCCCCAAACATCGATCGTATCTTGAATAAAGATTAGCAGATTTTAATAATATTTGGCAGAAATATTTCTGACACAACTGGCTATTAAATAAGTGTTTTAGTTTTTACCTCACCCAACATCTGCTTCTGCACTACCTGGGGAAAGCAGACCAGACATAATACAT
>Ga0056128_1002534_pt1 | contig 21747 bp, 12 predicted proteins | sample WorMetLIZISLAND2_FD_71113 | JGI IMG/M metagenome (GOLD analysis project Ga0056128, IMG submission 71113) | Marine gutless worms symbiont microbial communities from Max Planck institute for Marine Microbiology, Germany - Olavius geniculatus... ... | reverse complement strand
TGTAAGAGGCTCTTGCAGCCCTTTGTGCCCTTGCTCAAGCCTTTTCATTACTCATTTTGTCAACGTTTTTTTTGTATCTGCTTGTCTAAATAAATGATTTGATTTAATTTGAAGATTTTTGCGTCTATAGTAAAGTTTTCGGAGATGGGCCATCGAATGCTGCCAACGGAATTTTTCCCCGAGCGACCCTCGTTGCCATGGCAACAAAATTTGGGACATAGTGGGTTAGAACTCGGCTTACGTAAGAGATATATCGAAGACCTTTGCATCAGGTGGGGTGTTTTCAAGATTGGTTTATTTTGGTATGGGCAGTGTGCAATTATTCAAAAGCGCACATATGCACCCCCGCAAAAATCGCACGTTAAGTATACGAAAAATCGTTATTATCTAGCAACAAAAAACATTTCTACATTTTTTAACATTGCTATAATTAACTAATCCGGATTACTTTTAACGGCAATAAAACTGCAAATATTTATGTAAAAAACTGTTCAGTTTATATACAGTGTAAGAGTGACATCGTGGTTGTAGATATAAAACAGCACAAATCACAATTTACAAATTCAAACATCATCATTACACAATGTCAGAAGAACTTTGCTAACTGTGTAATGGTAAAGTTTGAATTTTCATGTATGGTTGTGATGTGGTTTGTGGCTTGGTTTAGCGGTAACACTGCTAAGTTGGTCGTCTGAACGAAGTTACTCTACATTATCGAGGTCAGTACTAAGATGGTGGCTAAGTTTGTGGCTATACCGTCACGATAGATAACCAAGCCGCCTAGGCCAACTCAGCCTGGCCATTCCTCCGTGGGTAGGCACAGTGAGTACCAGCGAAAGCTTTGATGTAAACAGTCAGACTCCGCAATGCACTGGCCACGTATATTCGTCGTCTTGCAGTGTAAACTGGTGCCTGGCTGAGGGCTAACGAAACGGAGATCAGCGCCGCTTTGTGGGCCTTATGGCTGGGAAAGGACTTTACATTTTTTTGGTTTTCATGTGATGTGGTTTCAGGAGCAGTTTGAGTTTGCGCTGACGGCGGTAGCACAGGAAGTGCAGGCGATTCTGCACGCTCCGCCCACTCAGCCATAGATCGACTGGCACCACAATGATATGACGACGACGACGATGATGATGATGATCTCAAAACAACTCTACACACTGGATATATAGGCTACAATACAACATCACATCTACAGCTAGATGATGACTGATCTATTGTCTCCACTCTCGAGTACCTACCTTGTGCATACGTCTTGCATGCATGTCGTTGTGGACGCTCGTGTTTGGTTTTTGTCTCAAATTGTTCCTCTATTTATGAATGATTATTCCCCATTTCATTCGAGTCTTCTGTTGTGGTGGTATGCTTTGCTTAAAACAAAGTACAACACGAAAATGAAACAAATCATGATAATTTTATATGCTATGGCTCTGGAATGATGACAGTTATTTTAAATATGTACTCCATAATCGAACCAGCATTATTTTGAACGCTCTGCGAGAAAAAATAGCGCAAATGAACTGCCATTCTATTCACCCTGCCCATAAAGGCGCCCAAACTGTTTTTAGTGATAACTTCGGGAAATGCAGACTGACGTTGATTTTGTTGCTGCTTTTTGACATTTGACTGCAGAATATGCTGTTCTTGTGATACCTCAAATAGTTAGCATCTCTTCACACTGCAGATTAACACCAGCCCAACAGTCGCTAATGTGGACGTATGTCTGTTAGACTGGAGTGCCACTTGTGTTGTGTTTTTGCGAAATGCTTCATCGTTATTGCTAGCAGTATTTGTTGAGAGAATGATGTGGTTTTATTGTGTGATTGAGCGAGCATTGGCGTCCAGTGGTCGACATTGCCTGCTGCGTGTACTGTAACTGTTGATGTTGTTCTCAGTGACTGGCGTGATAATCACTTGACTATGTGAATGAAAATCTTCGCCACATATGATGAAAAAAAACAGGAAAAAAACAATGAATAAAGTTTTGTGAGCTGTTGTAAACTTGTAACTGTGACTGCATTTTATTTGCTAGTTTTGTGGACAATCCACTGTCCTTTGCACAGTTGCTGCTGATGCGCCATATGCTTTCACCACTGGTACTCCCACTCTGTAGGTCCACCTTGATCATCTCATCTGCTGTGTAGCAGATAATAAGAAGATGATATGAAGATGATAAAAACTGACTATTGATAGGTTTGCATTTGTTACAACAATGTCCATTCCTCATATACGTCTCCTCTTCAGCTGTATACCTAGCGTCTGGCAGTCTTTTTTGCATCATTTACTGTGTATCTGTATATAGGCAATTGTAAATGTTACTTTGGCCTTTCTGACCCAAAGAACACGCTGTTTAACTGGTCTTTTTATTATGTGTCTCAGTTTGCTTATGCATGGTACTTGAAATGAACTGCTACCAGGATTCAACAATAGCGTACCAGTGAGTCTATTTGTTAGAATCAGAATATGTTTGAAGTGGCCAATGTAGTGAAAACAAATAGTAGTTCTGCTGAACTGTTGCAGTGTCCTTTATATTGTATAACAGTATTCGATATTATAACGTTTATTTGATGTAGATATGTGCACTTATTAAACTAAAGTGTTAGGTGTTCTCAGTCTAAAAATGAAGTGGGTAGTTCTATGGCAGCGTTTTATTGACTACTGGAAAATATCTTGATGTTTTCTTCTATTACTATTACTGTTTTCTCTGTTGCATTGTGTTTGTGCCCGTTTCTTGCCGTGCTTGTGTTGTGTTCATCGATTTATCGTTTGTTTGTCGTAGTTTAAAAAAAACAACGATCAGAAAATGCGTACGTAGAATTAAACAACGTCGCACTTTTACCGTTGAGTAGGCCTATCACATTCGTATAGCAGTGGTTCGATTTATTGCTCTACGTGTATCGTCAAGGTGATTAGCATTAGTTCTCGTAGCATATATTACGATCTTTCTAACTTATTTAGCATGCAGAGTATATATATGTGAATAATATTTTTGTCAAACTTACAATGACGAGAGAAGCCGTGTGACAGCATGAATGTGACATTCGCTGTGTTCGTGTGTATTATAACTATAAACGCATGAGAGATATTGTTGGGCGTGTAAATAGCCTACGTGGAGGCGGTGGCGTATTTAAAGTTCAAGGAAGCTGGAAGGTGGGGGCCAGGGGGTCTAGGAGACGAAGTTCCCTAGAAGCTGAACTTTTTGTTAACTTGTACGTAAATTTTGATGTTTAAGAAGCAAAAATGCGCAAATTTTCAACACTAAAGGAAAGGGGGCATGGCAGGTTGGACATTTTCTTTAATACGCCACTGCATAGAGTTCGTTGTGCTGAATGTGCCACGTATACATTATATTGTACCGTCGCTCTGCTATCATGCTTAGCTAGCGCCAGCCTAGCCGTGTTTTATGTTCAGTACGCTCAGACATATCAGTTTCTTTTATCTTTTATTGAGACAATCCTGCATTCTTCTTTATTCAGATTTTTTAGTCATTATTTCTGGATTAGTCGTATTTAGGCTAACTCCACGTAAGGAACATTTTTGTTGGACGAAAAACTCTTGTAATTTTTCCAGGCCTGCATTGTAACTGTTTTTATTCGTTCAGTTATTTTTATAACTTTTTTTCCATTTTTTTAAATTGGAGTTTGTAAGTTTTTTAAATATTATGTTATGCATAACTACCTACTTGTTAGGTTAAGATTATTTTGTCGATGTTTTTTTCTGTGTTAAGATTATGTTAATTTTTGTTTATTAATGCAGTGTTTTACGTTATCGTGTTACTACGTGGTTCTGGAGCTATTGCTTTACTTGGAGTCTGATTAAGTTTTTAAAGGATTGTTTTTACTGGCTCACCGTGCACATGTTGCAGCTTAGCGAATGGAGCAGATTACACTCAAAGGTTTTATAGTTGTGTTTATCTTTCAGTCGACTGCTGTTACGTCACAGGAAAGACATATATTATTGTTATTTTATTGTGATTTCTGCTACTTATTATTTGTGATGATACTTCGTGACGTGTGAAAGTTGCTGTAGTCTTCGCGTTCATATTAGGCCTGCTTTGAATCCAATAGGAGTGTTCTGGCTGTCTGATTAGCGTTAAACGATCGCTTTGTTGCTTTGTTTATTTGGAAGTAAATATTAACTCATCTGCTGGAGTATTGAGTATATAGTTAATTCATACGATGGACTTACGATGTTGTGCCAGTGCCAGTCATTTCAATCCCCACATTGTAACACATTTTCTAGCCTCATTTACTTCGTTGTTGATATAGGACAAACGCCAACGTATAACTGGTTTTGGCTGATTGGCGGCTTTTCGCTTTTCTGTCTCGTTGATTCGATGTTTTCTTGTAACGTGTGTAGCGCTGAGAGCCTTGTCTAGTCTTAAGTTTGCAGTATACTATCAAGGCGCGTACAAAGCAAACGAAATGAATTGAACTAAAATGAACTGAATCTGAACTACCAGTTCGTTTGCTGTGCAACGCACCGAAACTGCATGAACTTGCAACTCTCATTTCGGTTTTGTTCAGTCAGGTCGCTTAGTACACTTCTTACCCACAACAACTGAACTGAACTGAGATTTCTGTTCACTTTAGTTCAGTTCATCTCTGGCGCTCTCTACGCCCCTTGATGTACCCGCATGGACGCCCGCAGAATGTTTCAGCAGGAGGAAGTGAGAAAGTCACTTCGTTTATTTTGTTGTTCATCGCTTGATGATTTTTTTTTCACTTTTCGTCCTTTTGTTCTGTCCATCTAACCACTTAAAGCCAATCAACGTTTTACAGGGATAGGCCTACCATTTTTCTGTGTTGTAGCTTGTTCGAAAAGATTTTTGTGTTTTCCATGGAACAACTGCCCTCTTGCCCATCCCTGTGGGCGTTCATGTAAATATATGGCATATAGGCCTACAGTGTCTGTTGATAAGTGTCTGTCTGTGTGTAAATGACGATTGCGACTTTGTCCTCAAGGGGACGTAATTTTAATCAGTGTGCGGTGGTCAAAAATTTACCGGGATAATATTTGTTGACTGGAATGTAAAACAATAATAAGTTTGCCGGCCGCTGACTGCACGTACTGACGATCGTACTCACATTTGTATTTCGTAGTTAATTTTTAGGCTCCCTCGGGAACGGAGTACCGAGGGTAAAAAAATATTATTATTATTGTTATTATTAATATTTTTACCCCCGGTAGTAAAGGTCCCCGGGAGTTAAAAACAAAAAAGTTTAAAAACAAAGTGTCGGAGTGACTGGTGCATCGCTGGCCTCGACAAAGGTCTCGCTGATTGTTATGATTATTACTGAAAGCACGAAAGAACAGCACTTGCTCGATTTGGAGGCAGAAGCGAGAAATGAATTGGATACGTTCCGATGAGGTTAAGTTTGGAACTCATTCGTTTGCGGTACGTTTATTGTCCTGGACACACTACGTATACCCCTCACACTCATTGTCAAACAAAAAAAGACATTCTGAATGGCGTTAAAATGATGCCGTCATTGATTAAAAATTGTTTTTTGACGTATTAAACATTACCCCCTCTCCTTGAGAAGTGTTATGCGCTTTGAGCGTAGTTCTCAATGGACGTAGAGTAGACGCCTTTGGAGTCAGTCATGGTCTTTGACGTAGCCAGAAATGTGAATTGGAGGGGGTCTCGTCGTCCTTTCCCTTCCCTTCTTTTACCTTTTTTGTCCCCTTTTTTTCTTTTCTTCTTTTTCTCTTTTTTACCTTTTCTTTCTTTTTTTTCTCTCTATAAGTAGAACCCCTAAAATCTAGCTAAGGGGACAGAGGAGCGCTGTAAGCTTTTCCAGCGGGGTCTGCGACGGGACGCCGAACACTCAGGATGACAGGAAAATTGCTGAGGTCGCTCGAAACGAAACGTAGATTAATGGAAACGGTGGATGCCCGTTGGAAAATTGGGGACCCGTGTTTGCTGAACCCTAAATGCGTAGGTCGTGAAATTACGTCCCCACGCGGAATGGCGTGCCGTGAGAATCACTTGAAGCTTGTCGTCCGTAAACATGTATATATTCCTACACAGATGTCTGCACGCTGCCGTTTGCGACGTCGCTTGCTGTTACCGTATAGCTGCTGTAGTAATAACTTGCACACAATGTCATGATTATTATCACTGATTTCCACCGTCACGCGCTGTTGTTGTCAGCAGTCGGACAGCTCGGTAGGTGGTTTCTATCGTTCCTTGGCTGCGGACCGCCGGACACCTTGGGTGGTAGGACAGTGTGAGAAGGACACAGACGGCGTCAGTAGCATGGACGCTTTTATGCTTACTGCTGTTAATTAGTTTTGAGCAGTAAACTCAAACTCTACAAGTAGCTGGTATTGTGATAACATTTTTGGCTGCAGCTACTTAAACGCTGGTTTCTAAATGTTGAATATTCTTCTTAGCTGATATTCGGTTTTGATTAATGTCTGCATTTACAAAGAAAGACTCAAGGAACGACCCAAGGTGTCCGTACGCATGGTGTCGTAATAACGCCCAAGATGTCATCCGATATGTTATTGCGTTCGTGTCTCGATGTTGTGTGCGTGTGTCTGTGTGTGTTTCGTGCTGGTGACAGCTAATCGATGCTCCCGTTTACTTACTTGCTACTTGTGATATTTAATAGGTCTACTTAGTTCCCCGTCCTTGCGGACTACTTTCTCATTTGTAGCCTCAGGCTGTAGTTTAGCCTATTCCCAGACATAGCAGAAAATTGCAACAAACTGATCATTAATCCACCCACCACATCTATAAGATGCCGCCACAATACCTTGGATATGTTCACATAAATGATTGGTTTTTCTGCGTTTTTACGCTTTCGAGTTAGAAGTTTATTGCTATGCATACAGTACAGAACGACAGACGGACCGACGCGGCGGACGGACGGGCATGACGCGTAATACCCCGTTTACACGATCGAGCAAACATCGAGCAAACGTCGAGCAGGCAGAGATGTGCGGATCGCAAAATTTTGAGTCCGCATCAGTCAGCGGATTTTGACCTTGAGGATCAGCGTCCATCCGCGTCCGCAACAGGAGAGAAGTATTGTATCCGCTGTTAGTTTGCGTCCGCACTGAATATGCCTAGTCTTTAGTACATAAGGTACCCGTTAGTCAGTAAGTGACAAAGTAAGTAAATAACTGCAGTAAATGGCTTTGTAAAACATTTTGCTAATCAAGACAAAAATTAAACATGCTTCCTAGTCTGTTAGCAGTTATTAAGAAAAAACACTTGTCATGGAACAGGATCCGCGTCAGTCCGCGTCCGCACAAAATCCTGCGGATCTGCGTCCGCGGACGGACGGGTCCGCAGTCCACACATCTCTGCAAGCAGGTTTGATGGAACCCGCCCCTGGCTCAAATGTAGGCCTAGGCTTAGTCCACAGCTGATCACGTGTTATAAGAATCTTTATTCGCACTCTGGGTGCAGCAATAATACAGAATACAAATACAATACAGTGCTAAAAAAGAAAGACAGACTAAAACAATAAAACACAGAGAGAAATAACCAAATACATAATATATAGGCCTTGCAGTTACAACCCGCCCGCCTTTCTAATTGGCATTAGACGTCGAGCAGACGTCGAGCAATTAGCACGTGTATTTTGAATGCATTTGCTCGACGTTTGCTCGATCGTGTAAACGGGGTATAACTCGGCCTATTAGGACAACCGCATAACAAGCGCCTCTGTAGTCAGTCTTTCGCCTGGAAGAGTTTTGAGCCTAAATTTAGATAATGCCGTTTGCGTCGCATAATGATGATATTATCTGGCTTAGGTCTATATATGTTGTGATTGTAGCTATAACGAACGTGAATGTGAACGTGCGATTTTGTGCAGTTTTCGTGCATGACTGAAAACTTCATGGACTAAGGCTGGCTGTAGACTTATGCGGTTGCTGCGAGGTGTCTGGCCAGTCTCGGGGCCATGACCCATACAATTTGGTGCGATGAGTCAAATGTATTTGTAAAATGTAAAAATCTAAAATTTTCTATTATTTGTCTGAATTAGCGTGAATGTAAAACTGACGTTTTTAGAACTTTTTGTTTTACGGTTTTTCGTCGATTGTAAAGTGGCTTACTTTGATTCAGAATGATTTTTTTTAAATGTACACAATCATTAAACTTCATTAAATCATTAAACTAATGCTAATCATTAAACTATAAAATGCTCATTGTCATGGCTGGGTGGGGGTAGATAACATAAAATATGGTTTGGATTTGGTGGGCCGCGGTGACAATCCATTGATAAGTGAAACTCTGGCTATCTTTAGACTGATTCCAGATATGGCTCCCAATAGTTTTGGCCTGACGCCCATATACTATTGTCCAGTTTTGCATAATATATTGTATTTGGCATAAACGTTTGAGTTATACAGCAGTTGTTTACTCGCAGCGGATTATGCAGAATATTTTAATTTATGACGATATTCGCTTTTTTGAACGAAATTTGAAAATGCAGATGATTTTGGATATTTTAAAATTTAGCTGCGTGAATAATCTCTGGATATCTGTTTGTGAAAAAAGCTTATGAATCGACAAGCGAGCAATTGCCACTTAGGAATTGCTTTGCGTATAATTTAGTATTTTCCGACTCAGTAGACTTGCTCATTCCCTAGCGTTTGTTGATCGGTCTCACTGGATTTTGCGTATATACCTGAAAGGGTGTTTTCGATTGTGTTATGCTCCAGCTGAATAAAGTTATTATTTTTATGTATAAATTCGTTATATTTATTTATTTAACGGAAGTAGTTTTCTGCTGATTTTCCAAGAAGTGTCGTCTATATTGTATGCCACGTATTGGTGGGCTATTGTTTTTTCGGGTTACCATTCATGCTTAATCCGTGTGTAAGTGCGGAAGATAAGATTGACCAGCAGTTGGCTTTTGTTTGGGATTCGCTATAATATAGCTCAACTGGCTGACTACGTATATTTGGCATCATACGCGCCACGCGGATTGGGGACAAATTATTTGAATAACTCCAGCTCCGGAAAAATGTCTAAAATAACCCGGTTGATTTGTATCAACCAATGAATAACCGGTGCGACTATGACTAAAAAAGAACAATATAATGCAAGAACACATATTTGCATTTTAGTTCGTTTTTGTATAAAAATTACTAAACTTTTTTTTATTAGCCGCAATATTTGCTTATAATTTACTCACAAATACGCGTTTAATTGTGTCGCACACGTGCGATAAATAACAAATATGAAGTAATTCTCGAGGCTTGGTGGTCTGCTAAGTTTCGTATAGCTATGAAATAAGAAGCGAGAATTATAATTGGCTATTGCTCTATAAGAGGCCAAGCTTCTACTGGTTTGTTGCTGGCAAATACAATCATGTTGTATCCCTGAACTGTTAACAGCAGAAAGTGGGTTTATCATAAATTTGTTCAGTGCAGCTTTTTGCATATTACTGACAAATAGAGTTACATTGTATAGCCATACCGTGTTCAAAAAACACTGACTATCATTTTGTGGTTTTAAATTTTGCGAAATATTTTACTGCTATTGTATGTGCGATTTTGTGACTTTGAGCTGATAAGTAAATGTGACTGTGTTCGAATTAGTCTGGAAATGTGTAGATGTTGTAGATGTAAGTCTACTGAATGGGCGAATATTGATTGTTGCTGTGTGAATATTTCATTGTGATGTATAAACAAAAGCTATTGCTGTACATCGTGCATGTTGTTGAAAATAAATATTATTTTCTTTCAGAGCGTTGCTGTTTTCGATCAGGCCCCCACGAAGGTTATAACCTATTTGATGTCGATCATTGAAAGAAAGTGACATAAATGGCAAGGCTGGTATTTGTGGAAAAGTAAGCCGAGATCTTCCCCAATCACTGGTTCTCGAGATAGGCAATTCAAGCCACGGAAACCTTCTCTCCCCGCCAGTGATCAAAATAGGGCCTATGTATTGAATTCTCGACAATGTTTCGCTAAGACTTTTTTAAGATTAGACCCTACAGTCTTAGACCAAAGTTTAAAAATTCCAAGCCAAGTATATCGGACTTCGGTTTTAGACTTTAGTCTTAGACTAAAATCTTAGCAAAACTTGACCTCACCCATTGTGCTAACAGTAAAGAATGTGGTAAGTGATTTATCCAGAATTCACAAAACAGATTCAGATCGTGCCCAAAAGCCCCTAGAGGCAGTGGCGGCGTGACAGGAGGCATAAAGACAATTGTCTCTCTAATCTTAACCTGTCGGATAATCTTCAAAGAATAAATATTTATGCTTTGAAATCCCTTTTTTAGAGATAGGCCTACTTAGCGGCAAAATGAAAAGCTTGACAACACCGGGGCGCTGAATTTGCAGGACTGGATTTTGACGGACCTGGATTTTGACAGACCAAATCGCAAAGCTGGATTTTGACGGGCCTGGGTTTTGACGGACCAAATTTATAAATGGACCTGCATGATGACGGGCCAGGAAAGTGAGAGGCCAACCAAATCGCAAGGCCAACAACAGTGTTTATGTTACGGCAGCAGCGTCGTCAACAGCGTCGTCAACCGCGTCGTCAACAACCAGCTCGAGTGCTGAGAACTTAACGGACAGTGAGAGCAGCGACAGCAGTCCTGCAGTCGACAACGTGTCAGACCTTTGTGAAGTATGCAAAGTGCAGAATCGAACACCAGTGGCATTTGTTCCTTGTGAACATGCAAGATTCTGCACTTCTTGCACAGACAGGCTCGTTGCGATGGGGAGTGGATGTCCAGTTTGTCGCAGCAGAATTGACATGGTTTTTCGACTATTTAACTGATGTGGAAACAAGTAGCCGGTTGAAATAGCGTGGGAACCTCACACGACTTAATTAGGCTGCACTGTTACTGTTGTTGTTCATATCACATTCACGGTCCGTCAAAATCTACCCCTGCAATTTGTCCGTCAAAATCCACCCTCGCGATTTGGTCGGCCAAAATCCAGTTCTTCAAATTCCGGGCTTTGAAGTTTTCTGGTCCTTCAAATTCCAGGTCCTGCAAATTCAGTCACCCCCAAAACACATGCAATCTCATCTGTCGAAAAATTGCAACTTTCTGTCTCTTACGACACCGTTGCCTGAGATAAAAACAGGCATCGATTATAATTTTTTAACGTTTTGCACAAAAAATGCACAGTCGGCGACCACTATGAAAGCATAACTTCATTGGCAAAGTAATTTAATTATGGTAGTGGCAACACAAACATTTACGCAGTATTCATGAATACGGCTAAATTAAACGGGTCATCGCAGTGTGGTGTAATGTATGGCCTAAGAATATTTGGACTCCACATAGGACGGATTCCGGGGGAAGTCTTTCAGTAGGCAAAACCCCCCGGTCATTTTTACGCACGAGAGTAGCATAGCTATAGTTGGTATAGCTATAGCGCGTATTAGCTACGGTAATTCTGTCCTGGTGTCTTGGTGTCTGTCCGTCACGTCCCGGTGCCGATCCAAGTCTAGGTGAGACAGAGATTTTGGGTTTTCATTAAGTCTCTAGTATTTCGTGACAAATTTTTATGCCACTGGGTGAAGGGGGACCCCATGAACAAGGGGGAGAAAAAACACACCCCTTAAAAAGCGTTATTCTACCGTTATTGCCTCGTCTAACGTAAAAAAAAGTTGCAGAGATAGGCAGAGACATGCTGCTTATCATAACAAGTACTAGCGACGAGCTTTGATGACCTTGAATGACCTTGAATCTCCAAAATAAGGAGTTTTAGTGAATTGTTTGCGATTTTGGGCTGTGATCCGCATTTAAAGAGTGAATTGCGCCGAAATGGCCGAAGATAGACCAAGACAACCTGCATATTAAATTTTCAGCATTAAATGTCAATTTTAGCAATCCAAGTCCGGACCCTCTATGTTCAAAAAGGCCCGCGCACGCGGGTGTCAAAGAGGGGTCTCCTTTAAAATGGTTATTTATCTGCTGTTGGCTTGTCTAGCGTAAAAACGGTTGCAAATAGGCACAGACATGATGCTTAACATAACAAGCACAAGCGACGAGCTTCTTAGGATTGTCAACATTGATAACACCGATTAACCTTAAACCTTAAAAATAGGGGTTTCTAGTGATTTTTTTGGCGAATTTTGCTGCAAAAAAGTGAATTGCGACGAAATGGATAAAGATGGACCAAGATTACCTGCGAACAGAAACTGCTATAGGCTCTCGCACTCTCATGAGCATTAGCTCTGATTTCTTGTTTACTGTAAAGCAGTTACATCTGCCGCAAGTTATACTCCACATATTTCAATTCGGACTCGACACTTTTTCGTCGTTTTTCTTTCACATTTGGTTGGATTCCAGGTCTGTTTAAATAATACATCGACTAAGCGTCGCAGTCGTCTGCAGGGCCAACAGTACATACGGAGTGGCGCATAAAAAGTGAAGCATCAGAGACGGATTCAGGCATGTTCAGCATATTCACCATGCTTGGTCGAACAGGGGCTCCACAAAACGGGGCGCCCAACAGGCCAGAGAATGTTAGACATTTCCGAGCCTGTGGGGCTTTTATGGCATGTTGCGTCATTCAAGTTTACTTGCTGCTGCACGATATTCTCTGGCCTGGGGGCTCTGCATGTACGTTATATTTCGAAATCTAAACTTTACGACCATTTAGTTACCGTAGTTAGTTACCGGATAAAGCCTAATCAAATCTGAAGCCGGCTCTGTGTAGTATAATATACGCCGAGTACGCTGGCGTTATTGGCGAAATGACATGCACCAAGACGATCAACCAGCCACTCCACAAACCACCCACTGGAGAAATTCACTTGCAGGTTGCATATGTCGTCGATCGGTGCAGCACATTTCAAAACTTTTTAATACAGCAGTTTAAAACATGACGTCGAGTGAAAAGTCTGTACAAAATAACCGATAAACTGTCATTATACAATGACGGGCGTTGTAGTAAAATGTCAGTAAATAAAGTCATTACAATCATAACATCCTCATAACAGGCTACGTGTAAAGTTTTTGTATCTGAGGACCCATGTGCTACAAGTAAGTAAAAATTTGCGCCTTCGTTTACGGAGGTAGTAATTGTAACTTTTCCAAAACACACTTAGGATTTTGTTCCAATTTTTTTTTTGGGGGGGGGGAAGGGGAATTTCTGAAAAAGTTAGGAATTACTCTAATTGCAAAGTCGCATAGAGTCCATGTGATATCATGTATGAGACTGAAAGATGTCAATATGAATTTTATGTATAATCTATATGCGACATCTGCCTTGTACAATAATCCAAATGCCACGCAACAATGCACTGCAACAACGAAGAATAATTTTCGAAACATATCTTTACAGTATTGAAAGTTCTGTCATCCCGGCCACTGTTCGAAATATTTGCCAAAAAATTCCGCCGAAAATTTCCGGAAATTTCACAACATACACAACCATGGTTGGCTGTAATGCTGCTCGCGTTCGGACGTAAGGAAAATGTTCAGGTTATTTCGCACCACCCTGCAGGCGTAGCCTACAGTACAGAATCAATACCGGTACCGTACAGGCCTGCTGATACGGCTGCTGGTCGCATCTGCTGCTACATTCAGCATCAGCAGCAGCGCAGCAGCAGCAGCAGCATTGGATGCTGCATCACATCAGCGACACCGGCAGCGTTTATGCACGAGACCGTCATAAACGGTTTTAGGTATGTTCAGCATGTTCGACCGAGCAGGGTCCCACAAAAACGCGGCCCACACAGGGCAGAGAATGTCGAACAACAGCTCGACATTTTCCAGCCCGTGAGGCCTCTTCGTGGCGTGCTTCGGCATTTAAAATTTCATTCGGTGCAGCACGACATTCTCTGAACTGGCGGGAGTCTGTGCGCCGGGGTGCGAAATCTGAACTTTGCGACTTTAGCCTACTTACTGAATTATTTCTCGAGCGAAAAATTTATGCGAGGGCCCGCTGCTCACATTTTTGCATGCCTAACAAAGCCTAATCATGTTTATATCTGAGTCTCTGTGACGAGGCAGATGGCATGGCGACCGAGGAGATAAAAGCACGAATCACGGAGCTGGTGCGCCAGCTTCGTTCCATCCCGAGATTCGACATGACATTTCAACGGGTGCGCCCCACCTTTCGTCTCGACAGCCACCAGTACAAGGAGGTACGTGTACATTCTGTTAAATAAAAAAGAATGAAGAAAAAATGTTGACAGAGTTCTGTAGAATTTTTTGCCGTTTACGGTTAATTTTTCTTTTTTGTGAAGTTTTAACAGTTTATTGAATAACGTTGATTTTCCTGCGTCTGTGTAATGCGATTTTGTTTATTTTATGTGATTTTAACTCGCACGCACTATTGTTAGTTATTTCAGATTATGTGAGCTATTAATTAACGCTGCCGAAAGTGCTCTTTTGAGCGTAGTTTGTCTAGCCAGCTGTGTTTTATGAGTTGTTTATGTACCTATACTTGCATTTTAACAAATAAAATGACGACGACGACGACGATAATGAATAAATAAATAAACTAGAAGGCGCTCGTAAGCGTGCATATCTCCCTCAAGTGAAGTAATTTAAACAGTACAACTACAACTACTACACCGTGTCTCAAAAAAAACAGTCAAAATTGTTTTTGTCATAACTTTGTAAAATTTTTTACCAACTTCGATAATTTTTGGCAAACATGTGGCCAAGACGATTAAATTATGTAGCCTGCACTCGTTTATCTCCTCACCTAATTTATGTTAACGCACTACCTTGCGAAATACAGATGCTCCATATTGTTACATTACGCTGTGGCTATTTGTATGAGATTGCTCATTTTTGCATCATCAGTTCGACAGAGGGTGCCACGTGGTTTAGTAATTTTATGGTATTAAATATTTTTTGGTAAAAACAGCAGACAACAACATAGTTGACTGATGAGCTCAAAACGTGTCTAATCGATGAGCGAATGTCACTTGATCACATCAGTCGATCGTTGATTCCGCTATCAGCCCGTCGCGTTGCATCGAAGCCACTGTCTTTCTACGTGGTACACTCATTGGGCATAAATTATGTTATGTTGCAAGCAAGTTGCTGTACAAATTTATAATTCTGCAAAATAATTCAGATTTTAGCGTATTTTATGTTTAATTAAGTCATTCAAACGTTTACTTGATACAACTCAGCTCCAAATTGTTGCATAACTCCGTTATGCAACAATTTGGAGCATCTATGTTTTACGCGGTAGTGCGTGGACATAAACTAAATAAGGTGGAAAATGAGTGCACCCTACATAATTCTATTTTTTAGGCCATCTTTTTGCCAAAAATTGTTATAGCTGGTGAAAATTTGACAAAGTTACGACAAAAACAATTTTGGCTGTTTTTTTCTGAGACACGGTGTACATTGTGACCATGCGTCTGTCTGGCACCGTTATGCAGATATGGCGCCTCAAATCAAAGACATGTACACACAGTCGTAGACATACACACACACACACACACACACACGGAACGACGGACAGAATGACCAATCTCATAATCTCCTCCAATGTTCACTACGTTCACACTTGGCGGAGATAATGAAACCTCTTTATTATTGTGTTGCAGGCTTGCAGCCAAACGGCTGAATTAAAGCACAAAATGTTAAGCTAATATTTAAAAAAAAAACAAAAATTGCGATTACGTAAAATTGTTCAAAACAGCATAAAGGTGCCAAAATTTTTTTACATGACTTTTCGTACGGTCGCAACAAAATGGCTATTTTAATTACTGGTTCGCGACTGCTATAAGCGACCCTCATTTTTAGATAGCGTGTTATCATCCGATTTCGCATGTCTGTCTGTCCAACCCACGGCTAACTATTCGTAAAAAATACGGTCGGCTATTACATTAATATTACTGACACACTGCCATTACTAACACTTGACACATTTAAGCGGAGACTGAAAACTCACTTTTTCTGCAAATTTTATGACTTGGAGCATGATTTTATGTAGGCTTAGTCATTTTATCGTATTTTATTTAAACGTATTTTATTGTTATAGACTGTTCAGCTCCGCTGTAAGTTGACACTGTTAGACATTATCATTATCATTATCATTACATGTAGCAGTCGCGAGCGACGTCGCCTACTGGCTTGTTTATTTATTTGTTCATTATAAAAATTGCACACAAAGTACAACAAAACCCGTAAAGGAATACGGAGTATATTATAGCAATATCAATCAGTTAAAAATGCACTTTTAGCAAACTCGTCAGTCTACTAATTGACTCAGATTGTGTGTGGTTACCGTATTAGTAAACTTTAGCCTAAGTTTTTCAGCTACATTTGTTATAGATACAAATTTTGTAATACATATTTTGTTCACTTATTTCTGCAAAATGGACAAGTCTTGTTGTTTTAGAGTCACTCAGACTTCAACGCACACCGCATAACACTGTTCTTATTGTAAGTCTGTCCGTCCAGTGGGTCCTCACTGAGTTCATTTAAAAACAAAAATAAAGCAAATAGGGCTATGTAGAAGTACGAAATTGGCCGACATATTTTACAACAATAAATTCATACTAGGTAGTGCATGCGTCGGCTCAGAAAATCATTGTGAGACCATAAAATCATTGAAAAAGTGTTACTTATTTTACACTAATTGTATCCGCTCTAAGATCCTGTTGCCAGACAGAGTGCGGTCGCTCGATGCCTGCAAGTCTTTCCGCAGGTCTACATTTGTCGGTGTTCCCTGAAAGCAAGCAGTCAAGTCCATTGCGGGTCTACTTTTTCTAGGAAAATGTTTAAAGAAACTTTCGCAAACTGTAACATTTTAGCTGTTTTAAACGCTTAATCAACTGTTTGTTGTCTGCAGTAAACACCATATTAGAACAGTAGGCTTAACTGAGCCGAGTCCGACGCATGCGCTACCCATTATGAATTATTAGCCGACCGTACTTTAGTAAAGGTCGAGCTATTGGCATGAGTTGTTGTCCGTCCGTCTGTCTGAGTGTCCGTCTGTCCGCCAGCCAGTCTGTAACGGATGTATTGTGGCTAACAAATCAAGCGTATGGGAAACCTTTTTACGAATAGTTAGCCGTGGGTGTTAAACTCGGGCATGCAAAAGTTCAGCCATTTATTCCATTTTCAAATTGGGGGTTGAATGAAGGGGGCGGGTAAAAAAATGCGCGTTTTTGAACGGCAAACTAGCCATATCTCGGAAACGGTGAGAGATATGGCCTAGGTTACTATTACTCACTAATAAAAAGTTGCATGCGCCGTGTCAGATTAAATGGAAATCATTGACCTTGGATGACCTTGAAGGGTCATACGCACTATGCAATGCCAATCGTGCGATATTGTGGATAAACGGTAAATCGGAGGAGGTCTGCGATGGTACCATTGGATAAGGCGGTAGCAACTTCCTATAGGCTGTTAACGGTAAGCATGCGCCTATCTGCAGCGGTTTGGCCGCAATTTTGAATGAGATGTTTAAAGCTGTAAGTGGCCGTATCTCGCAAACAGTGATAGATACGGCCTAGGTTACTATTAATCACTAATAGGAAGTCGCATATTGGCTTTTAAATGACACAAGTCATTCGCCTTGGATAATCTTGAAGGTCAGTACTGCAACATGAACTGTATAGACTGTAGCGTGTTTTTCCGAGCAAAGCGTTTTTATTGTGAGAAATATTTGCAAAACCTGAGTCCAATATTTTTTTCGTTCATTTACTCTGTCGCTGTTTATATCACCTGGCGAGATGACTACGTGCATGGAACCAGGAACAGTAGCTATTTATATCGCTTGGCGAAATGACAAAGTGCGATGTCTGTTACAATAGCTTTATTTTAGCTTTCGAGACAGCGTTCCGTTAACATTGCGTGCATGGACATCTGGCACTTTTTCTCCGTAACTGGAAATCGGAGGCTCGGCTTCGGACGTAGGCGGTACGGTGGATTTTTCCTAACGATAGCTGGGCTTCTTGTTTATTGTTGCGAACTTGTGTATTTCACAAGGTAGCGTATCAACAAAATTAAGATGAGATGGGCAAAACTACAGTCATTTCAGTCAAGTTGCTTCTTGATTCAGCGGATCTGCGTGCCAAATATTAAAATCGACCGTTGTTTCACGGAGTTAAAAAACTAACACTGGCACAAATTTATGAGACACAGTGTATTCTAAGTTATCGTATGTTGTTTAGTCGATAGTACTGTGGGTGGCAGTACCGTTCGCATGGCTGCTGGTGACACTGTTCATCTTTCTCATCTACTTCTGTGTCCGCTGCTGTTGCGTCAAGCCTGGGATGAAGCGCAGACCACACCCTGAGCTCTGCCTCTGTCTCAAAATTTCCATCGCCGTCTTCGCCGTTCTCTCCTGGTCAGCACCGATCTGCTTGCTCCATGCTATTGCACAAACGGTTGCAATAAAAGTTTGTTGCGTGCGTTTGTTTGTGTGTGTGTATATGAAATTAACATTTTTTAGCGTTTTTTAACTGTTACACTTTTTGGAAGACGTTTTACTAAAAATTTAACATTTAACCCCTGAAAAGTCTCTCGAAGTCGAAAATTGGGCCCAAAACGGAGTTTAAAAATGTTCCAGAAAAATGCTGAATTGCCGTTTTTACTGTTCTCTTTGAGTTAGTTTGGTTAACTTTTTATAATAAAAAAAAGTTTCAGAGAGGAAGAAAACGTAGATCCGAGATCAGCGCCGCTCTGTGGGTCTTATCGCTCGGGGAGAATTTTACGTTACGTTTTTAATACTTTAATAAGCTTTGATTAGCAAATGTGAAAATAACGGTGATTTAACAATGTTTTCAAAAGTGGTTAAACATTATTTGCGCCTATGGCCCGTATGCGCTACAGAACTATAAAATTTTCGACACATTTTAGACAAAATTACGTAACGTTGCGCACCAAAAAAGAAGCGCAATCCCCATCATTATAAGCTACCCTTCAGCTGCTTCTATTTCGGTCCATCGGAGCTATGTTTTCTCAGTGCTGGGTTATTGCTGCTCAGTGCCAAAAATAATCTATTTGCATTGTAGGCCTGCAGACATAGCTTTAGCTTGTTCGGACTTTTTTTCTACTAGAAGGGATACTACAATAAATTACATGCACAAAATTTGTTGGGTGAGCTCACGACGCTTTTCGAGATTTTTAGTCGGATGGGTATCACTATTTCCTATTGTTTCGACGCCTAGAGCGTCTCGTTGTTGGCGTTTTCGCACCTCGTCTTAACACCCCACCTGCAACACACACACAATGCCGCTCAACCGCTGACGCCTGCTGCTGCTGCTGCTGACGCTGTGACGGACGTGTGTGATCGTGTTGTTTCTAGCATGGCGATAGCGGTCGGTTTCTACAGCAACGAGACGGCGAACAAAGGTCTGGAGCGCTCCGTGAATTCAGTCAGCGACATTGTCGACACAGTCACTCTTGTCAGAGATCAGGTCGTTTCTCTCACATCATCACATTATATACAGGACGAGACGCGATGGCGCTGCCAAACCCAAGTTGGGCACAAGTCAATGGCAACAGTCGCATCAGTCGCGTCTTTGTTTTTCGTGACTCGAACTCAGACTGAAACCATGCGGCGGCGTCGATCGTGGCTTAAAAAGTAGGCGGCACAGGAAGTTGAATTTTCCGACAGATAGATCATCAGTGCTTAGATTTTGAACTATGTTTTCAAAGATTTTTTCTAAATTTAGTTTTTAGCCCAAATTTTGTATCATTGACGACAATTTTTCGACAAAAAAGAAAGACTTTTTGACAATTTTTCAAAAATTTGGCAGAAGGGCTTGGTCTCGTGCGATGACGTAACTGACCCGAACTAAGAGGACTCGACTGCATCAGCGTCTGTTTGTATTGGTGCAGATGCCGCTGTTGAACCGGACGATAAACACCGAGATGGTCGGCGAGGTGCAGCGGATGCACAATGTCTACCGGAGCCACCCCGAGCTAGGTGCGGGACTGCGCGACGAACTACACGGAAGTTTGCAGCAGATGCTTTACTCGGCACAGAGACTGCTCAGAAGTCTGACGAAGATCGTCCAATCGTTGACCTACATCAGGGCCGACAAGCTGCGCCACTACATCCACCTCACGCGACACTTCTGCACCTACAGGTATCAGTATATACACCATACAGAAATGGAATGCTTTTGTTTCATTATGTTTATTTGCAGACAACACACCAATCAATACGAGTACAGGCCGCAGGTCGTCACAGAGATTACCACTAACGTGATGCTTATTAAGATAAAAAAGAAAGAAAAAACTATGCAAAACTAGACGAAAAAACTTTCGTAATATGTAGTCGTAAATTTTTCCAAAGACTGTAGAAGTTACAGGAGTTCAGTGGCATCGTGGCAGAAGGGGCAGGGGAAATTGTCTCCCCCTAAATTTTGCCTAGGCGTTTAAAAGTGTAAAATTTAGTGCTGAAAAACTTCTATTTCGGAAAAAAAGTTAGAAGCACAATTAAAATTTTGATAGCCGATGATTTTTTGCAGTGTTCGTCAGAAAATTGTAATTTTGTGTTTTTTGTTTCGCCATTCTGTTTGAACCCATCACGACTCCGCTGCAAGCGATTAAAGATCTCAGACGACAACAGTTAATGCTGCCATCTCGCTGAAACGAAGTAAATAAGTTTCGTTGTTTCAATAGCGACATACCGCTAACTTACACTATTTAAAATGTGCAGTACAATACGTTTTAACGACCTAACTTACCACACGATGCACTAAAATGTGATCTATTTAACAGAGTTATAATAAGTACTGTGAGTAATGCAAGTACTAAGCTAACATTACCGCATTAGATTAACCAAACTCCACAGCAGAACACCTTCACTGTAGGCAAAATCTTGGCCTTTCCGTTACTAATCTACCGTGTGCTTAGGTCAACTCAGCCTTCTACCGGCCGGCCTTAGCGAGATGGGAAACAGGCTACGGAATAGAGGGCTGGTGTGGCTGATTGGGGCTGTGATAACAGTGGCATGACTGCTGGCTGCTCCGCGGGTCCAGCTGTTCGCTGGTGCGGGCAACGGATGGCTGCATAGTGTCCTGCGATATCATTAACTCACGCCAATCTGCTGCCACTTCTCTGACTGTAAAACGCTTCCAGTCACGAATCTGACTTACACGAGTAAGCAGCGCTATAACAACTTAAACAAGTACCTTTTACGTTCATTAACATACCATATTAGAACGACTTAACGACATGTACCACGTTATTTTGGAGTCTTTTACAGTTCCTGTATTGAAAAGTAATTACAACGCTTACTGTAAAACATTATCTGTGGACGACTTCCGTGGCATCGCATAGCTATAAGCCCTGTCATTTCTAAGGTGTTTGAGCATTGTATTTTAGATAGGCCTGGGTTTGCCGATTATTTCATCACAAGCGATAATCAATTTGGTTTTAAGCGTAATTCAGGCTGTTCGTTTGCGCTGTATACTTTGAGATCGGTTGTTGACTACTATGTTAAATACGGTAGTACAGTTAACATTTGTTCTATAGATCTTTCCAAAGCTTTTGACAAAATGGATCATCATGCACTTTTTATTCAGCTTATGCGTAGAAATATCCCATACAATACAATACAATACAATTGAAAATATGCACTCAAAAACTGACAAACAAACTGTTAGTTTAATCTAGCACATAAACTAAAAAGAACTGTAACGTTTAAAAAAATGAAATGAAAGATTCTGAGAATAGAAATAGTGTTAAATGTAAAAATGACAAAATTCAAAAAATGACTGAAGTAGAGACAACTAAAATAAACTAGAAATTTGGGGCAAAGCCCAACGTGAGTCCGCCCGGCGCCCTAAGTCCGATTGGGGGAAATTAGAGAGGGGGG
>Ga0056128_1002531_pt1 | contig 21760 bp, 17 predicted proteins | sample WorMetLIZISLAND2_FD_71113 | JGI IMG/M metagenome (GOLD analysis project Ga0056128, IMG submission 71113) | Marine gutless worms symbiont microbial communities from Max Planck institute for Marine Microbiology, Germany - Olavius geniculatus... ... | reverse complement strand
TACTCTATACTCTGTCCATTAATGCAGAAATTTGGCCTTGCGGTCTGATGTCTATTGCCCTTTCCCTTTGCAATGAACAGCATGCTTTTAGACTTTATTGCATTAAACTTCACACTATACGAGTGGCATCTGGCCTATAATAATTCTTCCAGCAATTGCTGAAGATGACATCTGCTGACTTGGCATAACTGAGTCTGACCACAAAGAAATGGGTCATTTAAACAAAATGTTTGTTGCCGTCTGGCCACGAATGGGTCTGGTCTGTAGACGTCTTTCCGGCAATCTGCAGCAGTAACTGGCTCTGACTCTGGAGAAATTGGCGATTTAAGGAAAGATTTATGGTTGATGTTGGTAACGTGTTGGCATGATGTGTAGCTGTTTGCCATGGCACGAGGTATTCAGCGATCTGCTTGCTCATGTGTCAAACTGTTTGAATGATGCAAAGAAGCAGTCTGTGTTTCCATTGCTCGGATTGCTTTACAGTGTTCAGCAGTTTAAGTCTGGTGAGCTGGTCTCTGTGGCTGATGTCAGAATTAATGAGGTCTGCACCATCTATGCCTATCATGCTTACTTTTTTGTACTGTTTGAGCCCCATCTGGCTTTTATTTCATGCACAGAACTAGCAATGCACGTACATAAATTTACGAAATTTTTGATGAAACTGCAGTTATTTTGCGATCGAATAATATTCAGGTAATTAAAAATTGTTTTGTTGCCATTCTGTCATTACTGTCACGGTCCTGTTAGAAACTTTAGTGTGCTTTTATAAACATTATGATAACTATGATAACTGAATTTAATTAAACTGTTTGTGTAGCATAAAGATAGCTCTGATTGTGAGTCATTAGCATGCAGTAACTTCTAAGCTAGAGTCGGGCATCCCGATCATGACAGGCACACTACAATCATGATGTCAGACAAACAGTGACTTTCTGTACCTTGGTTGGTGCTAGCATTGTCAGCAAAAGCTTTAGTGTTAGTGCTCCTTCCATCTGGAGCTTGCTGTCATACAACTGCAGATCTGTCAAGCTTCTTGGCACTTTTAAGCATGCTGTAGTTCAGAAACCAAACCGTTTGACGTTGATGCACTTTGGTGAAAGTGAACATGCAGCTTGGTCTCTGCTGTTGTCACAGTGCACCTCTTGATTCATGTGGGAGATATGATGTTATGCAAATGTGTTTTAGTTGATTTGTTGGTTGAGTGATCAGTTGATCGAGCAGTGATTTGGATGATACTTGTTTGTATTTGCAGAAATATAGTTTTGTGTGTCCTGTGGACAACCACTTGCCTACAGTTCCAGAAAACGTATGTAGCAGACATGTTGAAGAAAAGTGTGTAATACATGCATTTACTTGCATTTTTATGCATTGTCATTAAAACCTCTAATGCACTGTAAAAGTCTGGAGTAATTTTACAAAAATTGGCTGTTTGAAGTAAAGCCAAAAGCATAGTAGTAAAGTGCTACATACAGCCAATATAATATATACATGGACACATTATAAGATGGTACAGTCAAGAGGTAATAAAATCTAATACATTGTAATTATGCATTTTGTACAGAAACTGAACCTACCGATATATTAGTTGCTAGACAGTAGTCTTAAGAGCTCACGTATTTTTTGTATGATTTGTAAGGCTTATGTCTAAATGGTATATAATTCCATTATGGCTGTGTTTTGTGGTGTTAATAAAAATGATTATTTGTTTTGTTGTAGCGAAATTTTGCAGAATTTATTAACACTCTTGATATGGTTGCACTGTTGAATATATTTGCAAGGTAACAGTTAATTACTACTACCACACCACATTTACATGTGTTAGTATTAAATCTGTTATTAAATGATATTTTTCTATTTATGTCAGTACCGAAATCAAGTAATTGATTTTCAAGATATTTCAAGAGTTTTCTAATGAGTTGTAGAGATTGACTGAATTTTGCACAATCAGCTAGATCCATTGCATCTGAGCTGATTCTCTTTTTTTGGCACTTTGAGCTGGCGAGGGTTAGACCCAGTTCAGCTAGCATACAGCCCGAGTCAGTCGGATGGCCGGCTTTGTTGCACAGCTGGCACTTTTAACCAACTGGTTCAGTATGCTGGCAGTTCTAGTAACAGGGACCACTGTTACGCAGAACTTGCCGTTATTTCCCAGCAATGGCTGTAAAGTTAGTACCGTGGTCTACAGAGCTTTCTCACCACTAGGTAGTTCATCTCCATCTCTAGGCCCTGAGCCGGCAGTGAGTGCAAACACAACTCAGTTACATGGGTGGTAGGCCAGACCTCTCCCATATACTGCCGTTTATCTTCCCAGCTGTGAGGCTGGTACCAAATTATACTGCTTGGTGACAGGCACGTGTGTTTGAACAACTTGTTCAAGATCGTTACTTGACGGTGCCTTGGCTCGGAGTCTATCCTGGGACCTTTCGGTCACCAGTCTGGCCTGTTACCGTTACACCATCAAGCCATCACCAAAATTGATGCTTATTTTGCCTACCCACAGAGGAATGGCCAGGCTGAGTTGGCTTGGGTGGCTTGGTTGAATATGAACATGGTACACACTGAATAAGACCAGGTTGAGTCATTTAAAGTTCTGATGTTATTTATTAGTTTTAATTATGTTTCTGTGGGCATTATAATGTATTTATGTTGAAAATGTTTTAATTAAACACTTCATAATGAATGTTTAGTCTTTATGTAAGCATGACCATCTGACTGCACTAATAATACAGGGCTGATGTATTAGTGGTTGGTTGTAGTGAAGTAGTTTACTAATGATTAGCGTTTCGACATTGTCAGTTTAGTGTGGCTACATAATGTTGGGCTGACAGTCTTATCTGCAGGTAATCAAGAAACATTGCACTGTTGGACTTTAGGCATCTCATTTGCTCTCAGCTTTCTGCCAACGTCTGTGAACTCGGCTTTTCAGCACCATCTTTTCAGAAAGTCATACCTGAACGTCATTATCTAATCTGAACAATTAGCTTTGCCATTCAGGCAACTGTGATTGGTTGATTGAAATTAGTTCGAGTAGTTTGGTTTGACAGTCGAGTGTATTGTACGTGCACTGCAGCATGATCAATGAACGGCGTATTCTGATGGTGTCTGAGACATTGAGCCGGCTCACAGCTTGCATACACAGTGCTGCTACACTCATATACCCAATGCAGTGGTCAGTCGGTGCTGCTATTTTTTCACAGTTTGCTTGCATTGGTCTATTAATCAAAGCATCATCACAAATTCAAAGAAAACATTTGTTGAACGGCTGAAAATCCAGCAGGTGTCTTAATGTTACCAAAATGTGATCTTTATTTCTTTAATTATTTGGGACATGCTTGTTTGTATGAGCTAAATCACATAATAGTGGCATTGTTTATTAAATTTTACGTAATTGTAGCATGTACTTTTTTAACTTTCACCATAGCATTTTTACATTGTTAATCCAGCCATTGGTTGCAGCACACAATAAAGATGTTTCATTCATTAAGCAGTGTGAATGGAGATTGTGACAAGCTTTTGATAAAACTTGACAGCACCAAATTATATGTATGTGCTCCAATAACTTAAAATGACCATTCAGCGTCAGCAGGTGAAGTAAGGAGTGAAATGCACATTTGGCTGAAGCAGTCACTACTGGATCGTATGCCAAAAATTTGTTGAATAATTTTACAGTGTAATGTAAATTTGCAATTCACTATCTGACTTATTTTGTGATGGCAAAGCATCTGGACCTAAAAATGTGTCAAAGTCTGGCAGATTAGAACTATATCTTCTCTCTCTCATTCCTGGTCAAGGGGGGGTCACCACCCCAGTTTTCTCCTGGGGTGACCTCTTGTCTGGAAAACCTGGAAATGTCAGGGAATTTGAAACGTGTCAGGGAAATGTCAGGGAAAAAATCTTGTCAGGAAAAAATGTCCCAAAACTGTTCATTACTAGTTGAATATTTGCGTTCAATTGGGTATTTAGTGGCATTCAGTTAATACTAATTAATCCATTTGCAATCTTGCACTACAGGTCTACCAGTGAAGCTAGAATGGGCGATTTGTTGATACAGTTGCACCAGTTGAATCGAATCACTTCGGATGTTGCTGATGATGCACAGGCACAGTTTGCAGCATTTTGTGCAAGTGTTAAAACAGTGTTAAAGGACTGGTTCACTCACTTTAGTTGGGATGAAGACCTGTGCAAGTTTTACGTTAACCTCCTAGCTTGTGATGATCGATTCAAAGAACTGGACAGTGGTGAAATTGTCATGGTGTTGTCACACGGCAGTGCTGCAGTAGAAGGTGGTTTTCCATCAACAAAGAATTGCTAATTGACAATATGCTTGAAGAAACTGGAGTTGCACAGAGAGTGGTGTTCAATGCCATTCGGAATGCAGGAATGGACATAAAGAATGTCGACATTACCCCACAGATGGTCTCTGCTGTCAGACAGTCTAGTGCTGCATACAAGGCAGCACTGGAAGCAAAGCAGAGAGACCGCGTTGGTGAAGAGCGGAAGATGAGAGAAAAGAGGAAACATACAGATGTCATTTCCAGTCTTGAGCAGCAGAAAAGACTGAAACTGGATGAACTGAAATTGCAGGCACAGGAACTGGATAAACAGATAGCTGAACTGAAGGCATCCAAATAACTGCTGTAGACTCTTGTTAACACTGTAGAGTATTTGGGTTACTTGTGTTGTGGTAACTGGGAGAGAGGACTGAGTGACTTTTAGTAAAGTTTTTACGTGCCAGATAAAAATACGTCGTCAAGTCAAAAATCGTACTGATCGCCAATGAGTTTTTCAACTTCTACAAAATTCCATGAAATTTCACAGAAATATCAAAATTCCGCGGCTCGGCTTGAAATTCTGCAGCCTGCGGAAAACTGTGGGCCCTAATCATCGCACTATTTGGAACTCATTCACCACTGGCGCTGTTAACAGCTGCTCACAGAATGTATTTAAGTCTAGATTAAAGACACTATTTCTGGCAGACAGCTAAACCTTTAGGCACAACTCTGACCAGCCAACAGCACCTTTATTGTCTTTCTGACATACTGACACTGTATAAGCTATGTTAATTTAAAAATTGTTCGTGTATCATTGCAGCAAGCAGTGTATTCTGCAGTGGTTGCAAGTTCTGGGGTGTGCTGCTGAGTCCTGTGGTCTCTTTGAGTGTGTGTAATGTGAATGATTGTTTGACAGGCAACATCTGTATATTCCTATTCTGCCGCCTCACCTACTCGACTACAGCAGGTATTTGCTACTGTCTTATTCCGCTTGTCCATGATGTTATTCATCGTGTGTCATCGGTAATGCAGAATGGAAATTTTTATTTTTAATGTGCACAGTTATTCAACTTATAATTTATACCTATACTATGTCAAATGATTTAGGAATTCCAAAGAAGTTTTCTTTTCCGAATTTTTGATGGCTTTCTTTGCATTTCCAAAGAACTTCTTTTTTCTTATCTTCTTAAACTAGTTCAACCAATCAGATGCGCTTATATTGACCATGTGACGTAATCAAAACTTCTCAGGAAAACTTCTTATTTTAGCACGTCCACAGGAAACGCATTTTACATACCACTTCGTTTTTTAAGTTGACCAAATGTCAATTTCTTTTACTTACTCATTGTTAATTTTACCCCAGTGTTACGCAAATAACCTATGACGTCACATATGACGTCTAAGCTAAGTGTCAACATTGTGTACTTTTTTGCAAATTTTGTTTTATTACACAGCTATCTCTGTGTAGGATAAGGTTAGTGCTTTCCTTTATATTTGCCTAAATTCTTCCTAAGAAGTTTCCAAAGAGGTTTTGAAAATTGCGCACTCTTTCTCAAAATCTTCTTTCGAATATCTTCTCAAATTCTTCCAAAGACATTTTTCAAATAAGTTTCGAAAATCTGCATACTTTCTTTGGAAAAGAAGTCTTCCAAAGATCTTCCTAAGAAGTTTCGAAAATTTGGCCCCAGTTTTATTTAATATTTGGCTTCAGTATGTGTGTAAAAATGTTTGCAGTGCACCGATGCCATTTCTTATCGGCGTTCACTCATCCGTAATAAAGGTAAAGTTGTTTCAATTTTCTGTTGCTTTAGAGGACATGGCTTAATTTCCAATGACTCTGGAAAATGAGATGGTAAAACAAACATAAAATGCAGAAGTGCTATGATGGTGGTTTTAATTTGGTTTGCTGCCATTCAGTGGCCCAGTGCTTTGTATTTTATTATTATTAAGCCTTCTGAATGCCAGACTTAGTTCTTGCAAATGACATTGGTTGGTCATCTGTTCATGCTGTGTTAAAATGTCATGATTTTGAGTACTGGTAGACGTCAGGTGCATTTTTGCATGTTATGCCTTCAATGAATACCCCAGAATGTTTAGAATAAACATTTTTGACACTATTTTAACTCTTAATAGGAACAATCATATTTTGTTACATTGAAGGTGCCATTGAGACCCAGCCATCCAGTTATATTTAATGTGAAATTTTGGCATTGTCTATTGATGTATAATGCCAGTGATAAATCTGCATTGGTTTAATGACTGTACAGGGTGGGTCCAAAAAAACGTGCCACTTTGCTTTTGTCCATATCTTCGCCAGTTATTGACCGATTTTCAAAATTTTTTCACTGGCACACTTTGCAGACAATTTGCAATATTGTGATTATTATATATCCCACCACATGGTAAATGCGTTTCTACACTACTTTGTGTAGTATAAATGTAAGCAAAAACTAACGATAATAACAAAAAATTAGGTAAATGAAAAAAACGCTTCAAACCAACATTGCGATGAATGATTCGTATGACACTAGACTGTGTTATACGCACACAGTCTAGTGTCATGTAGACCATTCACTGCAATGTTGGTCTGAAGCGTTTTTTTAAAATTTTACCAAAATGTTTGTTATTATCGTTATGTATGCATATTCTATTGATATTTCACAAGGTAGTGTAAAGATGCATTTACGGTGTGGTGGTAGGGTGTAATAATCACATTATCGCAAATTGTCTGCAGAGTGTCCCAGTGAAAGAATTTTGATAATCGGTCAATAATTGGTGAACATATAGATAAAAGTGAAGTGGCACGTTTTTTGGCCCACCCTGTATATCAATACAGTGATCAATATGAGTGATCTGCCATGTGATGAGTATTGAGTAGTGTATGAATGTTTGTAGAAAATCCGTCCAGCAGACATTGGAGACGTTGTGCTCATTGATGTGGATGCCGGGACTGTGAAAACACAATTCAATGATCTTGAACTTCTGCCGGATGACATGGTAAGTTTGCCTGCAATAAACTGCTGCTCATTGATTTGGTACCAGCCCGCTATTTTGAAGGTCCACTATTCTGAAGGTCCATTGTGCAGATACGCGCGACAGTGCTAACATTTGGGTTAAGGTTAGGGTTGGGGTTAGGATTAGGGTTAGGGTCAGCCTTAGGGTTAGGCTTAGGCTTAGTGGGAATAGTAGACTTTCGGAATAGCAGATCTTTGGAATAGCGGACCTGAATCGTTCGTTCTTATGTCTGGAATGTTATACAAAATGTTTTTGTTTGTTGGAGTATTGGAGATATTGTTGTACACTGTGTTCAGAAAAAAACACCTGCAATGTTATGTCTCTTTACAGTAAATACATTTTACTGTGGTGCAAGTTATCAGTATTCTCCTGCTGCTGAAACAATAAAATTTGCTTGCTTACTTAAAAGTGCATAACTGCTAAAGACTTGTCTTATGCTGACATGCACAGGTGTCAAGCCTACGTCGACAACTTAAAACATATCTCGGTGAGAACAGGACATCGGCACGGATGGTGGTTGGAGATGGGGTTTCCCGGGCTTTCCTACAGGCCATGGTTGCCCTCATAGGTACTGACTGATCGCATTTTATTTTATTTCAGTACGTTATTTTTAATTTCATGTTATTTGTGTTATTATCTAGTGACAGTGTTCGTGATTAAATTCAGTAAAATATTATTAGCTTGATAATATTTCGTTGCGATGAGCGATGACAGAAACTGATGCTATTAAGATGACATGATAGTACATTTCGTAGATTTAGTTATCTGCATTGTTTTTTTGATGACCTGAATGCAATAACAAGACTGTTTTTTTCTGATGTTGGCTGAATTTGCTGTATTTAAAAGAAATTTAGACATTGAAGACTATTTTTACGTTATGATGGTCAACTCAGCCTGGCTGTCCTTTTGTGGTACTGTAGGTGCATTGAGTCCCAGCGAAAGCTGAGGCATAATTGGCACACCACATTAGTTCTAGTTTCATAGTCTGGCAGTGATAACTGGTGTCTGGCTGATGGCTAAGGAAACAGAGATCAATGCCATCTTGTGGGGATTATAGCTTAGGAAGGAATTCACGTTTTTCTGCAATGGTGACATTGCAGGTGGATATCGTGATGCCCTGCGTTTCAAGCCAGGACAGCTAATAACGTTCAACGCCGACGCATTCGTACAGTCTCGGCCGGCTAACATGCAGCCGTTTCTGTGCAAAGTTTTGGAGCTGCAGACGTTTCAACAGTTCATTGCCGACCGGCTGGACATGCTGAATGCAGGCGTCGGCTTCTCGGACGAGTTTGAGGTTGAAGTGAACATGTGTGGTGATGCCTGGGGCACCCAATCTCGATACAGGGACTGGCTTAACCACATGAAGGTTGGAGATGAGTATAATACTCATGTTTGTACATCATCTTGTAATGCTAAATTTTAGATATTTAATATGCTGATCGGAACTATCTTGAATGCAGCATGCTCTGTCTGTTTAGTTCTTATTAAGATGTCTGCTTAAACATTTTTCCTCTGTTTATTCCAGCACATTCGAAGTTATTTACAGTTTACACTCTACATAAATTATTTACGTACTTTTTAGTTATTTTTTGCTGTAGAAGTTAACTGACTGCATGCATACATGCACACATATGTACACTCATTTCTTGTTTAACTGTCTTTCTTTGTGGATTCACTCCGGGTTTTAGTACAGTTCTAACTTTGATTGATTTAAAGTAAGGAAACTCTGCAGTGTTATGTATTAGCTGTGGAAGCTATTGGAAATCTTGACTACTGAAAGCTGCTTGACCATCTGCCATCAAGGAAGTATCCCTCGTGTTGCAGTAATACTGCTGCTGCCATCAGAACACTGTTCTTGCCACACTTTACACTGTGTCCGGAAAAAAGAGCCTACATTTTTTTCTTGAATAACTTCAAGAAATTTAAACTTTTAAAAAATAATTTTTGGCACATATTATCACTATGATATGCTTTACTAAAAATTTATCAAACTTTTCTTCAAAATTTACTTCTCACTACGTATAGCTAATGTATTTGTGACGTCATCGAAAATGCCATTTTTTGCGGAAACATAACGTCTAGATGAGCCTCTGCAATATGAAAACAGGAAAACTGATGAAGGAGAAGTGCAGTAAAAAAAACTTGAGAGATTGTTGGCATAGAAATAAATTACTTTTTATCAAATTTATAATAATTATTATAATTTATAATTTTTTTTGCCATGTTAACACGTGGTCATCGTGTGCAGTACGGGAATGTCATTGTGCAACAGCCGTTATGAGCAAGCAGCGTCTGCAGCGTGCATTAGCGTCGCGGTAGTGTACAACTGCGCATTTGTAATAAAGTTGTTGACTCAAAAGTTGGCTAATAGCAAGTTTTATACCATTGCTGACAACTAAGACAGCTACAGGCTAAAAAGACTATTTTTTTGCATTTCTGTATATTTTGGTGAGGAGTAGCGTAACACGGTAGAGTGGTGTCAGTAATGTTGCCTACGAAAAACTATAAACTTTTGTTCAAATTTGTTAATGTTATCAACTGAAACACTGTTAGCTTTCTTCACCTCGGATAAAATAAAAATGGCATTTTCGATGACGACATAATTACGTCAGCTCTATGTGATGACTCAACAATATAAAGAGAAAATATCTTGACACTTTACTAAAGTGAATATTCAAGATGAGTCATGCCAGGAATCATGAAAATAGGTTTAATAAGTTTGTTAAAGATATCGTGCTCTTTTTTCTCAGACACGGTGTATGGATAGTTTTTACAGGCCATATGCATTGATTTGTATGAAATCTGTGGTCGTAATTTTTGTGCTGTTTCAAATATTAGACTAGTCGTTGTTCATGTGTGTTTAATTCCAGAAACAGGGTAAGAAATTGCGGCGAGAAGGCAAGGACAAATGGATTGATTTTGCTGGGAAGGTCAGACTACGAAATGTGTTAGACTGTGAGGTTGGGTGTTGTCTTTATTGATGATGACATGCCGTGCTGTGTGGGATAATGGCAGTAAAGCTAATGTGATTTTTATGTCCAGTTAATGTGATTTTCTCCAGATACTGTCATTCATGCATTGAATCACATCATGCCTTTAGTTGTAATTTGACCTTTTAGTCTTTAGAATTTCATAAAAGTTATTGCTCATATGCCAGGAATAGCATGTAAATTTTTAAAAGGTTTGCTTTTGTAATCAGCTTGATTTGAAGACATTATAATGCATCAGACAAAGAAAGTAGGTTAGTTATGCTAGTGGAAATCAGACTATTGTAGTAAGGTGAGATAGTAAGGATTGTCGGTCTCCGCACTACGCTGGACTTGGGACAGTTAACAGTATTACCCCAAAACTGCAGTGTTGGCTTTGCAATTAACTGTGCTTACGCTGTCTCATCTTGTTTCACTTACATCATTTCAGTGAGTTGCAGCGGCTGCAGGAAAATTGTGTCATGATGTTTTCTGGTTGTACTGATGTTGTGAAGATTTGAACTATTATAATTGTCAACTCAGCCACCTACCCTCAGCAGGACAGGAAATTAGTAGTAGCTTGAAGGCCTAGTTTGGCTGATTGGGGCGGCGGTATGTCTGCTAGCTGCAAACAGCGGGTCCAGTTGTTCGCTAATGCAGACAGTGCATGGCTACTTAGCGTGATAACAGTATCAATGTATCATACCGATCAGCTGCCACTTCAAAGATTGTAAAGCAATTTTGTTCATGAGTCTGACTTGTGTAAGAAGTGCTGTAGCTAGTGCCAGACCTTCCATTTCCTTTTCATTAAAGTTTTATATCCCATGCCTTCAGCCAGTTGTATGTAGCTTGACAAGTTGTTGTAAGATTTATGTTAAGAAGTTCATTGTTGTAGGTAAAAAACAGGAGCAAGAAAACATTCCAAGAATTAAAGTCAAAAATTGAAGACATGAAGAAGGTACTGACTACTGAGTTTAGAATTTTATGCTTTTTCTGCACTTCTTATGCTGGTGTTTATGTGAATAGCTTCATTTGGTCTCATCAGTTTGGAGTGCTCTTCAATACTTAGCTGTTAGAAAGTTCGTCTTTCAGCGGTTGCATTGGTGCCTGTGTCAGGATGAAGAAAGCTCTGAAAATACTGAGCCAGCTCGTGTTGTAATGCGACATCGCCACAAACCGGTATTACTGTTTCTCATTTTTAAACTTTGTACGAATGAATGATGTAGTTTTTTTATACAGTTACCTGTTGGGTGTAGTTAATAGTGTTCGAGCGATTAATTTGAGTGATTTTGAGTGATGATAAGTGATTGTTTTGCTGTGTTATCTGTGTGTAAATGTGTCTGTGCAGCCACAGCGACCTCCACCGCCATCATCACATGTTGTTGGAGCATCAGCGGCACTGCCACGACAACCCAGCACTAGGCGCACATCAACTGACAGGTATCAGCCACTGGGCCCAGTTATTACTTAGATAGGAGAGTGAGTGAGTAGGGTTTAATGTCCCACCTAACAGCATAAGCCATTTTGGGGACGGTCTTTCCAGGCAATGCACATAAACACAATAATGAAACAGAAAGTTTAACCTTTACAGATATGGAACACAAATCACGCAAAATGACCTAAAGCTAAAATTGTAAGAACTGTTTTAATCTGAGTGTGCATATATAAGAGTAATAGCAGTTCTAACTAGAAGGTGCTCGTGATTGTGCATATCTCTGCCAAGTGAAGTGATGTAAACACAAGGAAAGGGGAGGCAAAAGGAAGAGCCGCTTTGCTGCAGGGGAGGAGGGTTAATGTAATCGCCAGCATTGCTGCTTGCGCTGTTGGTGCAATGACATCATTGCTATTATTAGTCATCGTGTACACAGACACACCGAACAACGGACACACACACGGAACGATGGACACACAGAACGACCAATCTCCTAATCTCCTCCAATGTTTACTACGTTCACACTTGGCGGAGATAATAATGGGTGACTGCTTGTGGATGGGTGAACTATGTCATTAGGTAACCAGCTACCTAGGTCAACTCCGCCTTCCACCCATGCAGAGCAGCCTGTCTGGCTGGGGTTAAGGCATGGTGGGTTCACGTGTATCCAGTGGCAGCTAACATATGGCATGTGATGCTCCACAACTCTTAGTTTCACCCTTCAACTTTTCTTTAATCTTTCAACATGCCTGTATAGTGTCTGAAGTAGGTGGTGGCTTGGTCTAGTAGTTGTATCGTTGGTCGCGTCAACCACCTACAATGATCCAGGTTCATACTGAGATGGTCGACTATTGGTGGGCATACTGTTTCAGTATGTAACCAAGCCACCCAGCTTGGCCATCGATCCTTGGGTAGGCAAAATGAGTACCAGCAAAACTGGGATGAAAAGAGGCACACAGCGCGACACACTAGCCATCCATGGTCCATGGTCATGGTATCCATGGTCTGGTAGTGTAAACTAGTGTCTGGCTGAAGGCTAACAAAATAGAGATCAGCGCCACTGTATGGTCCTTATGGCTCGGGAAGGACTTTTACAGTTCTTTCTTTTGATATCGAAGTGATGGAGTGTTGAGGTCGATGCTGCGCGGTGCAGGTTGCAGCGCTACCACCTCGTGGACATAGTAGACGAGGTGTTGTCACACAGTGAGTACGGCAACACAGTCGGCCGGCGCAGTGGCATTGCTGTTGATGACAGCACGTTGTTCGAGAACACGACACTTCCCGCCATTGACATGGATCTTTCCAGTGACCCAGACATTATCAATGTCTGGAAGAAGTCATACAGCCTCGAAGACATTACTGCTGCAATGGTGGATGAGACCGACTCGGATTCGTGTGACACAGTCAGTGTGCCACTACTACTAATACTACTACTAGTGCCAGACTCACTCGGAATTATGTGATACAGCAAGTGGTGACAGGCTGATCTGCATACATTCATAACTTGCTACTTTGCTAGATTTTTACGCGCAACAGCAGTTACTGCTGTAGCGCATCTTAGCTATCGCAATTCTGTCTGTCTGTCCGTCTGTCTGTCTGTCACACGGATAGATCAGTCAGAAGTGGTGCAAGCTAGAATCACCAAATCTTTACCGTCGGCTGCCTGGAAGACTCTAGTTTCAGGAACCGTAAAGCTTTTCCATAAGTTCGAAGGGGGTCATCCCGAACGAGGGTGCTAAATGAGAGGGGTAGGGAAAATTTGCGATATCCAGCGTATAAAGCATTCGCTGCACGAGCACGTCACGTCCTCTGGTCAGTACGAGTCAAACACTATAGACACTATAGCCGCCGGTCATCTGACGGCTCTGTCGACTGACTTGGACTTTGTTTTACTGGGCTTTCAAACATGCACCGTGGCTGTTGCGCATTTCCATTTGCATTAGCAGGGCTTTTCTTGTTCTGTAAGTTAGGCTAGTTCCAGTGAAAGGTGTACTTTAGCACAAACTGTTCATAGACACTGAAGCAGGCCGTTTATTTCCCTGCCTGTCAAAACCATTATTTTAATATGATTTTTACATTTATAGCTGTAATTAAATGTCGTTTGTAATGTGCAACTTTTTAGTTTTTTTTATTTGTGTGAAATTGACTGGTGCTGTTGTGCTGATTGGTGCAGTTGGACAGCAATGAGAGTGAGATATCAAAAAGACTGCGAGCCATTCCAAACAGACTGGCAGTCACTGATGCATCACGGTCGAGCGGTTCATTTGACATCACAGACAGTTCATCGGCAGTGGCTCCAGACACTGCTGCCACTTCTGCACATGTGTCTGATGCACCAACATCCACTACACCGGATCAAGATAGTTTTCTTATCGTTTTTAACGGTGCGAGCTCATTGGACTTACCTAGTTGCACTGCGGCACTTGAAAATGCCAAGCGTGAATCACCTATTTCTAGCAGTAAACAGACTTCCGCGACAAATATTGAACAAACTTATCGCCCGCGACTCTTGCCGGTCCCGCCGCCAAGGAGACCCAAGCCAGTAACTAAGTCAAACCCCTCTGAACTGACCCAGTTATCAGTTTCTGTAGCATCAAATGAGCAGAAGCCAGCAGCAGACGTGTCACTACAAAGTAGCAGTTTCGTCGCGTCATTTGTTCCGGCGCAGTCAGTGCAGGAAGCAAGAGCACTGTTCATACAGTCGACAACGCCACCCATAGTGAAGGTTAATCCACGCCAGTCAAGCCTTGACCAGTTTGATCCTCTTGCCAGTGGCCAACTCGTCGTAGATGGACCAACAAGTAGAGTTAGTTCGGTCGCCGAGTCTGCGGAAGAGAACCTGTTAAAAGAGTGGGATTTGGACTTCACCAAGTCTGCCATGTCTGAGCAGATGCGTTTTGCACACCCGGACGCGAGTTTACAGCCGCGAGTATTGGTGCCACCGGCGTCATCATCAGCGGCCGTTTATGCATCAATGCCAAATCTTGGTGCAGGCAGCAGCATGCGGATGCACTATCCTGCCTACGGAGTCCCCTTTCCATCATCACAGCCAGTTCGTCAGCCATGGATGGTGAACCTTGGCGTTCGTCAACATCAGTCGTCAGTTCCGGCTGCCGGTGCAGCATTGAATGAGAATGGGTCGCATGACGGCACAAACAAGTGTGCCACTCTGCCGCCCGGGCTTCCACCATGGACTACGCAAGCATCGTCATCAGCTTTGACTAGTTCAGCAGTGGATGTGGCCGGTGACTGGACAGCCAACATTGATGTTTTGATGCGTCCACACAGCATGGATCTCAGTGCATTCACATCCACTCCGACCAACTCTCAGCAGCCATCCACCAACCAGTCACTGTGGGAAACATTTGACTAATTGCGTATAATGATAATGGCATGGATGTTGTATAGTAGTGGTGTTGTTACAGCAGCTGCTGTAGGCTACTGTCAGGACCTAGTCATCTACTTATGTAATTTTTACACAAAAGTGCTTCTTCAGACCCAACATATTTAAAGAATTTAGTTAATTGTATATTGAGCTATTCATACTTCAACACCTGTTAAGTGTTAATTGTGGTCACTGTTCTGCAATGCCGACTCTATGTTATTTAATATTTATAATAAATAATATCAACATTCTTTGTGGACATAATTATGCACCTAGTGCTTCTTAGTCAATTAACTGTAGCTGTTCATGTTGTGTAAGTTTGATAACAGAATGAATGATGCCATTGTACATTTTTATCACATGCGAAAGCAGCTACTGCTTTCAGCACGTCTTAGCCATTGCAATTCTGTCCATCCGTCTCTCTGTCACACGGGTGGATCAGTCAAAAATGGTGCAAGCCAGGATCGCCAAATCTTCACTATCTGCTGCCTGGAGGATTCTAGTTTCAGAAACCACAAAGCTTTTACATAAATTCGAAGGGGGTCACCCCGAACGAGGGCACTAAATGAGAGGGGGTAGGAAAAATTTGCGATTTTTAGCCAATAAGTCACTCACTTATAGGAAGTTGGCTTTTTTATTCCCACCGAATTGAATGACCTTGAACGCTAAAATAGAGGTCTTTATGGATTTTGGGGGGATTTTGGGTTGCGAGACACATTTCAAGAGCAAATTGCGCCAAAACCAATTGAGACAGACATGGAAAAGCTAACGTAGATTTTGAATTTCCAAGTCTCGATTTTCTAGGTTCAAGTAAACCTGCACATGACGGCATCCATAAAAGTCGTTAGTTTACCGTTGTTGGCCAGTCTTTTGTGAAAACAGTTGCAGATAGACATGGGCATGCTGCCTATCACAACAAGCACTAGTGACGAGCTTTTCAGTCGTATCAACATCGATGACTTTGAAAGAGTATAAACTTCCAAAATATGGGGCTTTCAGGGGTTTTTATTAATTTTTGCGATCTTCGGCTGCAGCGGACACTCCAAGAATGAACTGCGACAAAATGGCTGGAGATGGACTGACAGTTTGTGAACAGGAACTGCTATAGGCTTTCATGCGTCTCGTGAGCATTAGCTCAAATTTCTTGTTGTTTGAGCAGTAGTTAGGTTTTAACTGTCACTGTACGAGTCAAGCACAAACCATGTATGCAGGTCAGAAAGATGTCTTGCAGGTATATTGTTTGGCAAGTTATTGACAATGGTGAGTATTGAGATTGCATTGTGAAACTGCAGTCTACAAGCTGTCACACACGTCACAGTATGCATGAGGCAATTGAGGTCCATACAGCGCAGTTGAGTTGGCTCCGTAGAACAGCATGTATTAATGATGTAGCCTCACGAATTACAGTCTCCAATTATTGTGGGCCATGTATAACAAAATTTCTGCTACAAATTGTTAGCTGTATAGTAAATTGTATTTGATGATTGTAAATTTGTAAATGAGTGTTCAGTGATTCTTTTGACCACATAGCAGAAAATCTAGTGGGCTTGCAGCAGTGCACCATTCGTGTCACAGTGATATATTGATTGCTGATGTGACATAAATGGTAGAAGCAAAACTGTGGTTGTTGTTTGATGCACGCCTACTATACTGTGATGTTGTTATTAACTAAATGTTCTGATAGGTAATGTGTGCTGGAATGCGGTTAGCAGTGGTTTGGTCGAAGGAGAATGCCACTCCCTCAAATATTTTTATGAGGGAAAATTGTCCCCTCCTTGTGGACATCTAAAAATAAAAGAATAATACAGAACTTGGTGTCACCAGATGCATTTTTCAGAATGTGACAGTGCTCTGAAATACGTTTGTGGTAGGACTTCATTCTAGACCCCACTGGGAAGCTCACAGCACACCTCAAGACTCACTAGGTGGAGGATTGAAGGGAGCTCCACTTCTAAGAAGACAGACGGAAGGCATTCTCCCAAACAAAATTTTACCACTACACCACTGGCAGTTAGGGTTGCCACCATTCCTTTTTGTCAATGCGGGATGGGGTCTGAGCAGTTCTGTCAATTACATTTTGTCCTCATAGGCCCATCTTTACAGTTTATACCAAACTCATGGAATTTATTGGTATAACATAAGAACTATTATTGCTGAAGTAAAGCATGGTAGTACTCTTTTATGGTGCCAGAAAAAGTCAATGTATGTCGTATAATTATTATATGTGCAATTTTTTACCATAAAGGGACATCTGGTATCTAGGGGTGGGTCTTGTCGGGATGCTGGACAGCATTATGCAAATCCAGGACTTTCTGGAAAATGTGTAGCAAGCCTATATGGAATTATTGTTCTACTGAAGCTTATCAGCATATATATATAGCTGCAATAATGTTATGATCCTGAGCAGATTGTCCTGTAGGTGTCAATTATTTGTTCATATGATGTCTTTCCTGCTGGTTACTAGTGGTTTTATTTCTGGTTTTTGTTATGTAAATTTTGCGGCCGAGTACAAGCTTATGCCGATTGACTGTGTATAGAAATGTAGACTGGCATGCACATCTGAATTATACACATCTTAATAACTTAAATGCTTTTTGAATATTTCATCTGTTAGGCAAATGTGACTAATGCGGTGGGATTAACGTATTCACATCTGCAGACTTATTTTTTGGAATATTTTGTAATTGTTTCAACACAAGATTGTTCGTGTTTGTGTTGTTACTATGTAGTAAAAAAGTAGTTGATAATATGTAACAGATGGCTACCTTCGTCACTCATATCTGTTAATTTAAGGAATCATTATACATGCACTTTCTTATTGGTCACAAAAACATTTTTTACATAGATTCTGCAGTTTCAGTTATATTTATTGAACTTACTGTACTGTAAGCAGAAATGTTTTCACAGCATTAGTGCAATAATGACTGCGCTGTTAAACCATTATTTGAATATTTATGCAACATGCAACTTTTAGTTTGTACTTGAAACAGTGTTGATAGTTTGTGTCAGGTTTTGCTTATTTAATTATATTGATACTAGAACCAGTAAACTGATCAGCTGTTTAAATTACAAAACATTTAATTTTTTTGTGTGTTACATTTTTCAATCAATTTCAATTGATTTTGCCAATCAACAGATTAGATTCATGACATTTTTTCGCCGCACAGGACCAAATAACCAAATAGTGTTGATTAGTATGATTCAAATAGAATTAAGATACTCGACATTTAAGTCGGCTGAACACATGTCTAAACATAACAGTAGATTTCAGCTCTACTACTGCAGACGTACTGAAATTAATCAGCTGCTTCAAACATAAACTTCACTTGCCATTAATCAGTTCATCTCCAAATGAAATCTAAACAAAGATATACTGCACAATAATCGAATGGATGAGAATTCAGACTATTTGATGGCGTTTTGAGGTTGAATATGAACCAATAATTTTTTTTCTGTGTTGAGGGGCCAAGGTCAAAATAAGACCTACAAAGTTCAGGACTCCATTTCCTGAACGGATTGGAGGAGTTTGTACAAAATACGAACGCTATGTTGTCAAAGATTAGATGAACTGCGTAGTTTGCACGGTCATGAAATTAAAGTCAAGGTCAAAGCAAGATCAAATAGGTCAGTGTAAGTTACTGCAGTAGGCAGAGGTATACATATCAACAATGATTACTAGGTATCTAAGCATCAAGTTGTTTAAACAGCCAACGTTTCGAGTTATTCCACAACTAGGTACACAGAAGTGAACTTTTTTGAACTGAAGCGTTTACTGCAGTCCAGATTCCATTCCAGTCATTCTTTCAGCAGCATCAAAACACGAAGGTTCAACTGATACGCCCCTTCAGTAACATTCACTAACTGCTGCTGCCACTGTTTAATACTTTAAACTGTAAAACAGTAAATTGGCAATTCATATTTTTATATATGTATACACTAGCACAATGGCAGCATAAATGCACCATTAATTTACGTGGCAGCAATATAAAACTCAATTTTGCAATTAAGCTTGTTTTAGCAGTAAATATGGCACAACTTTGTGGAAAATCAATACAGTAGATCAATCAACGTTCACTTTTGTTCAGTATCAGAATTACTATCACTGCTATCAGTGTCGTCTGTCCGGTCTGCTGCATGTAATCGGTCTTGTCTGTTTGGGTTGCATACTGGGCCTACTTCAGTATCAGATGTGTCGGAGTCGCTATCACTTGGTGGTAACATGTCACTTGGAATGCTCATTTCCATTTTGTCACTCGTGGCAGTTGTGTCGGTGAACTGTTCCGGCCTGCAAATGCAATTTTGTCAAACCGCATTGTCAATAAAAGTTTATAAAACCATCATCAACAGGGTGGAAATTTATATGACATAGACACAGAACAATTAATGAAAAAAATCTAAACTAAATGATGTTGTCAAGTCATAATATAAAAAATGTCTCTGATTGTAGTTCCATTTAGCTGTTTATCTGTATTACCAATTATCTGATTTCTGTGTAGTCAGAAATTATGATACCAGTTACTGTCAAGGATGAATCGAGGTCAGTGACATTAACGTAACTCAAAATATGCCTTTCTAACCAAATGATGATAACTTCAGCGTAACACCTAATGATATGAGTTGTACAATGTACACATATGTCGTCTGTAAGCAAGAATTTGTGTGAGACTTACTAAAAAGGTCAATGCATGACGAATCCATGAAGTTATTAAACGCTATAGCTAATTTCACTCACCATCTAGTATGCTACGCTATATCTAAACTACAAAACAAAAATACTTTTTGTTTGCACTTTCAACATTTCTATTGTGCTTAAATCAGTACTGATAGACAGATATTTATCGACAGACATTAGAACAATGAAATCTGTTCATCTGCAGTATCAAAAGAGCTCGAACATACCATAAGCCTTGCTGCTGAATGAACTGTACTTGTGGCCTGTATAGTATATGCGAGATTTCTGCTTTCACTTTGTCGCCTTCAGCTATTGGCTCTATCATAACATAGTCACCTACAGTCATAATAAAAACATAATCGACTACAATAGAGCAGTTCATTCAGGCCTGAAACTCACTTGATCACAAGTCACATCCACCATTATTGGTACTAGAAATGTGGTCTCAAAACCACGGTATTGATATCTAGAAAAAGTGTGGTCTTGATACTGAATAGCTCTCTCTCATTCCCGGTTGGGAGGGAGGGGGGTCACTGCCCCGATCCGTTCGAGGAAGTCCTAAAGGCGTCGAGGGTCTGCGTTGGATTTTTTTCCTAGCTTGGTCTTGGTATCACAGCATATGAACTCTTGGTCTTTCTCACTAACACAGGTCTTGTCATGCCGAATCCTGTCATTGTTGTGATGTTTCATCATCACAGGATTATTCACACAGCAATTATTTAGCAATTAAATGTTACTTGACAAAAATGTTACGATTCACCTAGACAAATCATCTACAAGCAGAAAACAAAAATTTCATGGTCTTGGCTGGTGACTTATAAGTAATTTGTTTCACTTATTCTGTTATACTATACCTGGTAATATATTCTCAGCAATATATCTTACTTAATGCCCTCCAGCAAACATGAATATCACATTAAATGATTTGCAACAATCTGTTTAGCTTCAACAAGTATTACAACAAGTATTATAGTTTCTACACAAAAAGGTAAAACACAGTAAACACTCTTAAAATAATATGGTAACTACTGATGTAATACTCAACTGATACCTCTCTTTATCCAAACATTTTTCCGGAACTTTGTTGGCATGCTAACAAGAAAACTGTCACCTCCTGCAGACTGTACCTCATGCAGGTTATTGCCACGACTAACTAAAACCTACAATGACAAAGATAAAACTTTTCCACAGATCCAAACCACTTCATCGTGACTGTCACGTAACACATCAAAACAAAGTAATTGTAAGCTTTCAGTAGCATGGCAGACAGTGATAATTTTAATGCTACTGTTTTCTTTCATCATCTTCTTCTTTTCCGATAATGCATAAATCCCTAGAGTTGAGCAACATAGTGTATGGCAGGTATGCATGAAGTGCTTGTAATAAATGGCAACATACACTAATGTCTCTAGGTAATGATGTAATGATTCAAGTATCTAACCAACCATTCGACTGCAAAACATGATGTGCAACCCACATCAGCTGATTTAACACTACAACAAAAAGAAATAATTTTTCTCACACATTATTAATCACTAAAATAATTTAAGTGGTAAAGACACAATGATGAAATTCTCCTGGATCTGGATAGCTAGTTGGCAGGGCCCCAGAACTGGGGCATCACACTGACAGGGTGATGACTATGGTGCAGAGTGACTGGCCAGTCAGCTCTTAAATAGTGCTAAAGAGCCGGCTGACACGACGGACTGAGGCAGAATGGTCCAGTCTTTCACTGTTCTGACACTGTAAGACTGTCTGTAGTTCTCAGTATAAGACCTTACAGTAACCAGCTTCTGTTGATTTGCATCAGCGCCATGAAAAGGTCTGGATGACAAAGTGAGATTGACAGAAGTTGCTGCTACTGCAACTTTGCTGTTTAAGATTTTATACATGAAGGGTAGTCTTTGGATTTTGCGCCTTTCTTCCAGAGATTCTAGCTGCAACTGTTGTAGCAATGATGTTACACTAGTCTTGTAGGAGTATGAAGACAGTATCCATCTGGCTGCTGTGCGCTGTATC
>Ga0056128_1002529_pt1 | contig 21771 bp, 8 predicted proteins | sample WorMetLIZISLAND2_FD_71113 | JGI IMG/M metagenome (GOLD analysis project Ga0056128, IMG submission 71113) | Marine gutless worms symbiont microbial communities from Max Planck institute for Marine Microbiology, Germany - Olavius geniculatus... ... | reverse complement strand
CCCCGTCTAATTTCCCCCAATCGGACTTAGGGCGCCGGGCGGACTCACGTTGGGCTTTGCCCCAAATTTCTAGTTTTATTAAATGTTGCATCATTTTGCAGACATTGAACTCGTTCGAGAGCAGGGCCACCAGGAATTTACTTCTTCAAAGTGGAAAATTTCCCCAGTTTGTTAATATTTCCCAAAAATTCCTGTTTTCTAGAACTCTTCCGTTATTCAGAAACATCAGTTCTTGAAGAGTCAAACACACACACTCGATCAGTCGCACGTGTCTTAGTTTTTCGAACCAGTCTGCTAGATTTTAATAAAAATTACCGAGCCGAATTTCGGATTCAAGTAATTGAGTACTTGAGTACCGGCATGGCCTGGCACCACAGTCCAGTAACACAAAAGCTAACGTCGATTATAAATTTTTAATATGCTACATTCACCTGCAGATGTAGTTTGTAGGCCTATCAGTCATCGTACCGATTATAGTATTTGTCCATTATCATATTTGCTGATAATATGAGAAATGCTTGGAAAAAATACAAACATTTACATTTGCACACCATTACCGGGAATCCCTGCAGGAATTTGGAGGGATCAAAATTCCCCAAAAGGAACTCCTGGTGGCCCTGAAGTAGAAGCTAACACAGGATAGACAACTGAACATGAACTTTTAACAGGTGTGATATCTTTAACCTTGGTTGAACAACTGATGAGTCACACAGCGCAGTTACTGATCTCTAACCATCACAAGATCTCAGTGACCGGCATCACAAAAGTATCAGAATGATGCCAGTTACAATGGTAATTCAGTCAGACAGCGTTACATAATAGCAGGGATGGACAAGAAATTTGAGCTAATAATCATGAGACGCGCGAGAGGCTATAGCAATTACTGTTTGCAGGTAATCTTGATCGGAGGGTCTATCTCCATCTATGAACTTTTAACTTTAGCATCAGTCAACACCAACGGTGATGTGGCACTGTAGTCAAACACTTTGGCAAAGTCAAGATATATCACATCTACACTGGCTACGGCTGAGGTCGGGCAGTTGGTCCGGTACCGTCATGTCCGTGCTGACGGCGAGGCCGCTCGTTGTGGGCACGGACACGGCGGTATCGGACGCGTACGGCCTTGGCCGGTATTTTGTGACCACTATTCGGTGGTTGATTTTTTACGGTAACGTTATTTGACTTGTTGTCGGTATGCCTACGTTACGTGATGTCTATGAAGTTCAAATCAAAAAAGTTGTGGTTCTGCTTTTATAACGTGTTTCCTGTTTATTATCTGAATGACAACAAATAATAAATGAAACGAAACATGGACGAAAGAGAACTTTGTTTAGCAAAACATCGCAAGGAAAAGAAAGAGTTACAGGGTATCTGCGTATTGTGTTGTTTATTGTATAGCACAGTGCTATTGCGGCTGAAAATGCAGCTATTTGTCAATTACTACTATTTCATTAGCCATACTAGATACGGCTGTGATTATCCTAGCCTTGTTATACACGGCTCAGATTTCAGAATACTAATCGTAGATTGAAAGGCTTAAACATTAGGCTATGATTATCCATACTGGATTCTCAGCCGTACATTTCTCTGGACAAAACCTTGGCGTCTAAGTACAGGTCACCCCACTTAATCGCATACCGCTTAATTGCATATCTAATTTATTTGCATAGAATACCATATGACAAAACCAAAAGACATCCTCTCTGGGCTAAACACGTCCGCTTAATTGCATACCGCCTAATTGCATAATCCCGTGTATTTGAATACCCATAAGCAAAAACGTTTCTGCTCAATCGCATAAGTAAGCTGTGCAGACCGACACTAGCCAGATATTGTCTCCTACAGAGTTGGTCAGCCATGAACAGATGACTCATTTTCTAATGACGCCGGACTTAATGAGCTGATAGGAGACGACAGTGATGCAGGGAGAAGGCTGAAGGGAGCCAGCTCAAACAGGCAACCAAGCTGGGGCAGTGCAGCAAAGGGATCAAGGAGAGTGGGTAGGCCTACAAGTGGACAGCCAGCCCAGGCACCAGCCCAGGCTGGGGTCATGTTCTTTGGCTTTAGTGGGCCACATATCAGTTCAGCCAACTTTAGCGTCTTGATTTTTCTGCCTGTTATAAACTTGAAAACGTGATGCATTCGAGTGTGGCTAGTGTTCATTGCCAGACGAAAATGCACGATTTATTCACTGTTCTTAATCATTAAATTTTGTTTGCTTATAGTAGGCCTATAGTCTACTTAAACTGATAGCAGTGGTGGGATCATAATGTGAACATCTTAATGCAAAGAATTAGGCATATTATAAGTACTAAAACCTATACTTATGCATGAGATATGAGACAATGCAGTTACTTGAAGAATTACATGTATAAATGATCAGATGGTATTGTCATCATTCACTTTAGTGCAAGGCATCGTATACACTAGGCTCCTGCCTGATCGCATAGCCCAGATAATAGCATAATGCTAGTCTGAACGAACCCTATGCAGTTAAGTGGGTTCCACTGTAGATCGTCTGCAATGACGGCATGGCCTAGCAGGCAGCAGCCTAGCACTAGGCTAGCAGGCTAGCACTGGTCATCTGAGCAGATGACGAGGCAAGATGGCCGTCGTTTAGTTAATGTCACATCGTTATTACAGTCGTTTCTTTTGACAATAGCAGACATCGTACAGCATCTGTAGATGAATTAGCAGCTGGGATGGATTTGGTGAACAGGTTGGAATGTTGTTTTTGTTTGAAATGTTGTGATCAGTTATATCCCACCCGGCCACCAGTTTACTGGCCATGGTGGATCTATGCTGTGTCTATGACAACATGTCTAGAAATAGGGACATAATGCCACACGCTGACGCTGAGACACTGGTTGCATGCCTGGACGCCAAGGGTGCATATGTTAGATGCCAAAGTAACATCGCCAGAATGCTCAGATCCACAACAGACTGTTGTAATGTAACTGTCACGAACTGTCACTCAGGTTACCACTCGTTTTCAAATTCTTCACTGGCTTAGCTTGCTATCAATAAATGGCGTGGTATACATTTACTGCTATGTGTCCTGCATTCTTTCAATCGGCCTACTGTCCTGTGGTGGGTGTCCTGCAGTTTTTTTGCACACCCTGAATCCTGATATATTAGTAATGCGATATACATGCTATAGTGTGGCTATATAATGTGCTAAAATTGAAGACAACCTATAGTTTTTGCTGGTGGGTCATAGATTCTATATATTTATTTGATGGAGTAGTACAATATTTTTAATGTTAATCTTGTCATTTCCCATTTGTTGTAGCATATGTCAGTGGTACAGCTGGATTTAAGTTTGGTGGCCTATCTCGAATAGCATGGCACTTTAGTCATTTTATGTTTTGAACTCTTTGTTTGATAAGTTATCACTGAATGAATTGTAATATGTGTGTATTATTCAGCCCAAATGCAGCAAATGAAGCATTCAGTTTCAAAAGGTGATAAGAAGAAGAAGAAGGAAGTCACAGCTCAGATGGCAGTCCTTGAAGCAGAGCTTGAAGCAAGGCATGAGCAAGAACTTGAAGCACTCAATGAACAGGATTCATCGAAAGCTGTCAATGTTAGTTTGTGCTTCACATTTTGCTACATCACATGTGCATTCTGATATATCACATTGTTTATAGAATAGTAGAAATTAATTATTATTATTAATTATGTGCAGCAAGTAATCATTAAAAAAGTTAATGGTTAAAAGATTTAATTTTAGTCACATTTTTAGTTCATTTCGTATCATTTACGAAGCATTGTTAACCAGAGACCACAACAATTATAAAATACCAGAATGAGTTACAATAGCATGAATATTGGATATGTTGTTCCTAAAATTACTGTTAATATTTGCTGTTGTTATTGTGGTGCAGTGAATGCAGCTGTGTCTCTAGATACTTGTGTTAATTCCTTTGTTTTGTGTCCATTTAGAATGAAAGCATTATGTCCGCAGCATTATCGGAGTTAAGTGTTCAGTGTGAAAGTGAAGCATTAGTTTCAACCAGTGCCAGCCAACCACAAGATGAACCTGCTGTGAAGAAACCAACAAAAGCACAGAGACGCAAGGTAATGATAATTGATCACAGTTGATCATGGTTGTGTATTGCTCAGTTTAGTGAAAGTCTAAAAACGATTTGATTCAGTGCCATTGTCGCAGGTTTAATCAGAATTTCTCTAACATTGCCGAACAATTCTAGATGGGTGAGGCTGAAATGAACAATCCAGTTTTCAACCTGGATTTCAATGTACCTATGCTACCAGCAGTCTTGGTGTTTGCAAACAGTTTATTGCATACAAGATTGGATCAGCTATGGTGAAGGCAAGATATGCAAATGAAATAGAAGTTGAGATGCTGATGTCAAAGATCTGCAATGCGTGTTGCTGAATTTATCGACGTAACTTGTGCAGGTGAAGAAAGTGCAGAAAGCACAGGAGAGGGAAGAGCGGATACAAGAACAAGATGCTGTGAATGAGTTCAGTGCCCGAAACATCGAACATGACAAGCTAACGCGAATCCTACGATCACGAGGTCTTTTGTTATTTGAGGTTTGTATTTATTTTTTTATATATTGTTGTTATCATGCACATCTGGGATCATTGATTGACTGAAAGCATCAGCTGTTGCTATCTGCACGTTTCACCTGCTAAAACCATTAGATAGAATACAGTGCCATTTAGGGACTGCAATCCCAAGATCCCGAATTTCGGGATCTCGGGATCTCGGTTGTATTCGCCAATCTTGAATCCCGGGATTGGTGGCATCTTAATCCCGGGATTTCAGGATTACAGAAATTAGTTGAAATTGTACTTTTTTACGTGTTAAATGATAGAAATAAGAATTTTAACCGTCTGATGTATAAAATGTTTATGAGCGCTAGAGTTCCACTCTTTGCTGTGCACTGTAATTCGTATTTTGACAGTCATTGTCACTCCCTGCAGTTCAGATATACTTTCTGTAGGGCCTATACTACATCATATGCATGAAATAAGTCAATTAAGGATATCTAAATGATGCCCAATCGGTAAGCCTAATCCCGAAATGGGATCCCGGGAACCCGGGATTACAAATTTCTCAATCCTGGTGAAAATTGAATTCCAGGATTGCAATCACTAGTGCCGTTTGACAGGGTTACCTGTGTGGTTATGTAACATTGTTTTTAAGTAACATTGTACTAACAGAGGCCCTAGCCCCTCTGTGGAAAGGACAGATTTTGGAGTTTGTTGTGTGCAATTTTTGCATGAAGTAATGCAATAAGAGTGATGTGTGTGTGCATTCTGTCTTTTAATTGCATTTACTGTGGTTGTTTGGTTTTATCAGATACCAGCAGATGGCAACTGGTACGTTTATTTTGATTTGTCATGAAATACTGCAGACTAAATGCAATGTTTAGATTTTGAAAATATTGTATTTAGCTTGATTTCGAGTACTGACTGTTACGGATAGATTAGTGGCACTGTCTAGGATTAGGAATAGGCCATTTTGGTACTTAGTCACGCTTGTTTTCAGGCACCTTATAAATATTTGACTAATGCTGCTACTACTACTACTACTTTGCAGACGAGTTTTAAAATTATAAACATGATTGATATGATGAAAAAGTAGAGCTTGTGCACATGAACTGCTGTTGCGTGTTTCAGCTTATTTTCTGCAATAGAAGATCAACTTAAGCAGCAGAGCATTGAGGTAAATATTGTAAAAATTTTGTTTTTTTCTTATTCGGCTGGTGCCAGTATTTGGTTTTGAAATTTGAATTATGTTGTTCGATTAAGTTTTCTGTGTTGAATAAATCATACTTACTAAGTAGTTCAGAAATAGCACTCTTGCAGCATGCAAGTGTCAACAACTTCTGTGGTGCATGTTTTTCGCTAGATTCTGTCAATCATGGCTTTGCTTTGTACTCATGTTGAGTTATTGAGCGGTTAAGATGGGATGCAGAACAGCATTGCATACAGGCTATACTAAACTGTTTGCAGACGTACGGGGTTCAACATTTTGCTAATTTCTGCTAGATAGGGCTACAGATACATCTTTGTCATCACAAATCTCTGAGGCTGTTGCATTAAGTTGATTTTTTGAGTGCTAGGAGAAATCATCTTTGTTCATTTTTCCAGCAGTTAATGTCAAGGCAGATCTAATAAACCTAGTTGGTGAAAGTCAGGCCATTGGAAGATATTGGACCAGATAGTGTGAGACCCAGTTGCTTTTTTGGCTCTTGACCTGCCCACTTTTGAGCGCTGTTTTCCACTCTTTTTTCATGTGCTTTGTCTATCTACTCAGGCAGTCTGTCAAAAGTCTGCTCAAAGTCATAAGATGTAACTGGCTAGCCCAGATACATTAAAGTGGTTATTGAAACAGTTTGTCAAAGTTAGTCGTAATGCTATATACAGCGTGAGTTAGAAAATTTTACACCCCTAAAAAATTTTTTTGTCAAAGACTGAAAATTTGACAAAGTTTCATTCAATTATTTTTAAATTTGATGAAGTTATATTATGCATGATTAGCCAGAGAATTTTCCATTTTTACTTGAATGCCCACTGTACTGACCTCGTTGTAGACCTAGAGGATGAATGGCCACCAAATTTACCAGACTTCAGTACACTCGACCATTATGTGTGGGGTGCAATGCTGCAAACATTTTACAAACTTAATTCAAAACCAAAGCCCATTTCAGAGCTAAAAAGTGTGCTGCAGCGGATATGGAATGATTTGCCACAGACTATTGCAGCATCGTCTGGATGCATGCGTTTTGGTCGGTGGTGAACATTTTGAACATCAGATATGAACTTTTTTAAAGAAATACTTTATCAAATACTCTTAGCTGTTTCTGAAACTGTAATACCCCAGTAATTTGTGTGTTTTTACCATTTGTTTGCTGTCATTTATCAAACATTTGTGTTTTGTGGTAAATGCATTGTGAAAATGGAAAATTCTCTGGGTGATTGCACTGCATAACTTTACGAGATTTAAAGACAATTGAACGAAACTTTGCAGTTGGGTGTAGATTTGAATGCCGAATACGAACGTAAAGTATGGTTTTAAAATTTTTAGTTTTTGAAAAATAAAGTTATCAAAACTTTGGGGGTGTAAAATTTTCTAACTGACACTGTACACATCTGTGAAGGTGGTGTTTGTATTCTGTCTTGTGTTGCTGTGTATTGCATGTCACTGTGCAGAACAATGTAACAACCCTTCGTAGTCAGACGGCCGACTACATGAGAAGTCATCGCGATGAATTTCTTCCCTTCCTTGTCCAGGAAGCAACTGGAGAATTGTACAGCGAAGGTCAGTTTGAATTATTGATAGTGATATTAATTTGATCTTTTGTTTGCTTTCTCGTGGTAAGAGGTCATTGGGAGCCATCGCAGTGCTGCAGCTGTTTAAGCAGCAAGATTAAAACTGCTTGAGCAGCAGTAAGTTACTAACAATGTGACATTGAGTGTTGTAGAAATTGTTTACATGGAAAATGTCACTTTCTCTTTCCGTCTTCCATCCATGATATTTGCATTGGAACATCAGTTGAATTCTACATTTGTTTACTGCTTTGCTGTGTCTGGAAAAGCAACTTATTCCATTAGACTTGTTTAATAGAACCTGCACTTTTCTTAATCATTTTTGCAATATTTTTTCTGTTGATATGATTTATATAATTTAGCTTTAATTGTTGCTGTTACAGTCCACAAAGAGGTGCTTCCTTGGGGCTCACTTAACGTGGATTAATAATTGAAAATTATTCTATAGTCTGTTGAGACAAAAACCACATGTAGTAATAATTTGAATTTTAATTGTTGTGCTAGATGAATTTGATGAATTCTGTGATCGGTTGGAAAAGACATCCGAATGGGGTGGACAAGCCGAGGTATTTCATCTCATGTTTTCTCAGTTTGTGCAGCTGTGTAGTTTGCATCACCTTTGCTACCTTCTTCGGTATTGTTTCTTCTCTTGTTAATTTGAGTGTGCAATTTTTTAAAGTGTAAATGGGTTAATTGAAAGGATCAAACGGAGGCACTGTTTGTACTTGAGATTTAGACATTTTTCAATTTATTATTATTGGCGTTGGTTTTCTTTTGTGTTCTTTTTTGATAAATATTCCATCTGTTCTCTTGTGGCACACCTTGCTAGTACTAGTTATCGATCCATTGTGCATTCTGTGTCATGTCTATGTGACTCAATGATGTGTCTTGTCCTCGTCACTTCTTAGATGCCTCGAGAAGTGGGACAAAGAGCAGTATTTTTGGCTTTGCCTTTGGTACCAAGTATTTGTCTTTGACCTTGAGTGCCAAGTCTCTGGCCTTGGTCTTGAGATTAAGTTTTTTGGCTATAATACTGAGGACTTTGATTAATTTCGTTTATTATTATTGACAGTTTGAGCACAATACTGAAAAGCTTTTGGCATTACTGAAACTCATGATGCTAGTAATTGTCATTGTGGTAGTGGCTTTTGGATGTACTTGGTTTTGGTCTTGAGTTCTTTGGTTTTGGTCTCAAGTCCTTGGCCTTGGCCTAGTTTTTTTGTAAAGTTTTAGCCTTGAATGCCATGTCCTTGGCCTTGAACACAAAGTCCTTGATAACATCACTGATGTCACGCTGACTGCTGGAAGACATTCTGTTACTACGTGTGTGAAAGATTCGAGCATTGTCAGAGGTGCTGGAGCGGCCGATCGAAGTGATCCAAGCGGACGGGCCAAGTGTCACAGTAGGCGACCAGTTTACCGCTCTACCACTGCGGCTTGTGTGAGTGTAACACTGAATGAAGTGGCGTCGTGGCATGGAGAGGGAGGTGGCAATTACCCACCAGAAATTTTTGGCTCTCAGAAAATTGTCAGAAAATTTTTCTATTTGAACACTTTTGTTAAAAGATGCAAAATTTGGCGCTGAAACCTGGGGCAATTTATGGTTAAAATTAAAATTTTGAACACATATAATTTTCTATGTCGGAAGTTTGCAGTTGTTTCTCAGATTTCTGTCGGAAATTTGCAGTGTCTACTGTTTACAAGAAAATTGCAACTTCTGCTCCGGCTACTTTTTTGACCCACGACGCCACTGACTGAATATCTAGTACATGTTAACATTGGACATTATCAAAACAGCAGGATTTCATTCATTATAACACTGTTTAATGGTCATTTAGCTGTTTTTTTGTGATCAGCCTTTGGTGCTCACTTTTTTGCTCTGCCTGGACACAGTGCCTGTAACGTTTTATCCATTTCTCTTTAAAAAGTCATAAAACATTTTGTGCATATCTGTAAGCATCAAAGAAAAGATTTTTGTTTGCATAGTACCATAGATGTTATAGTGCATTAATGTCTCTGCAAAGTAGCCTATGAAATGCTTTTGACTTGAATTCTACATTTCTGCGACAGAAACATTTATGATTATTGCATAAAGTGTGGCAGTAAATTTTTCGATAATGCAGCAGCTCTGTGAATGGTAGAAATGTCACATAATTGCATACACATTATTTGGTGATCTCTGACAGTCAAGGAAAGATAAGCACATAAACAAGCAATAATATTTAAAACATTTTTGATTTGCAATATTGTACAGTACAGCAACAGCATAATGCACGTGCCATTCAACAGCACCAGAGCAATGAAAGGTAATTGATAGCACTGTCATATGAACAGATCTGTATGCATCCGTATGGCTTGTTTTGATGTGCAGATATCATCGGCATAAATATGGCCTTGGTGAGCATTACAGCTCAGCGAGGTTATTAGTGAAAGCCGATCCCAGCAGTAACTGATGTGCTTCACGCTGCTTTGTGATAGTCTTGCATTTCCTGAGGCTGCTGTAGCAGATGTGCCATTATAGCTGCTTGCTGCCATATTACGTATTTTGGTTGTGAATTTTCCGTGGAAATTCAATATTGGTTGAAATGTCTGGAAATATTAGTGACAGCAGTCTTAATATGACCAGGCGTGGGTCATCTCGGTGCAGATGTACACGCAGTACTTGCATGATGAAGTAACGTCTATTTCTATTGAGCCAGTGATGTGCTGTGATCATCAGAGATATTGAATTTGCTATGTTGGGATAATTATGAGATGAGTTATACAAGCCTTAAACATGTAAGCTATATTTTTTAAATTTTTATTTGTGGCGGTGAGTGGCTTACATTGTACTGATATGCTGTTGCAAAACAACTCACTCACTCATTTGTACAAGACTGTGACGGAATATCACACTTACGTTGCAGCTTGTCAGAATCAATTTTAGTGGCAACCAGTCAATCAACAGTCAGCCAATTTGATAATGACTACTGGAGATTGATGTCTACATTTGGCGCTACGCACTGTTAGTGGTGCTTGCCAGAAATTATGATGATGATGACTGGTAGGTCCACTATTAACCCCTTCTCTGCACATGCCAGATGTTTCCAGCACCTGCAGTATATTGCTCGCACCACATGTCGGAAATATCTGGCAGTACACCTATAGAATACATTGTTGCATGGTGCTAGGAATATTTTATGCTTGGCATACTGGTTATATTGGCTGATGTTCGGTGTGCATTGGGCTACTTTTAGAAAACGTCTCGGTTGTGATCAACTACTGTGGCAACAAATAGTAGGCCTACTACTACAACTGCTGGTACAGCTAGACCTACTACGACGACAACAAGTACTACAACAAAACAAGTAGTAGTGCAACAAACTACTACTCCAACAATTACTACTACTAATAAGAATGCTACTACTATTACTACTACTGCTATTATACAGCCTATGGCATTTAGAACAACGACCACAACTACTGCTACTAACTACTACAACAACAACTACTATAGCATCTAGTACTTTTACAACTGCTACTACAACTAGGACTACTACAAGTACAGTATAAAACTACAACAATCCCTACTGTGGCGGATGGAATTTCTAGGGGCTGGCGGTTGAGGGGTTTGTACATGGAGATGGCTGGGAAATGATTTGTTAAGGAAACGGTTTATAGCCACTGATGAAATGTTATCGATGATATTGATGATACTGATATTGAATTTGTTGTGTTATCATATAAATTTTAGGATCATTTGTTTCTAATGTGTCCAGTTATAGACAGTCTTAGTCTTAAATGTCTCATTCTTTGTACATCACATTGTATTGCAGTATAATGCTGATTGGAAACTGAAACACTGAATAACTTGTGTAAGTGCTTAAACGATGTGCATAGATATGCAGGTGCAGGCAACCTTTGAAAACTGTGAGTGAAGATGAATGCCATTAACGTATTTAAAGACATTTTTTGGCACTGTCACAGTCATAGAGTTTGCCGATTTGCAGAATACCACTTTTGTTGCTCATATTGCCAGCCCAGTCCCTTCACGGTAAACGTTATACTGCAAAGTCTCTACGGAATTTTTGCTCTAAAATGAATTTATATTTTACTTCAGTGAGATATTTTATAGGCTGGACAGAGCACAGCTTGTTGCACATTGTTGTTTTACATGTACGCATGTTGATGCTCGTTAATTATATTATTTTGCTGTAAGTGATTTATTTTCTGTTTCTTGGTTGTGTGCTGGATCCTGGATTAGCCGAGAAATTAAGATATTTCTCTGTGTGTCACACACTTTAAATCTGCTTGAGCCCTTACAGTGGCTCTCTGTCCACAAAATTTAGTGATGCCAGGGCTGGAAAATTGATCTGACAAAAAACTAGCTTATTAGGCTTTCTAAAAAAACCTTTAAAACCTCAGAAGTCCAGTTTTAGGTTTTTAGGTTTTTTTAAATTTGTTGTAATTCGTACTTTCATCGTGATTTTTGAGTTGTGACTTTAATCATGTCATTATGTCGTTCACTCATATGAAGGTGTATGATGCGTGCGTTTTTCATGGGTTGTATTCTGTGCACAGTTTTTGTTTGACAAAAACCTAAAACCTACCAATTTTCTTTATAAAACCTAGGTGGTTTTTTCCAGCCTTGAGTGATGCATTTATTATCAATTTACTGTTTATTTAGTTTTGACAGTCCTGTGGATATGTAATTGTTCCAATTGAAGCATGATAGAAATCAAGCGATTACACCTCTACAGAGGTATTAGGCCGCCCAGAACGATAGTCCGGAAGGCCTTCTGTTTTACAACAGTTTTTCTCTTTTTCACCACGAGGTCTCCGAGGTCCCTCAGCCGATAGCCGCGAAATTATGCCTCATGCTTGGAAGCATGTTCAATTCTATAATTCCGGTCGAAAAATTTGAGGCCAAAAACATGCTAAATTTGGCACGATTTCGGACCCCTTCCCACTGAGCACGAATATCTCCGGAACGGATATAGATATCTAAAATCGGGAAACTATACGTGATCGACGGCGTTTCCTCCCGCGTTCAAGGAGCATAGTTTGGTGAACTTTGGTCTACTAACCTCGGAGATTTAGAGGAGCAATCATATCCACAAAGTAGACTTTTTCGGAATACCACATTTCGGCTCCTAGAGGGTGCTGCGCCCCGAAATTTTTACACGCGATATAGAATGGCCAAGTTTTGCTAGGGCACACCCTGCCGTGGACGGGGTCCCCCTTACAATTTTTTACATTTGGGGTCAAAAATCGGCTTAAAATTTTGCGCCTATAACTTCGGGGTTAGCGGGAGTAACTCCATGAAACTTTGCCACATGACGTGCCATGTGGTGGGCATTATCACTTATATGCAACTTTTGGGGGCACCGCCCCATTAAAATTTGGGAGGGCAAAAACGTCCAAAATTTGGCGCAATTTAGGACATCTTTCGAGTTTGACCGCCAGTATCTCAGGAACCGGTCGAGACATGTAAAATAGGAAAAAACTTCATTGAGAGCAATCTCTGCTGCGTTGTACCAAAAAAATTGGTGAACTTTGTTCCACTAACAAAAAAGTTACAGGCGCAGATGTAGACCCACTCAAAATCGACAGTGCGCATTCTGCGTATGCTAATGCATTTGATTTCGGGCCACGTGACTTTGCTACCGGGTGAATTTTAACCCCCCCTCTCAAAAAAACTTTCCCCAATCGGACTTACGGCGCCGGGCGGCCTCACGTTGGGCTCTGACCCAAATTCCTAGTTAACAATACATAAATTCATATTATTTGTACGCCAGTCTAACGTCCTATGCAATGTAAAATAAAATGTTGGGTAATGGGCATTTCAACTTCGTTACACACATCAAACATTCGTTTAATAACAAAATTTGACATTCGCAGTGATGCTCACAATGCAAACTATGGACAAATGCAAACTATAAGTTAACAGAAAGATTGTTAATATGATAAGAAATTAATTTAAATTGAAACATTACAGACTTTCTTTGTAAATTTTATGTTACTTTTGACTTCGCAAACAACAAGATGCATTTTGTTATTTTTAATTTAGATAACTCACTAAGGTATTGAGTTTTAGAACGTGTAAAATCACGATGTTATCTCACAAGATTTCTGTAAATTTGCAACAGTAAGAGAGTATCAACTATTAAATGCCGCTCAGTTTGTGTATGCGAATATAACGAGATGATAACTGAAATTTTGCCTTAAAATTTTGATACAATATTTTTGACAAGTATCGAAAAAAATATCAGAACCGATACCGATTTTTAAAAGCAACACACACCCCAGCACTAATATTATCGCCTATACCTTCTTGTGAACTGTTGGTTGCATCTCATGTGACAGTGGGTGTGTTTGTTTACATTCAATCGTCTGAAGTACTAGTCAGTTTTTGCTGATTATCTAGGATTATCTTTAGTGACGCAAGCTGTTATACCGGTTTACTTGAACAGTTTACATGTTGAGTTTATTAAACACATACCGTTAAACTCAACTCTCGCATATAGCTGTGCAACGGTTAGTTTAAATTGCGCTCATCTCCCATCAATCCGTGTTTAACATCTGTGGACACGGCCCCGAAATAGACAAAATGGGCGGGCTAGGTTGGGCTGAAAAGCTAACGAGCCGGATGGAATATATTTTGAGCTTGTGCCAAAGTGTGATAAGTGTCACTCAAGTCGACTGACGTTAAGTGATATGTTGTTTCATATGCACATATACTTTACGTTGGTAATATACGGCTGAAAATGCAGCCGCATAACGGTTTATGGATAAATTGTATAACTTCTTCATAGGAAACCCATCGTAGAGCTACGGAGAGTCATCTGCCGTATAGGATCACACATTGTTACAGTTACCCAACGCACCTTGCCATAACCCTTGCTTTGATTTACCTACCCCGAAGGGATGGAAGGCCGAGTTGATTTTGCTGTTGGTTATGTGCTGAGATATAAGCATAAGCTGTTGCAAATTTGTTGAAGTGGCTAAAAGTGCAGTTGCCTCATATTTGATTCAGCCATATGCACTGTTGTGGACTAAATAGCAAGTGCTGGATGCAGAGTTCGTCTGCACCTATTAATTGCATACCAAGCCATGCACTTCTTCTACTCAGCCACAAAGTGCAAACACTTGTTTTTAATTTTAACCCTAAACTTTACTTAAGCCTAAAACTTAGTTGTCCACTGAACAATCTAAAATAATGTCACACATATCAGCCCTGACCAGTCATCTTACTAACTCAGCTTTGTATGCTGTGGGTGCTGAGCCATCTCATCATCCAGCAACTGCTAAACTAAATTGCTTATTCCTGTCTGATTGCAACATCCAACAGTAAGGAATAATGTATCAATACTGTGATACCCCATTCAGGTGAGGTGTTTTATTTTGTTTGCAGATACACAGTACTAGCATTTCTGTCCACAAGATGGCATCTTTTGTAGATTTAGATCAGGCAGAGTGTAAGTATGACATATTTGTATTGCTGTTAAGAGTTATTTTTTTATTTGTGCGTTGTGCAATGCATCTAAAATAATTGTCCTGGTTTCTGGCATTATTGTCATCTTGGGTGTCAACTGAGGAGCAGTATTCCTTTTAATTATCTTATGACAAGTGCTGAGATTTCTGTAGAAGTTCAAAATTTTCAGATTGGAAAGAGGTGGCACATTACATAGTTCTCTTGGCACCATGTATATATACTGTTATTGACAGTTTCAGTAGCTTTTTAAAAGGCTAAAGCAGCATCTGTTTGATGTACAATTGTAGTTACACTTGTATCTTGTGAGGCTTTGAAATTTGACAGCTCATATTTACCACATGGGACTATTTTTGTGTTACATTTAAACAGGGATGACACAGATTTTTACATACTTATTTCTGTTGCTGTTTAGTGTCAAGACTGAAAAATAATAATAAGGATTCAGCAGTTATTTACACCGCTCTGAATTCAGTAAGACTTCATCTGGCTCAGGTGAAACTCATAAAGGTAAGTTCACATGCCATGCTAAATGATGCTGTTTTATTTATCTACCAGTCTACCTAGTTGACACACTGAATAAACAGCCAGTTGCAAGACAGTGGAATCACATGTTCTCACCTTAGTGCACCAATGAGTGTGACTAGTTGAAGGTTATTTTTGATAACCAACATCGAAAAAACGTGTGGGAAGCTGAAGATGGTATAGATGATTGATGATGATGATGATGATGATATCACTAAACGGTGAGTAAGTATGTTTGAGTTGTCAGAAAACTGTTAGAAAAATTTCTTGTTATTGGAAAATTTGTGTCCACAAATGCAAAATTTGTACCTGAAAAAATCATTTTACTGAAATTTAGGGGCAAAATTGAACTGTTGAACACCCATAAGTTTTTCGGTCAGAAGTTTGCAACTGTTTATCAGAATTCTGTCAGAAATTTTCTGTGTTCATCAGAAAAATGCAAATTTCTGTTTCATTCATTTTTTATCTTATGACTCCACTGTTTGTAAATATGTTTTGTTATATTATGTCAGCTTTTCATTGTCTTGAACTGCAGTTTTACTTGGTTTTTAGCTTGCTGGAAATTCATGTTCCTTTGCTATTGTGACATTGATAAATTACTGTTTATTTATTTCATTTTAACTACCAAACTTTCGAACCTCACAGCAGCTCTGCTGCTTAGGCATTGGATGGATAGATTAATTGATTGATGGATGAATTGATTTTAAGCATAAGTTGATGGATGATGATGATGATGATGATGCAGAGGATAATGTGGATGATTAAATTACTGTTACTCTGTTGTTTGTGCTGTACAGCTGACACTGCAGCAGGAAATGAATAACTTTCTGTCTTCTACAGAAGAAGTGCAGTTGTTGCAGAACATCGTGCAAGCAATTGGTGCAAAGAAAACCTTAGACATAGGTATGTGAAGTATAGTTCATTAAGTTTTTTCCAAGCCTAAAGTTTGTAGGGCAGAGCTGATCTCAGTTTTTTGAGTTTTTAGCCAGCTTTTGTTTGAGTTCAATGTGTTAAATATTGCTTTAAGCTGCTACTAGGTGTTTGGATAAATTGGATTATTGCATAGTGTGATGTGTTTGTTTACACTGCAGCTTTTACTGGTAATTGTTGTATCTCCCTTAGGGATGGCCAGGCTGAGTTGACCTGATTACATTGCAGATGGTTTACCTCTCTGCTGGCCGCCATTCATTAACTTCTTTGATTGAGACCAACGTGTTAACCACTGCTCTAGGCTGCTACTAGTTGCTTGGATACTCTATGCAGTACTCATTGAAGACGTTAATGTCTGCTTTGAGTTCTTGTGCTGGGTATTATTGTTGCAGCAATGTTTTGTTTTACTGAAGATTATATTCAGGGCTAAAGTTATTCTTGACAATAATATCATAAAACTTCACTTGCAACATATTTGAACACTGAAGTATTGATTAGATTTTTGTCAACTATAAAAATCCAGAACAGATTTTTAAAACTTACTTACTTAAGTTTGGAGAAACAGTACTTCTGAATTGTGGAGACATTGGTGTGCTTTCTTTGATATGGCTTATTGTCTCCATGCAGTGTATAACAGGTGTATACACTGGATACAGTGCGATGTCGATAGCTTTGGTTCTTCCAGTTGATGGCAAGGTTGTGGCGTGCGATACTTCTCATCATTTTCCATTGATGGGCAAACCAATCTGGGAAGAAGTTAGTATTTTTGTGCTTGTAATTAATTTTGTTCAAATTAAATACATTATTGTCGACAGAAACTGGCATTTTATTACTGTAAACTTCAGTAGAGGCATTTGGTTGTTGATGGATTTGCATTTAAAGACTATTCATGTTGTAGCTATTTTGATAAGTCATTTATCTGTTTGTGATGTTTTGTTCTAATGGGCCTGCTTTTGCAATAATGTGATTTTTTGCACTTTGTTTAATATCATAGTCTTAATGTTTGGTTAGTGTACAGATATGAGCATATCTGGTACAAATATTTGCTCACAGTTTTAGCAATTATTGGTTAATAGGATGAAGGTCTTGCAGTGTCTAAGAGTTTGATAATATTGTGTGTGACTGTAGGCGGGAGTGAGCAACAAGATTGAACTTGTCATCGCACCAGCAATTGAGACTCTTCGTAAGCAATTTTCTTTCATTTGTCAATTCCATGTCTTTGCTTTTAGTGTTCTGACACAGTCATAGATGGAGCAACTGCATTATCATAATAGTATGGAAAGGCATTTCATCCGTTTACTGAGAGGGAGAGGGGTGAAGTTGCTATAGTTGAAGATCTAAAATATGTACATGAATTAACAGAATATGAAAACACCATACCGGCATTTCTCAAACATGTTCATATTTGCACACAATCTAGCGTATCTAGCCTGGTCATTGTGATTTTGCAGCATAGGTAACTTTTATAAACTTTGCCCCTTCCAGAACCTATTTGTTATATTTGTCTCAGTCTACACTGTACTAAGTAGTCCACCATCTATACAATAACTGTCGTTAACGTCAGTAAGTAAGTAGGTAAGTAAGTTAACACACTTTAATACGCATATAATACAGTAGGATATAAAGGCACAACAGTATGTAGAATACTCTACAAGCTAATTGTAATTAAAAAGGGTTTTGGTAATAAACGTGTTCTTATAAATTGGCAGTCTTTACTGATGGAAGAGAATACGTGTAACCTTGAGGTCGCAAGTTATAAGTTTGAGAAGCAGGGCTTGGAAAAGGGATTAGTTGGTTAAGGCAGTAGTGGCTTAGGCATGTGGGCTGAAACACTCGTTTATCTGGTTGGTCAGTTGGTGCCTTTAGCATCTGCTGTAAAGTGGTGAAACGTGTTGCAGAGAAGTTGCTAAACGAAGGCAAGAATGGCACTTTTGACTTTGCGTTCATTGACGCCGACAAGGCGAACTACGACAACTACTATGAACTGTGCTTGCAACTGCTGCGGCCTGGAGGACTCATTGCTCTGGACAATGTGAGATTTTTTCAAAAATTGTAGTTTACCAGGATCTTTAGTGGAGTGAAAATATTTAGTTACTGAGTAGATATCTAATTATATTTTTTGCATAAATGTTGCTTTAAAAATATTATCAAGAAAACTGAAGTGCCATCTGTATTGGATGACTCATTACTTATTAAAGATACACTGAGAATATATAATAAACCAGGCTTGTCTCATCTTCTAAGATTTTTGGTCTGATCTTTTTTATTCTTAAAATGTTCGTAACTAGATCAGTGGAGCAGCTGTATTTTGCTGTATTTGATACCGAGCCATTAGAACGCAGAACCATAAAAGTTTGTGGATCCACAGAATTCCGTGATACTGTTCATATGAGTACAAAATGTGCACAAGTGCATTGGAGGGATTGTGTGCCTAATGACAGTAATCATGTATGGTTTCAGGTTTTGCAATCATTAGCACTGTCTACTGTCTTTATTTATTTATTTCATAATTATGCACGAAAGCAGCTACTGCATTCAGCGCATCTTAGCCATCGCCATTCTGTCTGTCTGTCCATCTGTCCGTCACACGGGTGGATCAGTCAAAAGTGGTGCAAGCTAGGATCACCAAATCTTCACCGTCGGCTGCCTGGAAGACTCTAATTTTAGGAACCGTAAAGCTTTTCCATAAATTCGAAGAGGGTCACCCCAAATGAGGGCGCTAAATGAGAGGGGGTGGAAAAAATTTGCAATTTTTGGCCAATAAGTCGCTGTATCTCAGTAACGGTGCGAGATAGGGCCTAGGTTACTATTAATCACTGATTAAGAAGTCGTACACTGGCTCTCGATTGGCGCCGAATTCAATGACCTAAAATGACCTTGAACAGCAAAATAGGGGGTTTTATGGATTTTTGGCGATTTTGGGATGCGACACAAGTTTATATCATTCACAAGGTGGCGCCATGGAACTATCATTATGCGATCCAGATAGAGAATTTGGTATGTGTATATTAACTTAGCGTGAACACCCCAATTTTCAGCTAAACTACTGAACCGGAACTGCTATAGGCTTCGTGCGTCTCGTGAGCATTAGCTCAAATTTCTTGTTTTAGACGTCCCCGTAGGTTACTAATTCATGTGGCATTGGCATGCTTTTGTATTTCTTGGCTGCTGTTTTTCTTTGCGATTATAACAGTGATGATGTGAGACTGGTGTGTGGTTCAGATGTTGTGGAAGGGTTCTGTGCTTGATCCTGAGAACGACGCGGAATCGACCGTGGTGCTGCGGAATCTCGGAAAGAAGATCCACAAAGATGACAGAGTTAACACAAGCTTTTTGACGATTGGTGATGGAACAATTTTAGCTTTCAAGAAGTAGCACCAGATTCATTATGTGCTTTTTATAGGGCCTTCCGTTGTTAGTTATGTGTTTTGTTTTTTTGTGAACTTGATTACTTGACGTGGTATAACTTTGTTATTTTGCTTTTAAATTTTAAAACGTTTAGTTGTTTTTGACAGTAACTGATGACGGCACTGTCGTTGTATTATTGTGTTACTGTAGCGGTTTTCCGGACGAACAGGATCATGCATATATGGGTTGTGGGGATAGGCCTATGTACCAAAGAATATGGAGTGAGAGAGGACGTTTTTTCTGCATTTTTTTCAGATTTTCAGATTTTCTCGCACTCACCTACCTTGTCCTTGTATTTCGCACCAGATTCATCAAACTGATGTTAGTTTCCAGTCCCTGTTGACAACTTGCTGGGTTTTGTGGAAAGAATGGAGTAGAAATCCGAGGAGAAAGACATCCCTTTATGTGTGGAGCCGGGTTTTAGTGCAAGTTTGTGCTGTCATTATTGTCACAAATGCAAGAAAATATTAACAGTGATGTTTGTGCTGCTTTGGTATTTTAGGCTATTGTGCTCAAAGAAAAGGAAGTTTTCATTAGAGGATTTTTGGGGGAGGCAGAACGGACATAAGTTGGGATAAGCGAGCAAAGTGGTTAATTAAACAAATGCATTGTATCGCCAATATTGGTAACATTCACAAACGTGAAAGGAAACGAAATGACACAACTTAATATGTTTTGTTTCATTACAGGAATGAAATAAAAAAATTCATTTGCACAAACGTAAGTGCTTTATATTAGTTTTTTCGTTTTTTGGACGTGTTTAACTGCTTTGCTTTGCTGCAGCTGCTTCAGATTAGGCTGGTCGCTAATGGAGATCTTTTAAGGATTACTGCAGCACATGTTTTTACAGGCAGCATGACGTTTAGTCGTTTAAACGATAACAGTAAGTGATCAAAACATTGAATGGTTTTTTATTAGAACTGTGATACAGCCTAATTGTGTTGTAGTTAATTATACCAGCTGCTTACAAAGTGGCACAAGTGCTGTTTCATTGTAGTGCTAATTCGCTGCCATTATGCAACTTAGTCTTAAACAGAATACATGCTGAGACATTATATTTTTACATTTGTGTTCTGAACTTGTGATAATTTGATGTCTTATACTGCATTAATTAATTAATTGGTTATCTGCGTTATACTTACGTCGCCGTTGTTGATTTCTTGGACGTGACATTGTATTAACTTTCTGGCGATGTACAACTCGCTAACAACAGACAGCAGTGGAGAATAGTCAACGGCCCACAAAGGTCATGAGTTCGAGAGAGAGAGAGACATTGTATTAACAGTAAAGACGGTAGTACTGCCCAAGTGTATTTTCGTCAGCCACAGCTTGTATTCTTGGGCAGAAAAACCACAAAAACTGCTGTAGTTATGCCGCCAGTAGGCGACGACGTTTGGTCATCATCGGCGGACCGCCCGGCGGTCCGGGCTATGTACGGCGCCGTGACGGCGGTCCCTGTGCAAGCACACTCACACAGACAATTAAACGTTTTATTGGTACCACGTGCTACCAGAAAAAAATACGAATACCAACCGATGAGTAGCGACGAGTATCAAGAATTGAGGATAATGAGTAGGCCTAAGTAAGACTGTTAATTCACGTAAAATTTACAAGTAACACCTGCACTGAACCTTTTATTGCGTCTTCATTTTCTTCTGCTGTCTGCCACGATGCTGTCTGCGGAAGTAAAATAGTGGCGACGATAAACAGAAGTGTACTTCTGTCAGCCCTGCACTGCACATTCTACACTGTGTCCCAAAAAAACATCCCCGACATTTTCAACTGTATCTTGAAAACCAATTATCAAATTTTAATAATTTTCGGCACAAATATTCCTGACACAACTTGCCATCAAATGACCGTTCTGTTTTCCACCTCACCCAATGTATGCTTCTGCACTACCTAGGGAAAGCAGATCAAGCGAAATATGCATTAAAATAAACTGAAAAGCTGAAAAAACATCCCCAACATTATCGATCGTACCTTGAATAAAGATTAGCAGATTTAAATAATAATTGGCAGAAATATTTATGACACAACTGGCTATGAAATAAGTGTTTTAGTTTTTACCTCACCCAACGTCTGCTTTTGCACTACCTGGGGAAAGCAGACCAGGCATAGTACGTGTTAAA
>Ga0056128_1002528_pt1 | contig 21783 bp, 22 predicted proteins | sample WorMetLIZISLAND2_FD_71113 | JGI IMG/M metagenome (GOLD analysis project Ga0056128, IMG submission 71113) | Marine gutless worms symbiont microbial communities from Max Planck institute for Marine Microbiology, Germany - Olavius geniculatus... ... | reverse complement strand
AAATATTTGTCATACTGTCCATTCGTGAGAAGCCAAAGAATTTTTTAATACTCTTGTGATAAGCAGATCTAAATTTGTTTATAACTGTCGTATTGTAATATTTCCATAGCCCAATATTATGCACACAGAGACAATACGTCCTAAATAAAACACATTTTACCTCAGCAGAACATTTTTTAAAACGAGTAATCCGCATATTACAGCGAGTAAATAAGTTCTTTATCTCATGGCAAATGTCATCATTATCATTCAATCTGTCATTGATAATATGCCCTAAGTATTTAAATTTGTCGACATATTGTTACATATACCATACCGCATGTTTTTTTATTAATTTGTATATCAGAGCTTGCAGTAAATGTGCAGAACTTTTTGTTTTAGATTTTGTGTTTGTGCAATGTTGTACAGTCTGCTGGTGCATTGTTTAGACATATCGTTGTCAGTTGTTCGCCGACATGCAGTGATGAATATAGTATTAAGATGCTCATAGCGGCATCACGCAACGCCATCCAATGCACCATTGTGATGCCTCATCATTATTTTGTCTTGAATTCTGTTCATAATGAAGGTGGCCACAGATCTTTGAAAATCCTGGAATTTTTTTTCGAATTTTCCAGGACCTGGAAAGTCTTCGAAAACCAAATAGGGTGTTGCAAGTTTTGAACTTTGATGGAAGATGGTTTTTAAAGTCTTTGAATTTCAGTTTTTGAAGACCAGTGTGACTATGAAGTGAATTTTGTTTTATATTATGACAGAAACGTCTAGCATGACATAGTAAATTATTGTGGGAATAGGTCAGCAAAAGGATCTTGAAGATTGTTGAAAAGTCCTTGAATTTTTACTTTAAAGCTTTGGCCACCCAAGATTGCTTTAATCTACAACATTTATAGAGTTCCTGTTGCATGTGTAAAAGTATCGGCAGACTGATATTGACATGCTTCTTTTTGAGCTCTTATTTTTGAGGATTAATGAAGTATTTATTATCTAACAATTACATAACTAATCATTATTTGACGATAACACACTTCATTTAACGCTAATATTTTTGCACACTCGGCAGTCTGTTAAGTATTATGTTTACACTGTGGGTGTGGGTGATTAATGTTCTTGATATTATTGTTATGACGTTGCTTGTCCTGTTCCGAAATACAGTAGATATAAATGTGCAGGCAGTTCCAGAAAAACTGCCCTTTTTGCACATGATGAATTTTGAATCATGTTTGGAAAAAAAATCAAATTACTGTATAGCAAACAAGATGCAGAATCTGTATAAGAAGATTAAGTGCTGTTTATTAAATAGCCACAAGTGGTTTCATGTTGGAAGTGACGTCACCTGCTTGCAAACATGGCACATGTTCGCATTCTTGCAAACAGACGCTGCTGACTTACGTCAGACATGTTTTTTGAGTAGTTCACATTGCAGCTGATGCACTAAGAGTATGCAATGGCGTTGTTTAACCTTTTCCATTTTTGTTCTTAAGTAATTTGTGAACCTTTTGATGAAAACTACAAGACTGTGACTCGCAGACGTGAAGTTATTGGGTGCTAAATTTTCTGCGGCGTTTCTGGAACATGCATCTGTTACGTGTTGTATTTGTGCATATGATGTTCTAGTACCATAGCATAAAAGTGTACGTTTATCAGTGAGACATGATATCACTGCTGTTCATTTCCATAGGCTGTATTTGTTAATTGATTTGTTGAAAGCTGAACCAAACAACTTTGTCTCTGGTTTGATTGTATGTTGACCATAATCATCTATAATCACCATATTCACTCTCATGTGCTGTATTGTTTATAAGTAAGTGAAAAAAACTACCAGCAGCATAGTGCCATGATAATTATAGTAATAACTACGACATTGCAAGAGTTCACCCAGTTCATCTGATTAATGTAGAACAGTGCCTTTTGACCAAGCCGGTCAACTTGCGCCTCAGATCCACCTAAACTGGCAGCTATAATGCTACGTACGTCGTCGCCATTTGTTACTACTCAGCCCAACAGCTGATACATATTTTACCATCCCATAGTTTGAAGGTGGCTGGTAGTGTCGTTGATAACGTTTGTTAATGTTCATTTTGTACTACCGTCCATGCTTGTTTCAGTTGTTTCTCCTGGCCCGAACTCCTTACATTAGATATGCCACCAGTCTGATAAGAATGAAGTTGTAATTTGATAAGTAATTTCATCGGTCTTGAACAGACAGTGATATTATCACATAGCACTACAAACTTGCAGAGCATCCGTGTTGTTTAAATACATTACAACAAAATGAATCACTTTATTACAGTTATATTGTACGTGTAGTTTTTACGGCACATGTTCAAGCCTCATTAAAGTCCGTGCTGTAAATTGAGACGCGTTGCATTAAGACGGCGCTGATCTCTGTCTATGTAGCCGTCAGCCATGGATGCATGCATCGCGCGGTGTGCTTGTTTGCTCCTTAGCTTAGTGATGTCCAGGCTGTTCAGCCATCCTAGTCGAGACCAAAGCTTTAGCACTAAGCCAGACAGTTCTGTTTGTAGCAAAATGTTGTCGACGTAATGCTATACTGTTTCCGTGTGTTGACTGATGCGTAAGTCGCTTGTGAACACCGAAGCTTGTTGTAAGTTTATGCTTATTTGAAGCATGCTGGATCAGTGTGCATATCGAAACTTTTAGTGTGGTTTCTGTGACTTTTGTGCTGTTATGTTTTAACGACAGACGGCGCTATAAGCCTATCCTGAATAATATTGTGTTTTGATTGATTGATTGAATAAAATTGGCACGTTCGCATCAGAATACCGTTAATTTTTACAGTACGCAGTTAAAGAAAACGATTTACTTTTCAAAAATGCTATTTTAAAAAGTCGAATACCGTAGTCCGTGAATGCACTTTGTTGTCTACGAATAGTAACCTACATTAATTAGATTGCTTCTACTGTATGATTTTTACGCTTTTATATTGGCGCTTAAGGTTACAACTTACACAACCAGGGCTTGCCATTTGAAAATGAGAGGCAATTTAAAAATTGGTCGTGCCGCACAGGGTGAGAGGTTGATATTCGATCGACTATGACGGGGACATACATTATCACTGTATAGTGTAGACGCTATGATCAGGGGCGTGCGTCCATCGGACTCGTTCCCCTGAGCTCCAGGAACAACCGCCCCAAATCGCATCAACCCCTTCCCTTTCTGTCTATTTTTCTTTCCCCTTCATTTTCTTTTCTTTCCCTTCCTGGCACTTTTTTCCTACTCTTGTCCTCCAAAAGATTTAGCTAGGGGTCTATATAACATCCCGGGCAGAGCCTCGGCCGCAAATTCATTTTTTTACGAATTTTGGGCTCCCAATAGGCATCTCATGGCAACATGATAAGTAAAAAATTTTCCTAGTTTAGTTTTCAACTTGTCAATGGAGTGGACGTCCATGGCTAAAGCCCACCAATGTCACTCTTCGCGCTGAATGAGCGCTTACACAGATCCGCGAGCAAAAAGAACAGAAAAAACATAACGCAATGCTACAAATGAAAATTGAAAAAGTAATGACCGGAAAAATTGTAGAAAACGTGTAAATAATTTTCGTATCGTCCAAGCCTGTTGAAGTTTGCTTCTCAATTACCAAATGAAGGCTTGAATGAAAACTGACCAATTACAAATTTATGTCAATCAGGCGACGAAAAATCATTGAGCATGGCCAGTCGAAAAATCGATCGCCTAGCGGGGGCGTTTAGGCGATCGATTCAGTCGACTGATCGATCGATCGTTTCAAATGGCAAGCCTTGTACACAATGTTGAGTAAATTATTTGTAATTTCTGTTTTCTTTGTAAACAAGCGATGTCGGCCCAGTCTCGACGTGAGGGGGTCATCCGCCTAGCTACGCCCATGTAGCACTTGCGTGAGATGAACGTCGTTTTCCTGGGGTTTTTGACGTTAGGTGAGTTTGATTTTAATCTTTTAAATGAATATTAACACAACGCTTACTTATGTTGAGGGGAGCGTTATACCAATTTTCATTTCCTACTTTTTTGTTTTCGTGTTAAGAACTTAAGAGCCCATGCGGGACGGACAGACAGACAGACAAAGTGACAGGACCCGTAAATGCGGCCTGTTAGGATAGCTGCATAATAATTACAATATCATGGTACAGCTTCTCGCCGACAACAACAATAATAAACTTACAATCGTGTTTGTATTTTGGCGCGTTCATGCGGCGTTACCGGGACTTGCTGCTGAACAACGAACACATGAAAACTTCGTAGCGTGATGCGTAGGCCTACGTCGCAAATGCGCAACGGCAGGCCGTATACGAATAATAGCGTTATGCCGTGTTGAGCAGTTTGAGTGTAGCGATAAGTCGTTAGGTAAGTTACAGCTGCTGCTATAGGTCCTGACAAATTGGTCCGAGGTTGAACGATGGCCACCCAGCGTCAGCGAGGCGCACCGAGCAACTGTGCCGACCGGTGACGGACTAGAAGGAGGCACACACGCAAAGAGCAATTAGTAGCGAGCACCGACCGACGCAACAACAAACATTCGTCGGTGGCGGCGGCGTCGACAAATTGCCGACAAGAGAGCGAGCGATGAGCTGCTGCCGGGTCAAACGGCGCCTGCCCGGCGAGCCTGGCACCGCACGTCCGCCGCCGACAGTTTTTGAACGCATCTCTCAATGTCTCTTGTTTAGCGCCGGCACGATCGACCCAAACTCCACTTTGCTTCGACTTGCTGCGGACTTGTTGTACAATAGCTGTGCGACAAATGGACGACAGATCGAAAGTCTACACTGCAACAAATTCAGAACCGGCAACACGTTGTACGAATGACTCAAGTACACAAATCGAAAACCTACAACAAATCTACAACCTGCAGTGGCGTCGCTAGGATTTGGTACGAAGAGGCAAGAAACTAGCAAATTATTTAAGGGTGACAGTCGAATGTTCCAAGTTTGTGTGGCTTTGAAGTAACCTGGAAAAATAATTAAACAGTCGGAAGTCGAGGGCGCACGTGTCCCAGTGCCTTCAGCACCCTATACGTAGCTGGCGGCGCGAATAAAATGTCTTGACAAGTTGACATGGCAAGACGCTTTAAGGCTTGTTGTACGACTTGTTGTCAAACGAATGTACAACTGATCGAAAGTAGTGGAGTTTAGACGATAACGAAGGAGCGAACTACAGCAGACAGCGCGGCGGGCCTGTTGCGTCGATCAGAGAGAAAGATGGACCGAGAGCGAGCGATGCCACGAGGCATCCATCCGACCACGATCCACGTGGGACCGACACCACACCACGCCACGCCTTGGCCGACGTCGTCGACTCAACACAATGTTCGCGGAACGTCTGCAGCAGTGGCGTAGACAAGGGAAAAAGAGGCCCAGCCCCTCCCCCAATGGCCGGACACAATTTTTGGTTAAAAAATAAAAATCAATATTATGAACTTTCAGGTTTAACGCTCTCTGACCTCAAGTCGCCAGACAAGGCATGAGCACACGTTTAAACTGCACTAAATTTAGTCAGTTAATTCTCTGAAAAAAATAACTAGAAATGCTGCCACTAGAATGCATTATAGCCTCAAAATATGAGATCTAGTCACTAGATCTCATATTTTGAGGCTATAATGCACCAAAGTCGATTTCGGCTAGGGCTCCGCTCAGACCCCGCTCGGGGAGCTCACAGCGCTCCTCAAACCCACTAGCTAAATTTTATGGGTCCTGCTTTTGTGAGAAAAAGGGGAAAAGGTGGAGAGAGAGAAGGAAAAAAAAAGAGGAGTGAAAAGGAACGGAAAATGAAAAAAGGGAAAAAAAAGAAAGACAGAAAAAAGAGAGAAAAGGAAGAGAAAAGGAAAAGAAAAGGGAGGCTCCCAATTTAAATTTCCGGCTAGACTACACCACTGATCTGCAGCGCGGCTCATTGCACTGGTTCCACGCTCGTATAAACACACGGAAGCAGGGTCCCCTGACGTCTCATCATCTTTCTATACGATTTCAGTCATTTCCAAGCCACACATCAGACTGCATTGCATTCCCCGCGCGTTTACTCCCCTCCCCGACGCCACGGTCACGCTTCATTGGACCCGACCGATTTCAGACGGACGCCGATCGTTGTCGATCGTTGACTCGACGGTCGATTTATATTTCTTGGTCGTCACGCTCGCTGCCTGTCTGGAGCGCACGCAGCTGCCGCAACCAGCTCGTCACCGTCGAATTATTTATTTTATCAGCAGCCACCGCCGGGAGTTGGTTTCGCTCGGTCGAGTCGCCGCGTACCTCACGTTCCGTGCAGAACTGTTTACACCGTCGTCATCGCTTGCCTAGGCTGGAAAAACGATATTCTCGACGCTCAGAATGCGAAATCCAGTTCCAGCAACAAAATCCGCTGCACCCATCGACTTAGGTGCCATTTGTGTCGCGCAGTTTACCGCTATTCACTAAAATAAGCTGCAAATAACTCAGTTAAAACGCATTATTTCGCGAGCTAATCAAAAGCACGCACAGACCGGTTACAGTGTCAAGGATTGGGGCCTATAGTGTTCACGGTCGCTAAAGGCAATCAAAAAGTAAAGCTTTTCAGTATACTTAAAAATACAGAAACGACCGTTTCAATAATTTCAAAGTATTTTTGAAAAAAAAATGTTTAGTTGAAATGATTACAGAAAAAGCCTGCTGTCGCAAGGAAACCAGGCGATGTCGCAATCATTTTGATGCGATAGTCCGAGAATGCGCTTACATTTCTCCGTTGGCAGTGTGGATTTGTCTTTATTCAAATTTTGCGAGACAAATGCACGTTTTGCGCAAGGTCATCCAAAGTCGTCGATTCCGATCCCAACCGAAGACGCAGAAGACCCGTATGTATAGCTTCCAGTTAGTGATCACTGGCAATTTAAGTTTTATCTTACGCTATACAGCTGTTAGCTTTCAACTCGATGTTTCGTGCGAGTTGTACAGACAATTAGTGTAAAATATTTTTGCGGAATGGCATCATGGAGCCTACAGCAACGAGGCGACAGTAAGAAAGTTACTGCATGCGAACTAACTGCGAGTGTGCCGCCAGACGCCAATAGCCCCTCCCCGTCTGCCGAGTGACCACGGCACAGCGCCTCAGCACTTCAGGGAAACCGCTCGTTTCTAGATGCAGCAGCTGAACGCATCTCACAGCAGCAGTTGTTGTCATCGCTGAAACGTTGATCACTTCAACAGTACGCGAGACTGACGTTAAGTAAACGTGCCGAGAGAACTACTGCAGATTAGTGGGAGAACTGTATATGAACTACGGCCAGCTAGCCACCACATTGTGCTACGTATCTGTAGTACTATTGGCAAGATTTCGTCAGATGAAAAGCCAGCGTGTCTAAATTTATGTCATTAGCGGGTACGTGCAGTGTGTTCACCCAGCATACGCGTAAAACAGCGGACGGATGCGTAAATTGTTATTCCACGACGACGACGACGACGCTTTACTGAGAAGGCGAGCACAGAATTGATGACGAAAATTACCTGAAGTAATTACGTACGCGCTGAGTAACGACGGACAGTGGCGATATGTTACTGCATCTGAACTGCTGGCGTGTGTTGACTCTGCTGTCTCTCAGTCTGCCAGTCACCATCACTTCCAGTCAGCGTCAGCATCGTCGCGGAGTGTCGGCCACGTCCGCCATACTCCCGGCTCATATCGTCCTGCGCTCTGACTCTGCTAACAACTACGACGGAGGACGCAACGACAGACGGTACGGGCGCGGTCGCTCGGGGTCCGGTGGTAACGGAAGAGGCTTGAGACGTAAATGGGATAAGAATTTTCGACCGACGCCAGACGACGACGTCGACAGTCTACCCGTGCTGCCGCTTGGCGTCGGTGCTGGCGGCGACCGGCAGCTGGCACCGACGTCGAGAGACCTGGAACCGCGAACTCTGATGTCGCTGCTGGGCGAGGAGTTTGACATCGAGTTCATGGCGATCACTCGTCCCGCCGACAGCATGGCGCACCCCAACGGCACCTATCTCTACGACACGTCTGCAGCGATCAACCGCGGCTTCGCCGTGCGGCTTCCGCGACTGCGCGGCTTCCGCATTCCCGGCAGTCCGGACTCGGTGAGTCGCGTAACTATCAAGGGTCGGGCGGCGCGCCGTCGCGCTCAGCGCTATCTGGCCGCCTACTCGTACTGTCCGGTGTTCGCGCGATGGCGGGACCTCGGACGTCGGTTCTGGCCGCGCTGGATCCGCGAAGGTTCGTGCCGCGGTGAGCAGCGTGCTCGTTCGTGCTCGGTGCCGCCCGGGATGACTTGTCGACCCCATCGCTCTGCCACCAAGACCGTGCTGTGGTGGCACTGTCGCACGCCGTCGCGTGGACGCCCTGGACAAGCAGCGTCAGCTCTGGCGTCGTCACCGGCGTGTGGCTGGATACCGATCAAATATCCCATAATAACGGCTTGCAAGTGCTCCTGCTGACAAACGCCGACTGTGCTATAACGCTGTATATGCGTTTTCTAATCTCTAGCAACAATCGCATTTCAATCCGTTTACGAGTAGGGCCTACTGTTTACAGGACTTGCTCGTTGTCAGTAGGCCTACTTCAATTTTTCACGTTCACGCTGCTTACACTAGTTACTTGCGTTGTCGTCTATTTGCGTTAACTGGAGCGGACTGGTAGGCCTACGCGCTTTGTTATAAATATTATTTATTACTGGCGACATTCGAACATTGTACAGGTGTGCGTCTATACAGGGTGGGCCAAAATGGTACAATTTTCATACGCCAAAAACTTTATCAAATATTAACTGATTTTCAAACTTTTTTCACTGCCAAAATCAGGAAAAAATTTGTAGTAACACTGTCACTGTATATCTCATCACACCTCACACGTGTCGCTACACTACCTTGCGAAATGTCAGACATCGCACCTAAACAGGCAAAGACACTGACTGACTGTGTGATCAACGTTGATCGAGCCTGACATGTGGCCCCCAAACTGACCGGACTTAAGTCTATTCAGTTATGCTTTTTGGGGAGCTCTTCAAAAGATGGTCTATCAACGTCGACAATTCACGACAATCAACCAGCTGAAGCAGGCGATTGTCACTGAGTATGGCAAACAGCCGCAGCGTTTGGTCGATCGCACCATTGGTCACTGGCAGCTTGAGTGCGTCGTCCAGCAGCAAGGCGGACACATTGAACGTCTGATGTGAAAACTGCGAGATGTGGCAGTTATACCTCAGACAATAACCGAAACAATGAACACGTTGTTTCATGTTGTTAGTTTCGTTCAACGTGCTTTTATAGTCATCGTTTTGTTTTCAATTGTTGCTTTTAAGACACTGATATTTTACTAGGTAGTGTAGCGACACAAATAATAGTGTTACTACAAATTTTCTTCTCACTCGGACAGTAAAAAGATTTAAAAATCGGTTGACATTTGATGAAGTTATTGGCGTATAAAAAGTGCCATTTTTGGCCCACCCTGTAGTGTTATTATTTGTTCACTATCGGGCGGCTCACACAAAGTGGCCTCTAACATTCATAACTTCATCACATTTTCGCCGATTTTCAAACTTTTCCACCAGCCATATCAGCGGCAAACTTAAAAAAACACTAACTGTGAAAAATTTAATTACACTCAAAAAGCGTCAGAAAATACAAAATAGAGTAAGTTAACTTGCGATTTACATATTCTAAAGGTAACTATATTTCACAACGTAGTAATGTAGCAAAGCGTTTGGGTATGATGTGATCTTTAATGAACGCCTATTGCAAAATTCACTGCATACTATATGCGAAAAGATTTTTTTAAATGAAGAATATTTGATGCAGTTACGGCAAAAACGTGCGTGGTTACTTTTTATTGCGCCACTGAGCGCTAAAGCATGTTTCCATCCAAAGCAACGAACGCAAAGGAGTGAACAGACGCAACGTAAGACGTAACAAGAATTCCAGCTGTCGCTAGGATGGAGCTGACCGTACTGGTTGTCACTGATCTTGAAGGTCATCCAAGTTCGAAGATTTTCAGACAACTGGTCGCGGCGATAGTCGCGGCGACCGGTTGCCAGTAATGAATACACGAAGCAACTGTCGCAGCGACGATCGCCGAGACCGAACAGGCGGTCGTCGTCGCGACAGTCGCCTCGTGTATTCACTACTGGCAACCGGTCGCCGCGATAGTCGCGGCGGCGACGATCACCTCGTGTAAACACGACATTAAACGTGTTTAATACAGGCGATCGCCGCGACGATTGCTTGTAGTGAATACACGAGGCGATCGTCGTCGCGACCGATCACGGCGACGATCGCCTCGAGTATTCAGTACATTAGCGGTCGGCCCAAAAATGGACAGTTCTATTCTTGCGTTTTGGTCGTTGCGTCAGCTGCGTCCGTGCACTTCGTTGTGTTCGTTAGAAATTGTTGCGTACTTTCTTGCGTTCGTTGCGCTGGACGGAAACCAGACTAAGGTCGAGTGGTGGACGTAAGCTACCAGACGACTGAAGGCGCAACATGAAAACTGATCCTTCGGTCAATCATGGGTGTGCTCGCCCGTGTGTCGCAGCGCTTGCTGTTATGGCCAATTCACACCTATGACGCCTACACGACGCAACTGTCGGCGATAGTCGGGACAATCGGCGACTGCCGACAGTTGAGTCGCGTCAGCATCGTAGGTGTGAATTGGCCATTACAAGGTACAACTCTCTTCCTGTCGACAGTTTAACATTCTGCCACTGTACTTCTAAACTAAATAGTTTGTTTTAATGCAGCAGCAAATTACACATGCCAAATGTGTTTTGGCGCCTAGAAGACAAAAAAATCTTTGTCGTGAGAAAAATCTTGGGAATTTCACTACTTTTCGTCAACGGTTAGGCCTACTACTAAATATGTCGACCGCTCTATCGTCATGGAATCTAATAATTATGTTGTTACGGTTAAACATCGACTGCTGTAAGAGTAGCATGCATTGCATACTTAATTTGTCGTATCTAGCTATGCATTTTTGCCGAAAACTGTAAACCAGTGAACGATATTTACAGCTTGAAAGGTTCGATGCTGCATACATGCATAACCGGAAATTTCACAAGATTTAGCTTGTCCCTCAATGAGGTTTCACCGAAAACTGGCAATTAGGGGCCATTCAAAAATATGTCATACTTTTAAAACCAAATTTGATCCCCCTCCGCCTCTGTCACAAACTGTCACACATGGCTAACCCCCCTATGAAAAATGTCACAGGCCACACAATGCCCCCTCAACTGTGTGCATCTTGCCAAATGTAGCACCATTATTATCTAGCCAGCCAAAAGTTATTCATCTACCCATCAATAAAATAAATGCATAAATGCAGCCATCAATCATCATAATCATTTCAAACATCAACATATATTTATAGGCCTTACAACGTTTATCGTACATGTTGAGGTACGATAAACATTGTAAGGCCTATAAAAATTTTCACAAGGGGATGACATCACATGTTCCTGAACTCCCCCTGTCACACCGCATCTCTTCTCACCCCTCCCCCTTCAGGCGTGACATATCTTTTGAATGACCCCTTTATATGATTTACTTCGTTGTAATATTATACACAGTGCCTAAACAAGTGTTAGATAATGTTGTGTAACTTACTCAATAATTGTGCTGAATACTGACTATGAAGCAAACATTTATTGCTTAAGATTGGGGGACTTATTCCAGCCAGTGCTGCATGGTAACGGCCTGTTAGTAATTTTCACTACAGTCCTCTTAAGTGTATTTGATATTATTTAACTAATAACTGTGAATGAAATACCAAAATATCAATGCAGTCAAACAGACAAACTTTGTGTAAGCCATTCAAGCAATGCAGACATTTTACCTCAATATTCTTAATACTAAATGCAACAGTTTGAACATCTGCAGTTATACTGATACAAACCCTTTCATCAATACTAAAGCTATAAAATTTAACTATTAATCACAATCATAAAAGATTTTAAAGATTAATAAAAATTTTAATAGTTAAAATTTTGATGTCGAAGTTGCGTCAATAAACCTTATAGAGTATATACAGTGACATCATGACAAGCATCTGAAATCATATCTATCATCTGCCTTTCCATAAAAAGTCAACACTTTAGTTAGTCTACAATAATTAATGGGTTAAAAACACCGAACAACAGTTGCATCTTAGTGCATCTGCAATGCTGCCAGGGACATAGTCGATGACCGTGATGTCTAAAGGGCACAACGACCCATCGCCGGTCAAGCGGTCCAGTGGGTAAGCCGGAACCCTTACTAGCGATGTAAAAATTTTTTTGGTCTATTTATGCCACTGGTTTTTTCCCACATTTTGAGTACATATGCACAGAACAAATTTTTAAAAAATATTTTTAAAAATTGTATGAAACAATACAAAACAAGAATAGGATTAGCATCAACCTCCCACAAAAAAACGTTTGTGCAACAATCAGTTTATCTCAATAATCTTAATGCTAAATGTGACATCTTGAACATACTCAGTGCTAATACATTATAGATTTAAACTTCCAATCTGCCATAATTACAAGATATCATTCAATGAAAGAAATAGTACTTGGTGAGAAAAAAGCAGTAAAGTCATGCAATTAGATCGGTCAGACAGTAAATAGCCTTGGATTTGCTGAAAAATATCGGTATTATTAGACATTACTATAAGGCAATAATCAGGGCTGAAAAAAATATATTTTTGAAAAGAAAAGTTTTTTTTGGTTTTTAGGGGCTCTAGTACAAAAAGAAGATCAGACACAAAAATACAACTCAGGAAGAACGTCTTGAACACTATTCTCCTGTCACATAACTTGTCTTGAGTGAATGAGGTGACCATGACATCAGAACTGAAAAACATGACTGAAATATGAAATTAAATTACACACCAAATGTAAAAACCTTAAAAATTTAGACTTTTTAAAAAAAACTTTAAAAACTAAGGTTTTCAAACCAATTTTCTAGCCATGGTAATAACGAAATGCCAGTACAAATGAGCAGCTCACTTCAGTTTGTTACCGCGTTGAACATGGTCCATTTAACGCGCTAATACTTATGTCATCCATGGCCATAAATGGAAGTGAACACAAAAATGGCTTGCAGCATGCCGTAGTCAAGTCACAAGCAGATTATACTCAGTAAAACAGTCGGCAGTTTGAACGCTTAACTACTTTTCTAACAGCTTGTAGAGTGTTCGGATTTCTTGCTTGTAATCCATTTCTGGTGTTTCCACAACCATCGGCAGATCGTCGAAGAATGGATCATTCATAATGCGTCTGAACGTCGACAATCCAAGTTTGCCGCGACCAATGTTCTCATGACGGTCAAGGTGACAACCCAGACCACCTGCCAGCCAGCAAACAAGATTCCACAGGTTTACCATCGACACTGTGTACTTTATCAATTTAATTACTTATTTACTTTACTTATAGTGTTCAGATAAATGCTATTGTATCTCCACTATCTGTTGTCATACTGATTTATCCCAGATTGTGCACTGATGTTAGACCAGAGTCTTAAAGGTAAAATGTTTTATAGACTTTTTGCTAAAAGCCTCAAGAATTCTGCCCTGATGCTTATTTATAAAAAATATTTCATAAATTCAAAGACAATGCTGAAAAATTTCATCACCTTTGGAATCATTGATGTGAACTGCTTTCAAATACTGTCGACCAATGACCTCCTCAAACTCAGCTTTCATCTGCTCATAGCCCTTCTCAGACCGGATGTCATAGCCTGCAATTACATCACTTCAACACCAATCTGTCATCATTTCTGAAACTTGTCGATGATCAGCTGACGTTTATTTTTTGCAGAGGATGCTTGAGATATCATAGCCTGAGAAGAAATGTAGCTTGAAAGTACGGTGAACAACAGGTGTACAGTGTACACTACTAAATACAATTTGTCAATGGCAACTTCATTTCCGGAGTCATGTCATGAGAAGAAGGCGTGGTCTTGAAAATTCAGTGATAACTGGAACTGCCTGTCGGGTGTCAGCAGGTGAACTACTGATACATAAGATACTACCCGGATCAACTCAGTCTATCCTCCTTCCAAAGTAAACAGATCGAGTACCAGTCGGCCAGGTTGGGGTTAAGGCAGAATGCATTTGTGTCGAGCGACAGCTAACACTAGGTGATCCCATACAGCAGATGACACTCCATAGCTCTGACATGGGCTTTCCATAAAAAGCTACATGTATAATATATGCACCCTCTAACCTTTACAACCACTAACACCCAGCTTCTGTTTCACCAGCCCACATTTCTGGAGATACTCTGGATTAGGTCTAGGTCCTTAAGGAAGAAGTAGGAAACTGGCGAGGCTAGAGAGACCAGTTATTTACTTCAGAGGATTTCTGTTTTGGTGCAGTGCTTCAATGCTGTTTTGTTGCACGACAGTTTGCCGGCCGCTGACTGCACGGACTGACGATTGTACCCACCTTTTTCGTAGCTAATTTTTAGGCTCCCTTGAGAACGGAGTACCGAGGGTTTAAAAAAAAAGTAGGAAAGTATTTTTTGTTACAAATTATATACTGTACTTGCAGCCAAGCAAAACTTGTTAATGACGAAAGCTGTATCTCACTATCCCATGCAGTGTAAGTTTGCAACATTTCGAATTAAATAATCCATGCTACAAATGAAACAGATTAAAATGCAATGCAAGTTACTGACCTGCTGCGAACGCATGGCAGGTGTCCAAGCAGACGCCCATCCGAGACTTATCCGTGACCAAATCAATGACCTGTCGCAACTCGGAGAATTTTCCACCAATTGTGTTACCCTGGCAGCTCATATTCTCGATCACTGCAGCAAACAGGTGAAAACAATGAATCCAACACAGTAAACAGAAATAACACAGATGTGGCAGAAATCTAACTGAATCTAATTCAATATAAAAACAATCTGGCACAGTGCCCTTCACAAAGGTGTGAACCAGAAGCAGAATATCAACATTTAGCCGTAGATTACTGAAACATGGACTTAATAAACTAAAGCATCTACTGAACCAGTGTTATTCCAGTTCTCAAAATCATTTCAGTTTCCGTTTCTATAAAATTTGAGTTCAATCATTACAATATGATTTTCTATACAGTATCTGAATTCTTTTCACTTATAGTTTCTTATATTTTTTTTAGAAATCATTTCAGTTCAGTTTCAGTATTAGTATTTACGTCATTTCGGTTACAGTTTTTTTATGAATGCACCTGACAATTCAACTATCAAACAACATCAAGTTCATTAACTCAAGCCTACTAGCAGTAAATTCATCAACTATCCAAAATTTTCATTTTTCAGGATGTTCCAGTTTTGGAAAATTATGGAAAAGATATTCAAGACTTGTCAGAACTTTTCTTTAGGTGTGGAAACTATGTTAAATGCATGAATACTCGCACTTACGATAGCTGGGTCATGGGTTTGACTCCTAGCCGTTTTACTATCATGTAACAACCCTGGGCAAGTTGTTCACACAAACGTGCCTCTGTCACCAAGCAGTATAATGCAGCACTGGCTTAACTGGTGAGCAGATAAAGGCAATATATCAGAGGTGTCGCTTATACCATTCATGTAACTGAGCGGTGTCTGCAGTTTCAGTAACTGAAACTCAAAGTGATACTGAAATGATACTGAAGCTCAGGACAGGAAATGGAGATGAGCATTGACCCTGCGTTCGCACAGCAGTGAGGTTGTGATGCTAGAATTTGGTTGAAAAATGCCAAAAGCTGGAAACTGCCACTGGTGCAAGTAATAAGTAAATAATTGAAGCATGCTGGAAAAATTTAAGGCAAAGCCAACCAATCATTTCAGTATTAGTTTTTAAAATCATTTCCATTACAGTTTCAGTAAAGTTTTTTCGTGATCATTTCTATATCTACAGGGTGCGACAAAAAAGTAGGCCCCTAAAGTTTTTTTGCATTTTTCTCAGCAACCGTTTGGCATTTTAATGTGAAATTTTGCAGTTTTATTAAATGAGACATTTTACGTTTAACTGCCGAGTAAAATGTGATTCTGTTGAAAAACGACGAAGTTATAGATTTTTTAAACATAAGTGCCTACTGATTTTTCAGCACTAAAAATGTTCAAGCTAAAAATGCTATTTAATTTTCCAGAACCGTTTACCACATTACTGCTGATGACGTCACAATGACGTTTTGATAAACAGTAATTTATTGTGTTTATAAGTTGTCACTCAATTATCGTTCTTTTAAAACAATCGCTGGCTGCTCACTGGGTTCATCTTCCAGCAGGACGATGCTCCAGCACACACAAAGCGCAGTGCTCAGAACAGGCTGCGGGCCAACTGTCCATATTTCATCACAAAGGACCAGTGGCCTCCAAATTTGCCGAATATAAGCCCAATGGACTATAGCGTGTGGGGTGCAATGTCGGAGGCTTACTCCAAGCTTAAAGCAAAGCCAAAAACAGTCGCCGAAGTCAAAGAAGCGCTTCAGGTTATCTGAGGCAACCTTCCACAAGGACCGATCGACAAGGCTGTGAAAGACTTATCAAAGTAAGTGACTGAAGGCTTGTGTTGGAACTTCGAGCTAGTGGTGGACACTTCGAACATAGCCTGAACATCTTTTAATGCTGAAAAATCAGTAGGCAATAATGTTAAAAAGTCTATAACTTCGTCGTTTTTCAAAAGAATCACATTTTCCTTGGCAGTGAGATGTAGAAGGCTTTATTAAATAAAACTGTAAAATTTTAAATTAAAACTTCAAACAATTGCTGAGAAAACAGCAAAAAACTTTAGGGGGTACTTTTTTTGCCACACCCTGTATATATATAGCACCAATATTGAAAATCTTTTCAGTACTAGTTTCAGTATGAGTTTTACTGAAATCAATCATTTCAGTATCACTTTGAGTTTCAGTTGCTGGAATATCACTGTACTGGACAATACTGACAGAGCACTAGTGTCATTGAGAAACGACAAACGACTTTTTGACTTATGTCTTGTCAACCCAGTAGAACACAAGTCAAAGACCACAAGTTCTTAATTAGGTTGCTGCTTCCATCCTCATTGAAATTGTGTTGTCCACGTTTCTTTCTTGACATATCTTTCCAGTTGTTCTCTGGTCTCCAAGCTCTGCGTCCACTGCAGTGCTTGTTCTTCGGCATATATCTATGGGTTTCAATGATAAAAGGATGATATTAGTCACAGTTGTAGGTAAAGCCCAGAGTTTTCTGCAGAAAGTTTTGCCAAATTCTGTAAGCCAGTATTCCGCCAGTTCACAAAATTCCGCAACTCATCACGGCAAAATCGTCCAAATTCTGCGGCTGGCCTTATGTTTGTGAGAAAACTGAGTTCTATCCTATTAACAAACTTCAGTTAACTAGAAATTTAGGGATATGCCCAAAGTGAGTCTGCCCAGCGCCCTAAGTCCGATTCGGGTGTTAATTCAGGGGGTTGAAATTTCCCCGACAGCAAAGTCACTTGGCCCGAAGTCAAATGCATTAGCATACGCACTTACGCAGAACGCGCACTGTCAACACCCGCGCCTGCAACTTTTTTGTTAGTGGACTATATTAAGTTCACCAAATTTTTTCACTGAACCCAACGGATATCATTGTCAATCAAGTTTGTTTCCGACTTTTGATATCTCGATCAGTTTCTAAGATATTCGTGGTCAAACTCAAAAGTTGTCCGATATTGGGCTGAATTTTCAACTTTTTGGCCCTCCCAAATTTCTGGGGTGCAGGCCCCCAAAATTTTTTACATAAGTGGTCATGCCCACCTTATGGCATGTCATGTGGCAAAGTATCGTGGTGCTACTCCCACTGCCGCCAAAGTTATAGACGCTGATATGCTAAATTTTAGGCTAATTTTTGACATCCCTTTGGAAAAAATTGTAAGGGGGACCCTGTCCCCAGTGGGGGGTGCGCTAGTAAGACTTAATCATTCTCTAGCGCGTGTAACAATTTGGGGGCACAGCACCTTTTAGGGGCCAAAATATGGTCTTCCAAAAAGTCGATTTGGTTGGGTACGTTTTCACCGCTTAATCTCCATGATTGGTGGACCAAAGTTCACTGAACTTCTTTCACCCAACGCGAGAGGAATCGCGGTACAAAACGTACTTGTCTGATTTTGAACATCTTTATCCGTTCCAGAGATATTCACCGCCAAACTTTGAAGTCATCCGAAATCGAGTCAAACTTTGCATGTTTTTGGCCCCTAAAATTTTCTGGGGTGGGCCCCCTGAAATTTTGGACAGGCGTTATAAAATTCGGTCTAGAACTGATCATTTTGCAAAATTTCATGCCGATCGGCCGATGCATCTCAGAGATCTCGCGTTCAAAAAAAAAATAAATAAACATCTGCGGTAAAACATAAGTCCTTCCGAAAACTATCATTTCTGGGCGGACTAATAAAGGCAGGCATTGCACATGCTAGCAACTTACAAAGAAAATTATCAATCTTTTCTTTCTTTTCAATAGTGCAGTCTGTCAAGTCGATTATTTACCATTGTGCTGTATTGCAATGCCTATTAGTAAAGCCCACAGTTTTAGGCAGTTCAGTTTGATCTTTTTTTCTGTGATATAGTTAGCCGATGATCGTACTAATCATAAGTCATGTCTCAAATTCTCCAAAATTTGGCAAAATTCCAAAAAAATTTCAAAATTCCGCAGAAAAGGGTAAAATTCTACAGCTCGAGTCTAAATTCCATGTCCTGCAAAAAACTGTGAGCCCTAGTTATAAGATATAGTGCATATCATACCAGTAATCACGTTTGCTGTCTGTGAATGCACATAGTTAATTGAATCAGCAATCTTCGCTATGCATTCCTGGCGTGAGATGGCGCCCTTTGAAGAACCTAGCAACAGCAATGTACCAGCGTAAGTCAGTGGCTTTGTACCAGTGCACCAACTCAAAAGACAGTACTGAGTGCCAGCAAAGATGAACAACATAAAAACTGCATTAGTACACGTACCTAGATTATTCAGAGTCTTGCCAATAATCATCACCATCATCACTATACATAATGGTACAAGTGAAAGAGCCGATGCAGGAGCAATGCTTTGATGGGGTCGCCTGCCGGTGTCACGTTAGCACGTGTGACGTCATGTGAGAACAGCTCAGGCCTATTAGTTTGAAACTTTGCATGTAGTAGGGTAGGCTTGTATTTCCGCTGTACACGTGTCATTCCGTCTCCATCAATATTTCTCTTCTTTTCTTCTTGTCTCTTCGTCCACCTCTGTCTGTGCGTGATGAACGTCCACCGTCCGCCGCGCGGCTCACTCATTTCGTGCAAATTTGCTTCATGCCGCAGCGACGGCCATGTCAGTCTTGAACGTTGCCGACTTATCCAGCAAGGTGCAGCTACCGGAGGTCAGTCAGTCAATCGCATGCACACTGTCATGATGCAAGGAAAGAACGCAAGCATTGCAAGCGAAGAACAGCGCATACTTCAGTCAGCGCAATGACGGTCTATTGAGATACAGCGACTTATTGGCCAAAAATCGCAAATTTTTCCCACCCCCCTCTTATTTAGTGCCCTCATTCGAGGTGACCCCCCTTCGAATTTATGGAAAAGCTTTACGGTTCCTGAAACTAGAGTCTTCCAGGCACCCGATGGCGAAGATTTGGTGACCCTAGCTTGCACCGTTTTTGACTGATCCACCCGTGTGACAGATGGACAGACGGACAGACAGACGGACAGAATTGCGATGGCTAAGATGCGCTGAAAGCAGTAGGTGCTTTCGCGTGTAATAAAAAGCTTGACACCAATCAACTTTTTAAAAATGTATCAGATTCTGCTGTTAACACTTATATAGTAATAATTATTATGCCAGGGTCCAAAATCATAATTAATTAGCCATCACGTTTACTCATTTCTCTCCCGCTGCTGTACCACAACTAAAAACCTCCTTTGCACATATGTGCCGATAAACGAAAAAATCAGGAGTGGAAAATAAGCTACTGGTATATAAACTGAATCAAATTCATCAAATTATGTTAACTTTCCAATCTATTAGCATTTCGGCAACTGCTGTTGCCTTCTTTGGAACAACTCCAGTTCGTCATTAGCTGTTGCCATGGTAAAGAAATTGTCACAGGTAATTAGATACTGCTGTGACAAAGCTGACATGATGGATTTGCCGGTTCTTCGTGTGAAGGCTGGCCCTTACAACAACAATACAAGTTGATGAACTGAGACGAGGGGTCTTACAACAATGGTTGCCAAAAAGTCAATATCAGCAAATAAAAGTTGCAATTTGATGACAGCTTACATAACTTATTATTTGTTGTTTCAATGTACGGTATGAGTTTATTTGAAGACAAACCTGGGTGAAAGTTGTAGATGGGAAGCCCAAGCTTCTCACAGCGCTTCAACTCATCGACCAAAGCCTCGCGAGTCTTGTGCAGAACCTCGTCATCGGATGAGCCGCAGTTCAGCAGGTATGACCCATGCGGCACTACCATCCACGGATCAATTCCAGACTCCTTCACATACAGCGGAACAAACAAAACATCAACCGCACAGCAAATCTCAAACTGAGTTCAGACAGAAATGATCCACAGCACATTCGACAATGTAACTGAAAATTCTGTGAATGCCGGTAAGTCACATCATAAAATTTCCAAATCTACAGACATAAGAAACTTTTTTATGCAATCTATACTCCTTTATGAGTATGTTTATTCGCCAATATGGCAGACAAGTAACACAAAAAACAGTAAACTAAAAATAACATAAGCACACATGCAGTACATGCAGTCACCCTAGCACACACAAACACACCAAATAAAAGCAATAATGCCTAGTCATTATGCAGTCAATGACCAATACAAAATAACTTTGTTGAGTTAAACAAGTCTGCAAAGTGCAGATTTCCATTAGTTTACTACTGTATGCCATACAATATGTCTCACTGACAATAGTTTTGTAAAATGTTATCAACTGCTGAGAAAATTTGAAAGAAACATGTAATGGCAGATCAGTACTAAGGCCAACTGAATTCATGATTACATGGACGTGACATGATCTGTGTAAATGCAGGCAGCTTTCCATGTAATCAGAAATGACCATGAAACCCCATGCAATCCTAAGATTTTTGTATTTTTCCTGCTATGTTGCATTATAATAAAAACATTCAAGTGAATTACCAGTTGTCAAAAAAACAACTAGAAATTTGGGGCAAAGCCCAACGTGAGTCCGCCCGGCACCCTAAGTCCGATTGGGAAAAATTAGGGGGGAAGGGTGAAGAGGGGGGGAGAATTTCCCCGGCATCAGTCACGTGGCCCGAACTCAAATGCATTGGCATACGCCGAACGCGCTTTGTCGACTTAGGGTAGGTCAACATTAGCGCTAATAACTTGGTTCGTAGTGGACGGAATGTCACAAAAATTTTTTTTGTTCAATGTCGAAAGAATAGCTCTCGTCAACGCCGTTTAGATTATGTCGTTATCTTCATCGGTTCCAGAGATATTTGCGCTCAAACTTGAAATTTATCGTAAATTGCACCGATTTTTGAACGTTTTTTGCCCTCCCAAATTTTAAGGGGGGCGGTGCCCCCAAAATTTGTACTTGCATTAACACCCCAACATAGAGACACGTCAAGTGCCAAAGTTCCGTCGGGCTACACCCCCTAACTCCGAAGTTATAAGCACTAATTTATTACATTTTAAGCCAATTTCTGACCCCCCTTTGAAAAAAGTTTTAAGGGGGACCCCCGTCCCCGGTGGGGGGTGCGCTAGTAAGACTTGGTGATTCTCTAGCGCGTGTAAAAATTTGGGGGCGCAGCAACCCCTAGGGGCCGAAATATGGTCTTCCGAAAAATGCACTTTGGGTGGGTACGATTCAACATCGAGATCTCCAAGGTCACTG